>MDTD01111430.1_pt1 | contig 16708 bp, 14 predicted proteins | sample 811221 | NCBI WGS metagenome assembly MDTD01 (sample SAMN05326646, study PRJNA326480) | marine metagenome | isolation source: seawater | place: Pacific Ocean: South West | collected 2011 | reverse complement strand
TTTGCATAATTGATCACTTCATCTAGATTAAGTATAAATACTGAATTTGCTTCCAAAGCCATCCCATCCAATCCAGCTTCATGTATGGATTTAATAGTATTTATTCCAATTACAGGTCTATCTAATCTCTCATCTTGCCCAGGTTTTATAACTTTAATAAAAATTGCACCACTATCACCTATTTTTAAAATTTTAGACCTAGCTATCATTGCATCAGTTCCTTCAGCAGCCTCCACTGTTAAAACTAAACCATTTTGTATGATTAGAGATTGACCAATATCATTTTTTCCAATGTTCTTAGCTATTTTAAATCCCAACTCTATATCTTTTTTATTTTCAATAGTTGGACTTTGGTTTCCTAATATACCCTTTGGACATAATGACTTTAAAATAAATTTTTCAGGTGCTACTATATTAAAGCCTTCTTTTTCCAGTTCTTTAGCTAGATTAGTTAATGCATTATTATCTCCTTTGATACGACCTGCATACTTAGCTAAAAATCTAGCAGTCCAAATATCGGGCAACATATCTTTCAATGAAGGTCTTTTAATACGTCCTGCCATTACTAAATCAATAATATTATTAGTTTTGGCAAATTTTATAGCTTTACCAATTTTTGATAAATTCATTATATAATCAGGATTATAACTTTTAGATATTTCTGTACCATGCCCATTAATCAATATAACAACAAAATCTTTTTTTTGTTTTTTACATTCATTTATTATCTGAATTGGTAAATCACCATCACCAGCAATTATTCCTAATTTACGAATTTTTATTTCCATTCTTTGGCTGGCAAATTGCACGGTTTTCACTCTCCTCAATAAATTTTACTATATCCATAACAGGTTCATTATTTTTAAATTCATCTGATACATCTTTTAATCTTTCTTGAATAGTACCTTCTGGAGCAAACAACAATCTATATGCTTTTCTTAAATCGTGTATAACTTCTCTCGTAAACCCTCTTCTTTTTAACCCTACTATATTTAAACCGGATAAATATGCTCTATTTCCCATAACTGATCCATATGGTATAACATCGCTTTCTACTGCTGACAAACCACCTACCATAGCATGGCTTCCAATTCTACAAAATTGATGAACTCCGCTTAACCCTCCTAAAATAGCATAATCATTTACGACTACATGTCCTGCCAAAGAAGCGTTATTAGCTAAAATTACATTATTACCTATAATACAATCATGAGCCACATGAGCTCCTATCATAATTAAACATTTATTTCCAACTTGAGTTACTAAGCCACCTCCACTTGTTCCTGGATTCATAGTTACATGTTCTCTAATTATATTATAATCTCCAATTATAAGCTCAGATTTTTCGCCTCCAAACTTTAAATCCTGAGGAGGGTTGCCCAGGACTGAAAAAGGATAAACTTCACAGCCCTTTCCAATGGACGTATGACCATTAATAATAACATTTGATTTTAATTCGGTATCTTCACTAATTTTTACATTAGCCCCTATTATACAATAAGGCCCAATTATAACTGTGTCAGCAATATCGGCCGAAGTGTCTATAATTGATGTATGATGAATTTTAGTCATTTTCTTTTTCTGCTATCATAGCTGTAATATTTGCCTCAGATACTTTAGTTTCATCAACAAAACAGGCACATGAAAATTTCCATACATTTCCCCTGTTATGCTCTTTTATAACTTTAATTTTTAACTGATCACCAGGTATTACTGGCTTTCTAAATTTTCCACCATCTACTGACATGAAATATACCAAACTTCCTTCCGACATCTTCCCAATTGTCTCAATTACTAATACTGCGCATGTCTGTGCCATCGCCTCAATCATTAAAACACCAGGCATTACCATTTTATTAGGAAAATGACCTGTAAAATATTGTTCATTTGCTGTTACATTTTTAATACCTACTGCTGAATTATTAGTAACTATTTCTGTAACTTTATCTATCATTAACATAGGATATCTATGAGGTAGCATTTTTACTATTTTTTCTATATCTACTATATTTAATGACTTTTTTGATGACATTTATCTTTTATCCTTATCTTTTATTATTTTTTTTAATAAGATTGATTGCCTATGATAATCATTTAATGAAATTGCCGGCGTACCACTAACCTTGCTTCCATCCTTTAAATTTTTTGTAATACCCGCCTGTCCTCCTGCTTGAACTCCCTTACCTATTTTTATATGACCACCTATTCCAACTTGGCCTCCAAACATACAATAATCATCAATTACAGCACTACCTGCTATACCAACTTGTCCAGCAATTGCACAATGTTTGCCTATTTTAACATTATGTGCCACATGTACCAAATTATCAATATATGTTCCTTCACCAATTATTGTATCTCCAAAACTACCTCTGTCTATACATGAATTAGCTCCTACCTCTACATTATTATTAATAATAACTTTTCCAACTTGTGGAACTCTTATATGTCCATATTTGGAAGGTGCAAAACCAAAACCTCTTTGACCAATTCTAACGCCAGGATATATCAAGACATTTGATCCTATTTCAGCACACTCAATAGTAACATTAGACATTATTCTGGTATTATCATTTATTTTTACATTTTTTCCAATATAACATCCATTACCTATCCATACATTTTTGCCTAAATTTACATTACCTTCAATGACAGCATAAGAATCTATTCTAACAGTATCAGATAAGTTGCAGCCATCTGCAATTTCACAATTTTTGCTAATTTTTGGTTTTACTATCATATCTGGATAAAATTTTTGCGAAATTGTCGCAAAAGCTATATGAGGGTCTTTTACTTCTAAACAAACCATATTAGATGGAAAATATTTAGGATTATATTTATCAACAATGCATGCAAGTGCCTTACTATTTTTTATTTTTGCTATAGTTTTTTTTATACTAATAAATGTAATATGATCTTTTTTAGCATTATCAATATCAGAAGCTCCATAAATTAAATATTTGTCACTACCGAAATCATTATTTTTACTTCCATCGTATATTTTTCCATTTACTAATTTAGCTAAAATTTCTAAGGAAAAAGGACCTGCTACATTATGAAAACTATTATTAACCATATAACATGACCTAAACTATTTTAAAGATTCCACAATTTTTTCCATATCTATTTCAGGCAAATTAGTATTTAATCTCTCAATAACATTTGTAGAAATATTTATAGTATCTGCAGCAATAACTACAGAGCTTGTATCCAATGCTAGTGCTAGCCCCTGTTCTCTTCCAATGGTTGTTATAATTTTAATTGCTTCAGTTTGGATTATTTGAATACTTTGAGAAAGTATATTTTCCAAAAATTTATTTCTTTCAGCAACAATTTTTTGTAAATTTTCAACTTTTTTTCTAAAATCATTTTCCATTAAAGAAAATTCATCAGGCGGCAATATTGACCTTTGACTTCCAAGCTCTTCTTGCATAAGTTTTAAAGATTCTTCTTCAGTCTTAATTTCTGCACCAAAATTTTCTTTCATACTTTCTAAATATTCTCTAACTTTGACAGCTGCAGATGACTTTGAGACAATATATTGCATATCAACTACTGCAATAGGAAAGGATTCACCAACTATAGGCAATTCCGTATTTTCTTCAGAATTATCCTCATTTTCTTGTGAATAAGCAGAAAATGTAAAAACTAAAATTAAGTTTAATACACATATAATTTTAAAAAATATATTCATAATTTATCCCATTTTTTTAATATTAAAATTTTGTACCAATGCCAAATGATACCGCTTCTGTTATATCATAACTTTCTTTCAAAATAGCTTGAGACAATATAACACTAATTGGACCAAATGGCGAAGACCAAGATATTCCTACACCACCAGACATTCTTATTGAGCTATCATCATGATATGACACACTACTCTTATCTAAACCTGTTAATGTTCCAATTGTTGTAAATAAATTTCCCTTTAAACCTAATTCTGGAGGCAAACCTATTCCAAAAATTGCTTTAACACTGCCAGTATAATAAATATTACCTCCTAGAGAATCTCCACTATTTTTATCTCTAGGTCCTAAACCAGATTGCTTAAAACCTCTAAAATTATTACCTCCTAAAAAATACCTATCTGAAATTAAAACATCCTCCCCTAAACCAGTAATAACACCAGCATTATATCCAAAATCTAGAATTAATAACTTATCATTATATGATTTATATAAATTACCAGAATTATAGAACTTTAATAATTTTTTATCTCCACCTAAACCCGCTAAAGAACTACCTCCAGCTATTCGCATGCCCTCGGTGGGATTCTGATTATTATCTAAGGTATTATAAGTAAGAGATGTAGAAATTTGAGAAATAACTGTTGTACCTTCTTCAGCTACAATTGAAGCTGAAGCACCAGAACCAGGATTTACATCTCTTTCTTCTAAGTTATATCCCACACTTTGTTGAAAGTATTCAGATAAACTATAAGATGAATTAAATGAAAAACCCTCTCTCTTTAATTCATAACTACTTTCTTTATAATTCATCCTATTATTAAACAAATTGAATGATGCATAAACATCTCTATTAAGAAAAAATGGCTCACTAAATCCAGCTGTATAATTTGCTTCACGCTCTGAAATTTTAGCGTTTAAATTTAATAATTGTCCCTTTCCTAAAAAATTTCTTTCTGATATACCAATATTGGCAATACCTCCAACTTGACTAGAATACCCGCCACCCAATGATAATTCTCCTGTTGACTGCTCTATAACGGAAACATTAAGATTAGAATATCCATATTTCTCTGTAGGCTCCTCTCGGATATCAACGGCAGAGAAGAAACCTAAATTTCCTATAAGAGTCTTAGACCGAGCAATTAAACTTGGCACATATGCATCACCTTCTGCAAGTCTCAAGTTTCTTCTAATAACAGAATCTAGAGTTCTATTATTACCACTAATAGTAATTTTATTTACATATATTTTTTCAGCTGCATTTATTCTAAAAGTTAGAGAAATTTCATCAGTATCTTTTATTCTTTCTACTTCTGGTATGACATCTACAAAAGGAAAACCCTGTTGAGTAACATTTTTTATGATAAATTTAATACTTTCTTCAATTTTATTTGAACTATATGTATCACCTTTTTCAATTCTCATGTCATCTTTTATATCTTCTAAATTTATATCAGTAATACCAGTTAATATAAGAATATCACCAAATTTATATTGCTTTCCTTCAATTATATCAAAAATAATATTAAAACTAGTTTTAGTATCATCTAACTGAGCTACCCCAGAGTTTACTTCAACATCAGCAAATCCATTATTCTTATAATGATTTGCTAGCAAGTTATTATCTGCAGCTATTTGGTCTGGATCATATTTGTCCGTTGCACTTAAAATAGAATACCAACGAGTTTGCCTGGTTATAATAATATCTCTTAACCTACGATCGGAAAAATAATTATTACCATTGAAAGAAATAGAACCAACAACAGTATTTTTACCTTCTTCTATTTCAAAAACTATATCCACTCTATTTTGAGATAAACTAATTACTTTTGGTTCTACAACGGCAGAAAAGCTTCCATTACTTTTATATAAATTTAATATTCTATCTATATCTGCTTGTACTTTAGACCTAGTAAATAAAGATCTAGATTTTAATCTTGTTTCTGATTCTAATTCTTCATCATCTATATCTTTATTACCTTCAAATACTACACGATTAACTATAGGATTCTCAATTAATGTAAATATTAATGTGGAGTCTTGACGACTAACTTTAATATCCGAAAAAAAACCTGATGCAAATAAATTTTTTAAAGAACTATTTATAGCGTCTTGATCAAAATTATCTCCTGATTTAATATTAATATATGAATTAATAGTCTCTAATTCTACTCTCTGATTTCCTTGAATAAGTATTTTTTCAATGTAATCTTGACTCCAAAGATTACAAGTTAAAATAAAAAATATACCAATAAATAAAAAAAATTTTTTAAGCATCTCTATCCTTAATTATTAATAACTTATTATCTCTACTTTAATCAATTTAACAACCTAAATAAATCATTATAATTTACTAATATCATTAATCCTAGTAATATTGCTATTCCTACCATGGAATAATACTTTAAAAAATCTTCGTTAATAGGTGATTTTTTTATTGCCTGAACAAGAAACAAAAACAAATGACCTCCATCCAGTAAAGGAATTGGAAATAGATTAATCAAACCTAAATTTATTGAAATAATTGCCATAATAAATAGAAAAGGTTCAATACCTCTATCAGCGGCTTTTCCAGCCACAGTAGCAATCATAATAGGTCCGCCTAACTCTGAAGCGCTCCTTTTACCTGTAATAATTTCAGCAATACCTTCAAAAGTTTTTATAGTATACAATGCTGTATCATTAAGAGACTTTTTTAATGAATTAAATAAACTTAATTTTTCATAAATTATTTCATACTTAGGAGATATACCAACTCTTCCATATTTTATATTATTTCCTCTTTCATCTACATCCTCAATCAAATCAGGCACTACAATTAATTCAATCTCTTTCCCAAACCTTATAACTGTAAATTTTAATTCATTTGATGGGTTTTTTTCTACTATTTTTTTTATATCATAAAAATCATAAGTTTTTGATCCATCTATACCTATAATTTCATCTCCAATAAAGATACCAGCTTTATCAGCTGGAGAAGCAGAAACTATATCATTAACTATATTTAAAATTTTTGTATCTTTAGCTGTACCTATAAATTGAAACATTAGAAAAAAAACTAAAAATGCAAATAAAAAATTTGCAAATGGACCAGCAAAAACAATGGCAGCTTTTTGACTCAATGTTTTGCTAATAAAAGTCTTATTAAGTTTTTCACTTGTATATGAAGCTAAATTTTTATCACTTAAAGAACTAGCTAAATTAGCATCGCCAAAAAATTTTACATATCCTCCTAATGGGATAAAACATATTTTCCACCTAGTTCCTAAACTATCATTCCAACCAAACAACTCTTTACCAAATCCAACAGAAAAAACTTCTACTTTTACTCCATTAATTCTTGCAACAAGATAGTGTCCCATTTCATGAACAAAAACTATAATAGTCAATAATATTAAAAACCATATAATCGTCATCATACTACCCCTTTGAAACTATATTTAAGGTAACTTTTCTAGCAACTTTATCAAGTTCTCTTATATTATTTATATCTTCTTTAATATTTTCAAAACTTTTAGATAAAGTTTCTTCTACAGAACTAATTATATTATTAAAATGAATTTTATTTTTTAAAAAAGCATCAACAGCAACTTCATTTGCTGCATTTAATACTATTAACGATTCAGGACCATTATTAAATGCTTCTCTACAAAGTTTTACAGCCTTAAAAACTGACTCATCAAGATTTTCAAAAGTTAATTTATGAATTATTGATAAATCTAAATGTTTAGAGTTAATATTTATTTTTTTAGGGTAATTCAACGCGTGCGCTATAGGAATTTTCATATCAGGATTATGAAAACCAGCTTTTAAAAAACCATCCACAAATTCAATTAATGCATGCACAATTGATTGTCTATGAACCAGGACTTCAATATTTGAACAACTTAAATTAAATAAGTATGCTGCTTCAACTAATTCTAAACCTTTATTCATCATAGTAGCAGAGTCAACACTAATTTTTGGCCCCATGTTCCATATAGGATGTTTTGTTGCTTGTTTAGGAGAAATATTTTTAAATTCTTTTTTATCCATATCTATAAACGGACCTCCTGAGGCAGTAATAATTAACTTTTTAATATAATTAAATTCTGTTTTATCAATTAATCTAAATAAAGTATTATGTTCAGAATCTATAGGAATGATTTTACATCCATAAGACTTTGCCCTACCCATGATAATATTTCCAGCGCAAACCATGGTTTCTTTATTTGCTAAAGCAATTATTTTTGCATAAGGAATACTATTATATGTAGTATATAATCCTGCATATCCCATTATTGCAGCAACAAATATATCTACTTTTCTTTTTGAAGCTAAAATTATTTCTTTTTCTCCTGAACATACATCAATTTCATATCCCTTAAGTGCATTTTTTAAAATTATATGTTTACTTTCATCAAAAATAGCGACTAACTTTGGCTTTAACAAAATGGCCATTTTAACTAATTCGTTAACATTTTTTTTAGCTACTAAAGTATCTACTTGAAAAGAATTAGGGTCACCAAGAATTACATCTTTAGCTGATTTACCTACTGAACCAGTAATTCCAAAAATTGATATGGTTTTAACTTCTTTACTCATTTATACAAACAATTTATAAACTATAAAAACAAAACAAAAAACAGGTAGAGAACTATCTAACCGATCTAACATTCCTCCATGACCAGGGATCAAATTACTAGAATCTTTAATAAAATGTATCCTCTTAATATAACTTTCAAATAAATCACCAATTTGAGCAACTATAGAAACTAACAACCCTAGTAATATAGAATTTAAAATATCATATTCTAAATACATAAATGTTAAAATTGAAATTAATATTCCTCCTAATAAACCTGAAATAGCCCCAGAAAAAGTTTTATTAGGTGATATTTTTGGGAGTAGCTTTTTACCCTTAAATATACTGCCACCAATATAAGCAAATGTATCCGTAAACCAAACTACTAATAAACACCAAATAACAATTAGATGTCCATTAACAATTTCTAAATTTAACGAATATAAAAATATTAAAGGAAAACAAATATAAAACGGACCAAAATGAATATATAAAGATTTAACTTTAGGATGATTTTTAGAAGTAATATTAATAATAGTAATTAATAATATAAATAATACCGACCACATAATATTAAATAGACTTAATAAAAATATAAATATATTTATTAAACTTCTGGTAAATATAATAATTTTGTTATTAACGTTTTCAGTAATATTTACCCATTCATAAGTAAGGATACATATAAGGATAAGTAAAACACCAATTAAAATATAATTATTTGATAACAAACTTAAGAAAGCTATAAATATTAAAAATAAAGATGAAAGTACTCTTTTTAAAAAGTTGATATTGAAAACTAAATTATTCATTTAGCTTTCCATATCTTCTATCTCTTAATTTATATTGATTTAGTGCTTCTAAATATATATCCTGGTTAAAGTCTGGCCAATAACAATTCAAGAATACATATTCTGAATATGCTGACTGCCAAAGTAAAAAATTACTTATTCTATATTCTCCACTAGTTCTAATAATAAGATCAGGGTCTGGAATATTTTTAGTCATTAAATGATTATCTATATCCTTAAGTGTTATTTGTTTTTTATAATCAATATTTTCTTTATATTTATTTATTAATGACAATACAGCCTGTCTAATATCTTCCCTACCACCATAATCTAAAGCTATGACCAAATTTATTTTTTTATTATTTTTAGATCTTTCCTCAAGTAAATTGATATTATTTATTATGGACTTTTTAATTCTATCTCTTCTTCCAATTACTATTAATTTCACATCATTATCAATCAAATTTTTTGCATTTGTTTTTAGATAAGAACTTAATATATTCATAAGATCATTTATTTCAGATTTAGGTCTATTCCAATTTTCAGATGAAAAAGCATACAGGGTTAAAAACTTAATATTTAATTCACAAGACTTATTAATAATATTTTTTAAAACTTTTACACCAGCTTTATGACCCGCAATTCTAGGCAATCCCTTATTTTTTGCCCACCTGCCGTTTCCATCCATTATAATAGCTACATGATGAGGATACAAAGCATACTCCTAAACTTTTTTAATTTCTTCCTCTTTAGCTGCAGAAAGAGTATCAATCTCTTTTATTACTTCATCAGTTAAGGTTTGAATCTTTTCTGAAACACTTCTTTGCTCATCATCAGTATAAATATTTTCTTGATGAGCTCTTTTAAGCATATTCATTCCATCCTGTCTCACATTACGAACAGAAATTTTTGAATTTTCAGAATATTTAGATGCTGTTTTTGCTAATTCTATTCTTCTATCTTCAGTAAGTTCAGGCATTACAATCCTGATTATATTACCTTCAGTTTGAGGGTTCAAATTTAAACCAGATTCATGAATCCCCTTTTCTACAAAAGAAATATTATTAGTATCCCAAACTTGAATTGATACTAATCTAGCTTCTGGAACAGAAACTGAGGACAAATCTCTCAACTTCATAGTTTGCCCATATGCATTGACTGAAATATTTTCAAACATATTTGCACTAGCTCTTCCAGATCTTATACCCGAAAATTCTTTTTTAAGTATATCTATTGCACTATTCATTCTTCTTCTTAAATCTTCAATATCAATTTCCTGCATAATTTATTCCTCACCCATATTAGATATTAATGAACTAATTCCTTTACCATTAATAACCGATGATAAAGCATTTTTTTTATTTATGGAAAAAACTATTATAGGAATATTATTATCTCTTGCCAATGAAATGGCTGAAGCATCCATTATTTTTAAATTATCTGATAATACCTGAGAATAAGAAATATTGTCATATCTTTTAGCATCAGAATACATAACAGGATCCTGTGAATATACTCCATCTACTTTTGTACCTTTCATAATTACAGAACAATTCATTTCTGCAGCCCTTAATGCTGCAGCAGTATCAGTTGTGAAATACGGATTTCCTGTACCTCCTGCAAATATAACTACTCTTTCTTTTTCTAAATGTCTTATAGCCCTTCTTCTTATAAAGGGTTCACAAACTGTCTGCATAGGAACTGCAGATAAAACTCTAGAAGGAATATTATTTTTTTCAATAGAATTTTGAATTGCCATGGCATTAATTACAGTTGCTAACATACCCATACTATCAGCTGTGCCTCTTTCTATTCCTTGAGAAGCACCAGCAACTCCTCTAAATATATTTCCTCCACCAACCACAATACAAATTTGAATATTAGCTGAAGAAATTTGTGAAATATCATTAGCAATTTTATCAACAAAATTAGAGTCTATTCCAAACTCTTTATTTCCAAGAAGAGCTTCTCCAGAAAGCTTAATCATAATACGTTTAAATAATTTACTTCCATTAGAATCTTGAAAACTGTCTTTTTTCATTTACATGCTCAATTAATTATTAATTTGTTCCGCAACCTCTTCAGCAAAATCTTTCTTCTCTACTTCAATACCTTCACCTAAAACAAACATCTTAAAGTCTTCAACAGTAATTTTACAAGCTAACTCTTTTTCTTTATCTAAAATAATTTTAGATACTTTACTTTCACCATCAAGGACCCACGTTTGATCTAATAAAGTTATTTCTGAAAAAAACTTTTTTATTCTTCCTTCAACCATTTTTTCTATAATATTTTCTGGTTTTCCAGAACTTTTAGCCTGTTCAATTAAAATATTTTTTTCTCTTTCTACCAATTTTTGATCTACTGACTCAGAATTAATAGCTATAGGTTTTGCAGCAGCAACATGCATTGCTAATTGCTTTCCAAAAGCTCTAACACTTTCTTTATCTCCATCCGTAGCTATACTGATTGCTACTCCAATTTTTCCCATTCCGTCAGCTACTTGACCATGAATATAAGAAGAAAAAATTCCATTTTTACTTCTTATTAAAACAGTCCTTCTTAATACAATATTTTCACCAATTTTTGCTATTAATTCTGTAAGAGACTCAGTAACGGTTTTACCATTTTCATAAATTGCATTCTTTAATAATTCTATATTATCACCTTTATCAATTGCTAAATTTGATAAATTTTTAACAAAACTCTGAAAATCAGGATTTCTAGAAACAAAATCTGTTTCAGAATTTACTTCTACCAAGGCAATAGATGAGTCATTTGAAGCAATGGCAATGACTCCATCAGCAGCTACTCTCGCAGATTTTTTATCTGCACCTGAAATACCTTTTTTTCTTAACCAATCAATAGCGTCTTCTATATTTCCATTAGTTTCAACTAGAGCATTTTTACAATCCATCATACCTGCTCCTGTTTTATTCCTTAATTCTTTAACCAATCCAGCACTTACTTCAGACATCAATTTACTCCTTATTACTTTTATTATCAGTTTTTTTATCATTAACTTCGTCAGAAGCGCCATTAGTCTTTTTCTTCATTTTTTTCTTTTCTACTTCAACTGAACTTACTTTTTTACTGCTAGATTCATCATTTTTTTTATCTATTTCCTTTTTATTTCTATTTTTGCTTACAATCTTAATAGATTGTTTATTTTCTTTTTTGTCAGAACCTGAATTATCTAATTTTTTTTCTGGATCTGGAGATCCATTAATTAAATTTTCTTCAACCAAACCTACTGGATCCAATCCTATATCTTTTTCATTAGACCCAAAACTATCTTTCAAACCATCTAAAATAGCCTCTGAAGCTAGCCTGCAGTATAATGCTATAGCTCTTGTTGCATCATCATTACCAGGAATAGGATAATCTACACCATCTGGATTACTATTTGAGTCAATAATAGCCACTACAGGTATTTTTAATACATTTGCCTCTTTTATTGCAATGTGTTCTTTATTTGTATCTATTACAAATAACGCATCGGGCACACCACTCATATCTTTAATTCCGCCTAATGAAGCTTCCAACTTATTTCTCTGTCTTTGAATTCCTACTATTTCTTTTTTTGTTAAGCCAGAATCATCTTTTAATAAAATTTCTTCATAGCCTTTAAGTCTTTCAATAGATCTAGAAATAGTATTCCAATTTGTTAACGTTCCACCTAGCCATCGATGATTCATAAAATATTGACCGCAATTAATAGCTGTATCAGAAACAATACTTTGTGCTTGACGTTTAGTACCTACAAATAACACTCGCCCACCACTTGATGCAACATCCCTTAATACTTTTAATGCCTCCTGTATTAAAGGAACAGATTGTTGCAGATCAATAATATGAATACCGTTCCTCTCTCCAAATAAAAAATTTTCCATTTTGGGGTTCCATCTATTTGTTTGATGTCCAAAATGAATTCCTGCTTCTAGTAATTCTTTCATAGTAAAATTTGGCATTGCCATTATGCTTCTCCTTAACCGGTTATACCCGCCATGAAAATTGAGCTGTAAACAGCACCGGAAGGTTATTTAAACCATATTCATGTGCGAAATTTTTCATTGTTTTACAACTCTTAATATAATTCGGCAAGTATAAAATAAATTAATTTAGTTATTAATTATTGGTTGAATAAATTTTATACCTTTAAAAGATGATAATATTTCATAAATATATACTATTGAGCTACATAAAATATTAAAATTTAAAACAGCAATTTGTTTATCTTCAACTGGAATATTAATTATTACCTTTAACTGCAGACATTTTTCATCATTATGTTTTCTAGATTTTAAAATTTTTATAAAATCTTGAACGTTTATATTTTCATTTATAAATATTTCATAACCAGAAACTATATTAGCTATCTTATTATTAATACTATCTATTTCTTTAACCAATAACCTTCTTGCACCATTATCATCTTTTACAACCATTAGTTTTAGAAAAATTTCACTTCCTACATGAAGAATATCCCTCTTATCTTTATAGGTTTCAGAATATATATTCACTTCATATAAACTTTTAGTATCTGATAATAATAGCCTCATAAATCTTCCATTTCTTGAAGACCTTTCAGTAGCTTGAAATATTACACCTATAGTATTTATCGCTACTTTAGATGCGCTAAATAATTCAGATGAATGAGTAACATCTAAAAACTTAATAACATTATTATAATAATTTAGTGGATGTCCTGAGAAATAGAATCCAATTGAACTTCTTTCTTTTTCTAATCTCTCTTTATGCGACCAATCCTCTGTAACAGGCAACTTCCAAATATCACTTAAATTTATTTTATTATCAAATATATTTTCTTGCCTAGACAATTTATCTTTAGAAGATGCAGAAGCTAAATCTGCAAGCACTTCTGCTGATTCATAGGCTTGTTTCCTATTACTACAGAGTGTGTCAAAAGCACCTGAAGAAGCTAAAAACTCATAATGAGACTTACTGATTACCTCATCCCCAATAGTATCAGAAAAACTTAATAAATCTTTATAGCTGCCATATCTTAGTCTTTTATCTACGATTATTTGTAGTGCTTTATTTCCAATATTTTTAATACTACAAAGACCTGTCCTTATAGATAATGTATGATCAATATTTTTTTCAATAGAATAACTTACATCTGAAAAATTTACATCTGGTCCTAAAATTTTTATATCTAATCTAGATAGCTCATTCTTAAATATTGCTAATTTTTCAGCATTATCTGAATCAAAAGTCATTAGAGAGGCCATATATATTTCGGGATGATTTGCCTTAAACCATGCGGTTTGATAAGCAATCATTGCATATGCAGCTGCATGACTTTTATTAAATGCATAACCTGCAAAAGGAGAAATTAACTCAAATATTTTAGAAGAGATATCAGCAGTTATATTATTTTCTTTAGCACCTGAAACAAAATTTTCTTTTTGTGCATCCATCTCCGCTTTAATTTTTTTACCCATAGCTCTTCTTAATAAATCTGCTTCTCCAAGAGAATAACCAGCAAGTTTCTGAGCAATTTCCATAACTTGTTCTTGATAGATCATTATACCATATGTTTCTTCTAAAATATCTTCAAGCAGTGGATGTAGAACCTGGACTTTCTCTCGTCCATGTTTTCTATCCACAAATGACGGTATATTATCCATAGGACCAGGTCTATATAGAGCTACAACTGCAATAATATCTTCAAATCTATCAGGCTTAAGAGACTGAAGAACTTCACGCATTCCTTGGCTTTCTAATTGAAATATACCTATTGTTTCACCAGAACTGATAAGGTCATATGTAGATTTATCATTCAATGGAATATTTTCTATATCAAAAGTATTGTCAATACTCTGTAAGAGTTTAGAGGCCATTTCTAATATAGATAAAGTTTTTAATCCTAAAAAATCAAACTTTACTAAACCAGATAATTCTGTGTATTTCATATTATATTGAGTTGCAGGTAAATTAGCTTTTGCATCTTTATAAAGAGGTATTATATTTACTAAGGGTTTATTACCTATAACTACTCCGGCTGCATGAGTTGCAGCATTCCTATATAATCCTTCTAGTTTCAAAGAAATTTCAAATAATTGAGATACTTCTTCACCTGACTCTTTTGCAGCAACTAACCGAGGCTCATCATTAATGGCATCTTTTAAAGTAACTGTAGCACCCGGAAAATTTGGAACAAGCCTACATAATTCATCAACCTGACCATATGGCATTTCTAAAACTCTACCAACATCTCTTAGCACGCCTCTCGCTTGCAAAGATCCAAAAGTAATTATTTGAGCAACTCTATCTTCACCATAAGTATCTTTTACATGTTCAATTACTTCATCTCTTTTTATTTGACAAAAATCTATATCAAAATCTGGCATTGAAATTCTTTCAGGGTTTAAAAACCTTTCAAACAGCAAATTAAACTTTATAGGATCTAAATTTGTGATACCTAAACACCACGCCACCAAAGAACCAGCTCCAGAACCTCTTCCTGGCCCAACTGGAATATTATTTTCTTTTGCCCAATTTACAAATTCAGAAACTATTAAAAAATATCCAGAAAAACCCATTTTAGATATTATGTCTAACTCATAACTTAATCTTTCCATATAGATATTTTTATTAAAATTTGAAGAATATCCATTTGCACCAATATTTTTCAATCTTAAATTAAGACCAGCTTCTGACTCTTTTATCAATGTGTCATGTTCTGACAAATTTTTAATTTTTGGATATGTGGGTAGCACAGGAGATTTTTCTTCAAGTAACAAAGAACATTTCTTTGCAACTATTATTGTATTGCTTAAAGCAATTGGTATATCTGAAAATAATACCTTCATTTCTTGGAAATTTTTAAAATAATGTTCATTATTAATTCTAAATCTATTAGGATCACTTAAAGTAACGCCTTGAGAAATACACATCAAACAATCATGCGATTCAAACATATCCTTATTATCGAAATATATATTATTTGTAGCTACAATTGGTATATTCAAATCATTTGACAAATTTAAAAATTTTTTCTCTATCAATTCTTCTTCTTCAAAGCCATGCCGCATAATTTCAATAAATAAATTATCTTTAAAATTATTTTTAAAAGAAATTGCTAAATTTCTTGCTTCATCAACTTTATTATTAAGGAAACATATCCCAATAGGCCCATAAATTCCTCCTAACAAACAAATTAAACCTTCAGAATATTTAAAAATTTCCTCTATTTTGAGAGGTCTTTGTTGTGATGTTGTACTATCTAAAAAACTTTTAGTTGCTAAAATTGATAAATTCTTCCAACCGATACTATTTGAAGCTATGAGCAATATCTTTGATATATTTTGATTACTTGTAAAGTTATTATTAGAATTATCTAAATCAATATCTAAAATGCAACCTAGTATAGGCTGAAGACCTTTTTTAGCAGCTTTTAGAGAAAATTCTAATGCACCAAATAAATTACCATTATCTGTTAATGCAATTGCGGGCATATTATTTGATAATGCCAAATCAATAAGCTCATCAATTTTTATCGCGCCTTCTGCCAATGAATATGATGATCTGCACCTTAAATGTATAAAACCATAATTATCAACCATAGAAGAATTGTATACATTATTTTATAAGAAAGAAATTATATATTTTTAAATTTTATATAATTTACCTTT
>MDTD01132082.1_pt1 | contig 16709 bp, 8 predicted proteins | sample 811221 | NCBI WGS metagenome assembly MDTD01 (sample SAMN05326646, study PRJNA326480) | marine metagenome | isolation source: seawater | place: Pacific Ocean: South West | collected 2011 | reverse complement strand
GTTAGGTCCAAAGGCCGCCGAGCGAGCCGCATTATCGCTCAGAATGTCTGAGATCAGGTAACAATTTTCGGGTTCAGCAATTTGCTCAATTCGGGACTCCGAAGCGGATCGTTCATGGTCAAGGGTCATGCGGGCAGGCTTGAAGGTACCCAGTCGAGCAAGGGCCGCGTAGGCATTCGTCAGCTCAAGAAGAGAAACCTCTGCGTTTCCGATAGTCAGGCCCAGTCCATAGGACATAGCCGGCTGTTCGAGAGTCTCAATGCCAACTCGTTCAAGTAAGGAGTGAAGTGGGACCGGTCCTCCAATCGCATTGAGGGTCCGCATCGCCGCCACGTTGAGAGAGTTGGCGAGAGCATACCTGATGGTTACCGGGCCATGGAACTTCCGGTCGTAGTTTACCGGCAGATCGAGTCCTTCTTCGGTCCGATACGGTGTGGGAATATCGGCGATAATACTCCCCGGAAATAACTCGTTCTTTTCGAGCGCGAGGAGATAGGTAAAGGGTTTCAAGGTCGACCCTGCAGAACGGGGTGATCGGGTGCCATCGATCTGCCCCGCCCTCGGGTCGTGAAAATCTCCAGAACCAACCAGGGAGAGAACGTCGCCGGAGGAATTTTCAATCACGACAACGGCCGCATGCTGGGCGTTCGAATGCCTGAGGCGCCTTCGCTCCTCCCTGACTATGGATTGGACCTTGTGCTGCAGCGGAGCCTCAAGGGTAGTACGTACAGAGGATTGGCGGGAGCGCAGCGAGGAGACGAGGTGAGGGGCTAGCTGATCCGAGGGGATCTGATCGAGATGGAGCGGCTCACCCTCTGCCACCCGAATTCTCTTGGGGTCGTAATCCCGTTCCTTCTCCAGCCGCTCCAGGATCCAGCTTCGTCGGTGCAGGGCCGATTGTGGATTACGGAGAGGGTTGTGCAGGGTTGGCGACTGGGGGAGACCGGCGAGAAGGCTGCACTCCCCGAGCGAAAGGTCACTGAGGGCTTTGCCGAAGTAGAACCGTGCGGCTTCCCGGCACCCTTGGCGGTGATTTCCGTAGTCCAGTCGGTTCAGGTAGGCGGTGAGGATTTCCTCCTTGGACCAGCGATACTCGAGGTGCCTGGCGGTGAGGGCTTCCCGGATTTTGGTGAGAAGATTGCGCTTTCCCGGAGGGCAGGAAATTTTCACCAGTTGCTGGGTGATTGTTGAGGCACCCGAGACGATGCGCCCTTCCAAAAGAAGGTCCTTGGTGGCTCGTGCGATCGCGAAGTAGTCGAGGCCGCTATGACTGAAGAAGCGTTTGTCTTCTGCAACCAGGGTAGCCTCAATGAGGGCCGGCGGAATCTCAGCGAGAGAAACAGGTTCGTGGCGGAAGTAGTCCGGGCGCGCCATGTTGTCGAGGACGAGACCATTGCGATCCGTGATGACTATAGACTGGGAGGGCTCGGCTCTGAGTTGCGACGGAAGCTGGAAGGCGAAAGGAAGAAGGCTCCAGCCCGCTACTGCCAGGACAGGAACAATTACGAGCCAGCGCCGCCGGCCAGCCGGCACGATGCAATTGATCCATCTCGGGAGGTCAGGCATGATCGTGTTTCCTCCGCACTAGCGGTTGGCAGTTTTGAGGGGGTTGGGAGTGACGAACCTGCGGCTCGCCGAGAGGGCAAAGAACTCTGGCTCATACATCGCCTCGATTTTGGCGGGGGGCGCGAGTGCGGAGCCTGCCGACGTGACCCGGGCCTGGTAGGAAAGCGTGTAGCTTCCCGATCGGGGGAGATAGTTCATAAAGAAGAGAACTCGGTCGTCTCGGAATTCCTGATGCGAGACGCTCCAGTCCTTCTTGCTCTTCAGTCGCCCGGCCTGACTGGCAAAATCAGTATTCACGGCCTCGAAGATGGAGGGCAGGGGATCATCCACGACAAGGTAACGAGTGCCGTCCCGGGGCATCGAGACCTCAAGCTGCACCTCGACGAGGTCTCCCGGTTTTGGTTGTCCGAGAGCTTCCCGCTCTCCGTTGGAGAGGATTCGGAAATAGTTACGAGCGATCTGCAGGCCATTGGAGGACACTGGCTTCTGTGGGGCCAGATTCGGTTTAGAGGAGAGCTTGATGCGGGCAAATCCCCCGGCCGAAGTTGCGGCTCTGGCCACTAGTCCCTGACGGAGTGAGATCCGAATGAGCTTGGTGGGATTCTGATTACCAAGGGTGATACGCTGGATGCCTTCGTCGGTCTCGAAGGTGATCACCGGGGGCGCTGTCGATGTTTCCGCGAGACGGGCATATTCTCCGAGGGCAAAGACGGTCCAGGCGTTGCCCCACGTCGTTCTCCAGTGGCCGGATCGCTTTGCGCGTGAGGCCATGATTTTGTCAAGCGATCGGCTACACTCCGGGGATGCCGGGTCGATATTGAGGAGAGCGAGAAGTCTCTCTGCCTCTGCCGGGCGGTAGCTCATGAAATAGTTCCCGGTGTCCGGTTGTGCCACCTCGAGGGAGAGAATGTCCCGTGCACGGGACAGGGCGTCTTCTCCACCAGATTTTGCAACCGCGAGAGAGAGGAAGCTCAGGCAAGTAGGGGTGAGGAGCTCGGGGGTCTCAAGCAATTTGTTCTGGTAGGCGACTTGGGGAGAGCCCCCGAGCGCGAGGGTGTAGCAGCTTCGGCAGGCCGTTTCGATCTCCCTCCAGTCGTCGGAACTGACGATGCCCCGTAATGTAGAGGTGAGGTAGCGGCGAAGCCCTTCCAGTGCACTCTCGGGGACGTTCGCCCCTGCTTCGCGGCAGAGGAGAAGAGCCATACCTCCATAAGCTGATCCCCATGTTTCTGAGCTTTTGCCACCCGGCCAGTAAGCAAGCCCTCCATCACCGCACTGCATGGAGAGGAGCCGGTTGACACCCGCCTGAATACTCTCGCGGATTTCACCTTCCTTCTTTCCCCGAAATGCGGGGGTCTTTTTCTGCAGGTTCAGGGCCGCTATCCAGGGAATTGTGCTTGAGCTAGTCTGCTCCACACAGCCGTAGGGATAGTGGAGGAGGAAATCCAGTGCCTCTCCTGCCTCAAGGAGCATAGAGCTCCCGAACTCCAGCTCGATAGCACCCCGGCCCTCAAGAAGATTTTCGGACAGGCCGTTCAGCAGATCATGCTGCTTCCCCGGGTCGTCAAATTTGATGAACTGTGTCTCCTTGAGAAGGGGGACCGGATACTCGATAGAGAACCGGCTGATGACCGCATCCGAGAGATCCCGGCGCAGCTTGTCGTCCAGCTCCTCACCCTCAAGGGAGCGGGGAACGGCTGTCCACTGCCAGTCCGCCTCTCCGGTTTCACTGAAAGTGAGGTCGAAAGTCACGGTGGCATTACCCCCAGCGGGGATAGTGACAGGCGTTACCTGGCTCTTTTCACCATGTTCTGTAAACTTGGTGAGGGCTCCAACCTTGAGGGAAATATCCCATGTTCCGGTGTGCGAACTGGAGTTCTGAACGAGAACTGAAGGCTGTAGTTGGTCCCCTTCGTGGGCGAATCGCGGAACCGCCGGTTCCAGCATGAGGGGTTTGTTCACTGTCACACTGGATACCGTTCGGCCGAAGTGCGCAGCCCCGTGATGAGCCACTGAGATCACCCGGTAGCGAGTGAGAGTATCGGGGGCTGTGAATTGAACCTTGAACCGCCCCTCCTGATCCGTCGTCAGGGCAGGCATCCAGACGGCACACGGGTTGAAGTTTCTGCGTGGCCCCTTTCCGGCGAAGAGGTCCATCAGGTCTCCGCCTCCACCAATAAAGAACCCCTTGTTGAAGAAATGCCGTCGCCCGGAATTTTCGGAAAGGATTTCACCAAGTGACGTGCCTGCCTCGGTGCGAAGGCTCCGAGGTGAATAAAAATATCCCATCGGATCCGGATTGATGTAGCCTGCGACTGCAAGAGTGCCCTCATCCTCGGCATAAACAGTGACTTCGGCATCTCCAACCGGGTCTCCTTCATGATTACTTATGAGTCCCTCAATGGTGATTTCCTCCCCAGGACGGTAGGAGCTTTCCTCGGTTTCGAGACTGATCTTGAGACGCTCTCGGATGACTTCGACGGCCAGTTCACAGTATCCGAGACGTAGAATCGGCTCCTTGTGCTTCCGGAGGTTGTCCCTTGCTCCTTTAATAACGAGGACGGACACAAATGTATTGGGGGCATCCTCGTGAGAGAGGGGCACCTCCACCACTGGATTCTCAGCGGTAAGCTCCGTGATGACGTGTCGGTAGACACCTTCGCGCTCCAGAGTGATAAGGGCCGTTCCTTCGATCGGGGACTGGACGAGGATGCGGGCGGTCTCACCCGGTTGGTATATTTTTTTCTCCGGGATGAGCTTGATGAGCATTCCATTCTCGTAAGCCCAAGGGTATTCTTCTGAGCCGTAGACGTGCTGAGTCACCGCAGTACGGATTGGGCGCCCTTTGGAGTCTGTGCCGGAGAGCGTCAGGATATAGTGGCCTGCCAGCTTGGGCTTGAAGGGGAGAATGGTTCCGGCCTTATTTCCGGGCGAGACCCGCACGGATTGGCCTTCGACTATGGATTCGATACGCCTCTCGTTACGCACAGCAATTGTTCCATTCGCGGTTCGGGTCTTGATCTGTTCGTGGACCTCACGGTCGACCTGAAGAGTGAAATCCATGGGCTCCCCAGTGACTAAACGGCCCTCGCGGTCCACCACGATTGCCCGAAGGTCGATCTCGTCCCCAACTCGGACGAGTTTGTCTAGACGGGAAATGCCAAGATAGTAGTCCGAACTGTGAATGGTGGTGGAAGCTTCCACAGAAAGGGTTTGATTACGTGCATCGTGGACTTCACTGGTTACGGTAACTGTCCGTGGGGCGGGAAAGTCGATCTCTGCAAGATCGAAGGTAAGGATCGCTTCGCCCTTCTCGTTGAGCTGGGCGTTACCTTCCTTACTTCCAAAGGAGCGGCGGTAGGAGCTTTCGCCGTAACCGAAGTAGTGTGACCAGTAATAAGAGTCGTAGGACCGGTGGTCGCAGAAAAGAAAATCACGGAAGAGAGCTGGATAAAACCCGGCTTCCTTGCTGCGGTAAAACCACTCCACTTTCCCTCCGGCGACTGGCTGTCCCTGAAAGTAATTTGCACGGAGTGATAACCGGGAGGTGTTGTCTTCAACAGGCGTGATGAACTGGGCCTCTGTGGCAAAAGCGTTTCGGCGAAATTCCTGAACCGCAATCATGTGGACAAACTGGGCGCTGCCGAGGTGAGCTCTCCGGTCATACCAATTTTCCATTTCCAATGCTGCGGCCACCTCTTCGGGCCAGAGCAGTTCGATTCTGAATGAGCCAACTGCTTCCGGAGGCAGGGTGAAGCTGTGGTGGAAGCTGCCCTTGTCAGAAAGAGTGATATCCCGTTGCTCAAGGATGCGCTCAGAGGAATCAAAGATCTGGAGTTGCGCGTTTCTGCTTTCTTCGTGAACGCTGCAATTGTCCTTGATTCTGCGGACAAGACCCTTGAGGTGAACTTTTTCTCCCGGGCGATAGAGAGTCCTGTCCGTGAAAAGAAGAGCTGTTCGTTTATGGGGGAGGGCTGGTTCCCATTCAACGTTCACGGGAAAGCGCCACATGGAAACAGTGGGGAGGCTACTATCGAAATCGATGATGAATTGGTCCGGACCGAGGGAAGCTCTCAGGTGGCGCTGCTTGGAGGAGCGGGGAAGAAGGGCAACCCCGGAATCGTTCGTTTGGGTTGACTGCAAGGGAGCAGCATCCTCACCAAAGACATCGAGAGTAACATTGGCAAGAGGGGCGCCAGTCTCGCAGGAATAAGCATAGAGAAAGGCAGTGCTCTCATTGATTTTCCATGCCAGTCCGATATCAGTGATCTGGATGTAGGCCTGGGTAGACTTTTTCCTCTGGTAGGAGCTCGCCATTCCGGGCTTGGGGTCGGCCTCAATGGAGAGGAAAAGCAGGCCAGGGGCGTTGTCCTTTCCAAGCATGTCGTTCCAGTTAATCTCGATGGGAGCCGTGGTATCGTAGGCGTTTTGCAGCTCAATGGACCTGTCGTAAACCGTTTCTCCCGCCACAAGAGACCAAGGAAGAGCGTGCCGCTGCTTGATGCGTTTTCTCCCCGGTCCGTTTCCACTGTAGTGACGATAGCCCTGAAGGGTGCGCACCGCGTCTCTGCCGGTCAGGCGCTTGGCCCGTATCCTGGCACTTGCGATGTTCACCGTCCTGATACTGTAGGTTCGGTTTCCGGTTGCTAGCTGAGCAGCGGCGTAGCTCGGAGCGGCGAGGATGGGAGGCAGATGCTTAAATTGAATCACCATGCTCTTTGACTGAGGCATGATTAATCCGTCCGCCGCGGTGATCCCCTCTTTGACGGTGACCTTCCACTTGGATTGTCCGGGAAAGTCTCCTCGGATTGAGATCAGGGAACGGCCTACCTCGAGAGTCATGTTGGCAGGAGCGGGCGCCACAGTAATGAATTCGGTGAGATCCGACGCGGTGATATTCTCAGGAAGTTTCTTGGAAAGGCTGATACTAAGGTAGGGCTTGGCATCGAGCTGAGTGATAGCTCGGATAGAGGTGACCTCAAATTTTTTGACAGTCCCGATCGAGCGCGTAATGAGTCGGGTGGTCGCAGCAGTGGCAGATCTGTTTTTTACCCCAGCGCCGAGGACAAGCTTCCAATCCTCGCCGACCGGCAGGGGCTGCACCGGGGAGATGGTGAGTGCGGTAGCGATCTCGGTTGCAGGATCAACCCTACTGGGTGATGGGGCCTCCCATGATTGAAAATACTGTTCCCAATCAGGTCCGAGGGCAGTGCTATTTCCAAGATCACGATAGAGGCCTCTTCGGACGATTGCCTCAACTTTCGCTCCTCCCTTGGCGGTAAAAAATATTGGAGAAGTGACGGTTGAGGGATCAACCACATCGTTGAACCTCAGAAAGCATACAGGGTGACGCAGATCACCCCGCCAGTAATTCACCAGAGGTTGAAAGGCGGCTGTCCGGAGAAATCGGAAGCGGGTTTCGGGAATGTCTGTCCCGTCCAGATACTTGTGCCCCGGCTCAAGGGAGAAATGATAGGTCGTGGCGATTTTGGGAATGTCCGTGCGCTCAAAATGGGCGCTATTGGGTGAGACCCAAGTCAGATTGCCAGCCAGTGCAGGCTCAATTCGCATCAGAGTATTTGGGCTGGGCTTGCCTACCTTGTCCTCTTCAACCATCGCCTTGTCGAAGATCAGTTTGAAGGTCGTGGAGGGAGTCAGAGTCGAGGAACTGACCTTGAGGAGCGGCCCAGCGGGGAGCAGGATGCTGCTGGCGGTAAGCAAGAGGATAAGGGAAAACAGTGTTCTCATAAAATTTCCGGGGCGCTGCGTGCCTTCGTGTAGGAATAGCATCTCGATGAGCGGAGGAAGAGATCGCGGTTTCAACCTCAGAATGAGATGCTGGTTTTCTAGCTTTTAAGGCGCAAGTGCCACCTGAAAAAGCAAAATCGATCGCGCCTCGCTGGAAAAGGGCTCTTCATTTCCCGAAGGAAGTTTGGCAGAGGGACTCATCCGAGAGCCATATCGATGACGGATGCCACCGCGACATGAGCTATGTCGGACAGTTTTTCAGTGCGCTCCGGCAAGAGGGTATTAGAAGTGAGAGCTCCCGCCACGGTCCGGGTCCCTTTCCATGAGTCGTAAAAACGTCGTCGTCCTGTTCCTGATCTGCAACTGTCTGTCCCCGCTTCATGGCGACGAGGAGAAACAACCATCTTTTGATCTCGGACCCGACTCAAAGCGTCAGGATGGTATTCCCAGAGGCAAGGTGACCCGGCATGAGTGGAGAAGCACCATCCTCGATGGCACCTTGCGGCAGTGGTATCTGTACGTTCCTGCGCAATATGACGGCGCCAAGCCTGCCGCCTTGATGGTGTTTCAGGACGGTCATGCCTACGTGAGCGAGGAGGGTGACGTTCGTGTCCCGGTTGTTTTTGACAACCTGATTCATCGAGGCGCAATGCCGGTGACGATCGGGATTTTTCTCAATCCGGGACTTTTCACCGACAAGATACAAGGTCGGCAGGGATGGAAAGTTCCGGATGGCGTGAAAATGAACCGGAGTGTGGAGTATGACTCTCTCAGTGCCGATTATGTGATCTTTCTGGAGAAGGAAATTCTCCGAAAGGTGAGTGAGGATCACAATATCTCTGGAGATCCCTCCATGAGAGCAATTTGCGGAATGAGTTCAGGAGGAATCTGTGCCTTCACGGCTGCCTGGCAGCGGCCAGACCTCTTCCGTAAGGTTGTGAGCCATATCGGGAGTTTCACCAATATCCGCGGCGGCCATGTCTATCCAGCCTTGATTCGAAAGGGGGAGAAGAGACCGCTCCGTGTGTTCCTGCAGGATGGTTCCAACGATTTGGATAACGCGCATGGGAACTGGTGGCTGAGTAACCTCCAGATGGAGAAGGCTCTTAAGTTCCGCGGGTATGACTTCAAGACCGTCTGGGGAAAAGGAGGGCACAGCGGAAAGCACGGAGGAGCAATTTTTCCGGAAACCATGCGGTGGCTCTGGCGGGACTGGAAGGAATCCGGCAAATAGATTGGAGCAGGTTGGGGGGCTGAGGTGTTCAGGTGTCCTCATTCGAGTAAGTCCCAATCGAGAGGCGTGCCGAGGGGGATGTCTTGCGTGGCCTTTTTCCCAAGGACAGCCGGAAGGTGTTTGGGGGCGAGGCCATTGCCCGGTCGGACGGAGCGCACGTTCTGCGCGTTAAGGGTTTCACCAGCCTTGATGTCAGCTGACGCAAAGAGGGAACGACGAAACATGCGCGATGCCGTCTGGGATTCGGTTAGCTCATATGACGGCTCCCCGATCGCCTCCTGCGCATCTCGCACGGACTGCGCCATGAGTGCAAATTCCTCGGGCTCGAGTGAGAAGTGTGCGTCTGGGCCACCTGCGGCGCGGCTCAGCGTCAGATGTTTTTCTATGATGGAGGCTCCCAGTGTCACGGCCGCTACCGGGATTGCGGTCCCGAGGGTATGATCCGACAGTCCGACCGGGCAGGCGAAGGTGGTGCTGAGATCGGCCATGGTTGAGAGGTTCATTTCCCCGGGAGGAGCCGGGTAGGCGCTTACGCACCTGAGGAGTGATAGACTTGAGCAACCATGTTCTCTCGCGACGCTAACGGCTTCGGCAATTTCCTCCCGAGCTGCCATTCCTGTCGAAAGGATCATGGGTTTGCCGGTTGCGGCACATCGGGCGATGAGTTCATGGTCAACGATTTCAAAAGAGGCGATCTTGTAGGCGGGAGCCCCGAGATTCTCAAGAAAGTCCACCGCAGTAGGATCAAAGGGGGAGGAGAAACAATGAAGGTTCAGTCTCGCGGCTTCGGCAAAGAGTTGCTTGTGCCACTCCCACGGAGTGTGGGCTTCCTCATAGAGATCGAACAGGCGGCGCCCCTCCCACGCGGTCCCCTTGCCGATGCGAAAGACCGGGCTGTCGCAGTCCAGAGTAATGGTGTCTGCCCGATACGTCTGGAGCTTGATAGCGTCTGCACCGGCTTTTTTTGCCGCCCTGACGAGTTCGAGGGCAGTCTCAATCTCCTGCCCGTGATTTGCTGAAAGCTCCGCAATCAGATAGCAAGAATGATCCGGGCCGATTGGCCTTCCGGCGATTTCGAAACTATTCATGTAATATTCGGAGAGAGTTCCATGCGAAGGCGGGAGGAATCCGGGTTGCTGTTACACTTTTCAAAACCCGCTCTGGTGAACGAGCGGATGGAGGCAGTGTTTTCCGGTTTGATCCATGCCACAATGGTTTGTCCCGGGTGCTGTGACAAGAGGAGTTCGACAGCTCTGCTGATGCTGATCGGGCCAAGGCCCATGCCCTGAAATTCCGGGGCAAGGACGATCGAGATCACACTTTCCAGAGAAGAACCCAAGTCGTTCTTAAACCGGACCGATCCGATCTTGCCGAGGCTGGACTCCATAATCAGGAACAGCACAGCAGTTGAAGAGAGGTTCTCTTCAAGCCAGAGAAGATGATGGTCCCATGGAATTTCTGCGGGGTTGAATGACGCGGCTCGGGTTCGCGGGTCGTTGGCCCATAGCCAGAGGTCCCTGGCATCTTCTTCCCGTGCAGGTCGTAGGTGCAGCGAAGGGAAACCCAATTTGTCGCAGATGCGTTCCGCTCCTCTGCCGTCGATCAATCGCCTTGATTGCTGCCCCTGAAGAATACGGTCCTCGCCGCGCAGGAGTTTCTCAAAGGATGACGTCGGGACGGTGCTGCTTTGATCCCCAAGATCAGTGATAGCGTTGGTTCTGCGCAGGGCGTTGAAAACACCGCGTTGATTTTTAGCAGTAAGAACAAGGCCGGTTGGAATACCCCAATGCAGCACCTCGAAAGCGGTGGTGCTTGGAGAGCAGATCGCAGTATCGGCCCAATCATAATGTTCATCCATGGCCGAGGGGGCATGGAAAATCTCAATCGCGGGATGGCAAAGCTTGAACATGGCTCCATCTTCAGGATAGGCCGGCCCGAGGATCACACGAGCAACCAATCCGTTGCCCTCTTCGATAAAGCCTCCACTGATCAGGGAGTGCGCGACGGCGAGAGCGTCCTCGCCGGGGTCGGAGCCCCCCATCGAGATGAGGAGTCGGGAAGCGTTTCTGTGAGTCTCACCGGGGTTGTCACGACGGAGTTCCCTCCGAATCAGGATGTAGGCGGACCCTGCGAGGATCATGGTGCGCTCTCCGGTCTCATTACTATTATATTCCGGGCTGGTATGGACGTTGGGATGAATGACTACATCGGGTTCGTAGTAGTCCCCGGGGCCGTGATCGGAAATACAGGCGACCCGACATGGTTCGGACAGTTGGAGGTTTTGCTGGTAAGTCGCGTCAAGGTGGTATCCGTCGAGGAGCAGACATCGAGGCTGCAGATCCTTCAGAAGAGCTGAGGTTTCTTTGGCGTCACCTTGACTACCTCCGACAGATTGAATCTCGTGGAGGTCACAACCCTCGCTTGCAATTTTCGCCGCGAGTGCCTCGGGCAATGAATGAAAGAGGAACGCGCATCTTCCGCCCCGGTCCCGCCATGCCTGCGCCAGAGCGAGGCATCGCATGACGTGACCCGTCCCGATACGGTGCGACGCATCAGCTCTGATAGCGAGAAGAGGTCCGTTCAATTTACTGTTCCTTCTGGCGAATTTTCGCATTTAGCTTGCTCCACTCGGGGTTTGTCTCGACGAGGGAAAGAATAGTTTTCCAGGGAGCAGGTTCTGGAGCGTAATCAAGAATCCGGGTCAGGAGCTGCTGATCTTCGGGGGTATCAAGGGTCCAGCGATGAGAGGCGTTGTTCTGCTTCGCGTGGATAGCGTTCTGGGGAAAATTTTCAGGATGATTCCGTAGGAACGGAGTCACGTGTTCCCGGTCAGACGGATCGTTGGCTTTTCTCCACGCTTCCTCGAGAGCAGAAAACTTGAAGGCCTCGACATCGAGACCTCGGGGAAAGTGCCTTGGCTCTATGACGTTCGAGGCGTAGGCGAGAGCTGGGAGACCACAGATCAGGAGTTCAACTACTTGATCGATCAGGTCCGGATCGAGAAGGGGACAATCTGCGGTAACCCGGACAATGATATCGGCTGGAAATCGCCTTGCGGCTTCATAGTAGCGGGTCAGGACATCCTGCTCAGGTCCTCGCGTAGACAACCAGCCTCTGGATTTGCAGAAATGAGAGAGAACGTCATCCTGAATCTCTGTGGTGGTCGCTACAACACACCGATCTACTGTTCTTGCCATCTGCAGTCTCTCGAAGGCGTGCTCCAGAAAGGTTTTTCCCCCCGCCTTGAGGAGAACCTTGCCCGGGAGTCGGGAGCTGCCCATGCGTGCTTGCATGATCGCCGTTACGGTTGGGACTGAAGCGGACAATGGTTCAAGGGTGGATAGTGGTGACGGCCTCGATAACCCGCCCTACCTCGGTATCAGTCATCTTGGGAAAGAGGGGAAGGCTGAGTGCGTGGCGGTAGTAGCTCTCGGCGTTCGGGCATTTTCCAGCGCCGTATCCAAAGGTCTCACGGTAGTAGGGTTGAAGGTGAACAGGGATATAAAGCACTTGCGACCCGACCCCAACCTCACGGAGTTTTGCCATATAGGCGGTTCGCGTAAGACCGATCTGCTCGAAGTCAATCAAGGTCGTGTAGAGGTGCCAAGAGATCTGGTCGATGTCTTCCGGTCGGGTGACCGCAGGGGTCTTAAAGTGGGGGAGTCCGGCAAAGGCTTCGTTGTAGGCGGCAACGATATCCCGGCGTCGTTGAGCGTAGTTGTCTATACGGCCCAGCTGGCTCAAACCAAGCGCACATTGGATATCGGTGGTCCTGTAGTTGTACCCGAGTTCGCTCATCTCGTAATACCATGGCCCTCGTTCCATCTCGGCAGGGGAGTCTGACCCGATTCCCCGGAAGTCTCCGGGGGCGCGGGTTACGCCGTGGGAGCGCAGACGCCGGGCTTGATTAGCGTAGGATTCATTATCCGTAACAAGAATGCCTCCTTCTCCCGTTGTCAGAGCCTTCACTGGATGAAAAGAAAAGGTAGTGATATCCGCCCACGGATGTCCTCCTAATTTGTAGGCTGCACCCTCGTGATGAAATCCTCCGCCAGTTCCATGACATGCGTCCTCAATGACGATGGCGCCGTTTGACCGGCAGAGTTCTCCGATGCGTGGCATGTCTGGTGCTTGCCCGGCGTAGGCGACAGCCACAACCGCTTTGGTGTCATCCTGCCAGTTCGCCTCAAGTCTGTCGGCGCAGAGATTGTAGCTTTTTGGATCAATATCACTGAAGTCGGGGGTAGCACCCACGAATGAGGCACAGTTTGCAGATGCGAGGAAGGTATTAGGGCTGGTCACGACGCGATCACCCGGACCGATGTCAGTGACACGCATTGCGAGGTGAAGAGCTGCCGTGGCGTTGCAGACGGCTACCGCGTATCTTGATCCAACGCAACGCGCGAAGGCCTCTTCAAATTCCTCAATCCTTGGCCCGCTAGTGAGAAAATCCGATCGCAGGGCTTCGGTTACCGCTTCGATATCCTCGGCTGTAATGTCTTGTCTGCCGTAGGGGATGAATGAGTCTGATGCGGTCATGCTTCCTTTTCCAGAACGTGAATGCGTATAAGTTCCCTCAGCTCATCGACGCTGAGAAAATGCTCATTCGTGCCTGACGAATAGTTGAATCCGGGCTCAACAGGTTGCGCGGAGAAGTGATCTTTATAGCGGTCGAGATCCCATGCGGGCACCTGAGGAAGAATGGCGTAATAGTCGCCGAGGTCAAACGTCGTGAAGGAGTCAGAGGAAGTGATCATCTCCTCATGGATTTTTTCTCCGGGCCGGATTCCAACCACAGGATACTCGCATTCGGGTCCGATCGCCTCAGCGAGATCGGTAATTCGATAGGAAGGAATCTTTGGGACAAGAATTTCACCACCCCATGCCTCTTTGATGGCATGCAGGACCATCTTGACTCCCTCGGCCAGTGAGATGTTGAAGCGAGTCATGTTGGTTTCGGTGATTGGGAGTGTTCCGCCCTTTCTTCTGTTGAGAAAGAATGGGATCACGGATCCATTGGATCCCATAACATTACCATACCGAACAACGGAGAGTCGTATGTCCCTCGTGCCCCTGATGTTGTTGGCGGCGATGAAGAGCTTGTCGGATGCAAGTTTGGTTGCGCCGTAGAGGTTAATGGGCGCACAAGCCTTGTCGGTAGAAAGGGCCACCACCCGGGATACCCCGCTGCTCAAGCTGGCCTGGATGACGTTTTCAGCTCCACCGATGTTGGTCTTAACGCATTCGTCAGGGTTGTACTCTGCGATGTGGACATGCTTCATGGCAGCGGCATGAATCACGACATCGACTCCTTCAAGTGCGCGTTTGACTCTGTCGAGGTCACGGACGTCCCCAATGAAGAAGCGCACCTGAGGAAATTTCTCCCGGGGGTAGTTCTGAGCCATCGCAAACTGCTTCTGCTCGTCCCGGGAAAAAATCACCAATCTCCTGATGTCCGGCCATTCCTCGAGGATGGTTCTCGTCAGTTCTTGTCCGAGGGAACCAGTTCCCCCGGTGATAAGTAGAGATTTGCCGCTGAGCATGAATTCTTCAGGCCGAGAGGGCCCGTGATGTCTAGTTAAATCAGCGATGACCCGCAGGCGAAGAGTCTGCCCCTCATGGTCAGCTTACAGTTAGACCGCTTCTTTCCAGTGGAGGTGATGTTCGCCTAGCGTGAGAAAATCACGGGTGAATTTGGTTTGAGGGCATGCGGGGGAACAGGATGCTTTTCGGTGAAGACCTGCAGGATTTGATGAGACTCCAGGAGCACCGTAGACTCGTCCATGGCCGTATCTTCCTTGCTCTTCCACTGCACGCCCCGAGACAACTTGAGATGCTTTTCGAAGAAACGATACATGGCCTGCCGTTTGGAGGCTCCGTAGTCGTGGCCCTCATCGGGAAAGTGGGCATTTTTCACAAGGTTACTCAGGCCATACATTCCATAGATGCGTCGCACGAAAGGGAATTCAACCTGGGGCGTGTGAGAGGTCCAGTCGCCCCCGCACGAAATGAGTAACATCGGCCTCGGGGCGCAGAGCGCTGCGATTTCGGTATTGTTGGTGATGTGAGATGGGCGCACGTGGATCGGAACCCCGCTCTCACAGGCACACCCACCGAAGAAATGTGCCGATACCATGACGCAGGGAGCAGAGACAGTGACCCGGTCATCCAAGGCGGTCAGGAGGAAAGTCTGGGTGCCGCCACCTGAGGCGCCGGTGACTCCCACCCGGGAGGAGTCGATTCCCGGCAGGGAAAGAATGAAGTCAAGAGCGCGGATGCTGTTCCAGCACTGCAAACCGAGAACCTGCTTTCCGTGATTGTGATTCCATCCCAATTTGCGTGAGTCCGAATAGCCGATCATGTCGTAGGAAAAAACGGCAGCACCCATCCTCGCGAGGGTGGCACAACGGTATTGCATCTCCGGTCGCAGCCTCCCCTCCTTCGTGTAGGCCGGGTCCCGGGCATGACCATGAGGGCAGAGAACCGCTGCCATGTTCTTCTGCTTCCCGGACGGGAGATACAGGTTTCCGCAAAGGAAAAACCCAGGAGCGGTTTCGAGTGCCACGTTCTCTACGGAATATCCGTCGTGAACGCGCTTTGAATGACGGAGGGGATTGAGAGGGGTTTTTTTCGGGAGGGGATAAAGGCCCGCCCCCTCGAGGATGCCTGCGCGCACTTGCGCTCGTCGTTTGGTCCATGCCGCGAGGTCGGGAACCTTGGAGGTAATTCTGTTAAGTTCGAGTCGCGCTGCGTCTGGTTTAAAATATCCTCCTTGTCGGAGGAGGCTCTTGTCCTGGCCATGAGTGGCCAAGTTCAGGCTGGCTGCACAGAGGATGGGAATCAGGGGGCGGAGCATGCCCCCTAGCCTGAGGTGGAGCTGGCGGACAGAAAAGCGAAAGAAGCACTCACGAGAGTATTGAGGAGACTCCCATATCGCCTGCCTTTGAGCATGAGAGAGGGTCTTCAGGGTCAACGGCAGGACAAATAGTCTTTTTTCTCGGTATTTTTGAGCAAATAGGAGGCCATAAAGAAGGCGATTAAGATCTCAAGTTACTCATTATTAGAAAGTTAGGGAAAAAATCAAAAAGAAGAGGGAAAGTTGTTGTTGTTGAGACCCATTCTCGATAAATTCTCCTCACCTTTAAGGTAACCGTAATTACACACACCTTTGAGGCACTTAACTCCAAAAACGAGAATGACAGCTACTACCATCAGACGGACCTCCGGGTCTATCATCATTGGCCTTGGAATCCTGGCGTCTGCCGCGCAAGTGGCTGCAGGGGATCACGAGGACCTCGACGCGGCTTATAACAACGGCAGCGTTGGAAGCGACTGGTTCAACAACGTCAGTATTGGCGGTTACGGCGAGTTGCACCTAAACCTCAATCAAGATGACGCAAACGAGATCGATTTCCATCGTTGGGTCCTCTTCATCAACCACCGCTTCACCGACAAGATTGTCTTGTATTCTGAGTTTGAGCTTGAGCACTCCCTTGCAGGAGACGGCAAGCCCGGTGAGGTTGAGCTCGAGCAGGCCTACGTCGACATCGCAATGGACGGAGGAACAAGCTTCAAAGCTGGTCTCTTCCTCCTGCCTGTAGGAACGCTCAACGAGACCCACGAGCCCGACACCTTCTACGGTGTAGAGCGGAATCCCGTCGAAAAGAACATCATCCCTACCACTTGGTGGGAGGCTGGTCTCGGCCTAAGTGGAAGCACTGAGACACTCAAATGGGACGTTGCAGTTCACTCCGGATTGTCAGTTCCTGACTCCTACAAGATTCGTAGCGGACGTAAGAAGGTTGCTGAAGCACCTGCAGAGGACGCTGCCGTAACCGGTCGCGTTACCTACAGCGGTAACGGTTTCCAGGTTGCTGGATTCGCCCAGTACCAGAGTGACATCACCCAGGGAAGAGACGGAGCTGACGCGACTCTTATCGGTGCGACTCTTGACGCAAACATGGGCGACTTCCGCCTCCGTGGCCTTGTGTCTAGCTGGGACATCGGTGGTGCGGCAGCTGCAGCAGCCGGGGCTGATGAGCAGTGGGGTTACTTCATTGAGCCTTCCTATAAGCTCAGCGACAACGTGGGAGTATTTGCTCGCTACGCCGAGTATCAGGACTACACCGGTGACACTACTGACGTGGTAACCGTCGGTGTG
>MDTD01104874.1_pt1 | contig 16710 bp, 15 predicted proteins | sample 811221 | NCBI WGS metagenome assembly MDTD01 (sample SAMN05326646, study PRJNA326480) | marine metagenome | isolation source: seawater | place: Pacific Ocean: South West | collected 2011 | reverse complement strand
CGTATTAGCAGTGTGTTTGGTGCGGAAGGCGGGACTTGAACCCGCACAGCCATAGGCCACTACCCCCTCAAGATAGCGTGTCTACCAATTCCACCACTTCCGCAAATTCCATCAGTCCTCGCTAACAGGAGGCGCGTCATCGAAAGGCATATCGGTCTCAGGCTCGAAATCTACTACCGGTACGTCGCTTTCAGAGGCCGTTTCCTCGATGACAGCCGCAGCGGGGAGCTCAAAGCCCAAATCGTCCTCATCAGCCGTGCGGTTATCAGCGATGACAGCCAAACCGAAACTGCTGATAAAGAAAACAGCCGACAGCCAAGCCGTCATGCGTGTCAGCGCATTGCCACTCCCTGCGCTGCCAAACAGCGTCTGCGACGCGCCGGCGCCAAAAGAAGCGCCAATGTCAGACCCTTTCCCGCGCTGGAGCAGGATGAGTGCGATCAAGGCCACTGCCACGAGCAAGTGCACCATCAGCGTGATTTGTTCCATGAACTATCCTAACTTTGCGCCTAAAGCGGGCGATCAACTCAGGGCGCGAGATCATACCGGTCACGCCACGGCGCCGCAACCAGACTAGTGCGACTGCTGAATCGCTTCCGCAATGCTCTCCGCCAGGCGCTGGTTCTCTCCGGCATCCGCGCCCTCGATCATCACCCGGATCAGCGGCTCCGTGCCTGACGGCCTGAGCACTAACCTTCCGCGATCACCCAATGCGGTCTCGACCTGCTGGCGGGCTGCGGTAACGGCTTCTGCCTCCTCCAGCACAAAGCCATCCCGCACCACTACGTTGATCAATGTCTGCGGCAATTTATGCAGCGCACTCTTCAGTGCGACCAGCGTCTCCCCCGATCGGGCCATTGCCGCCACGACCTGCAGGGCCGCGACAATGCCATCACCGGTGGTCGTTAGATCACCGCAAATGATGTGGCCGGAAGCTTCGCCACCCAACAACCACCCTTTTTCGGCCATGAGCTCCAGCACGTAGCGATCGCCAACCCGGGCGCGCTCCAGTGACACCCCTTTGTCTGCCAATGCCTGTTCCATTCCCAGATTCGACATGAGCGTCCCGACAACCCCCTCGGGTGCCTCACCGTTCTGGAGGCGGTCGTTCGCGATCACATAGAGCAGTTCGTCGCCGTCCACTACACTGCCGTCCGCCGCGACACATTGGACACGGTCGCCATCACCATCAAAGGCGATGCCCGCGTCCGCGCTCTCGCTCAGCACTCTCGATTGCAGTGCCGCGGGGGATGTTGAGCCAACATCACGGTTAATGTTGTAACCGTCGGGTTCAGCGCCCATCAGCACGACTTCCGCCCCCAACTCTTTGAATACCTGCGGCGCAACTTGATAAGTCGCACCATGGGCGCAATCCAGCACCAACTTCATACCGTCAAGACTGAGCGCCTCCGGAAAAGTATTCTTGCAAAACTCAACGTAACGTCCGGGTGCATCGACCATTCGTGACGCCTTGCCAAGAGCTGACGACGGCACAGTGTCCATGGGTTCGGCAAGCATGCGCTCAATCTCGAGCTCCAACTCATCTGATAATTTGGTGCCCGCTGCATTAAAAAATTTAATCCCGTTATCGGTGTAAGCGTTATGAGAGGCACTGATGACAATGCCTGCAGAGGCCTTCTGACTTCGCGTCAGCATGGCCACCGCCGGCGTGGGCATGGGTCCAAGAAGGGTCACGCGAGCGCCGGCAGCGACAAGTCCGGCCTCTAAGGCCGACTCAAACATATAGCCTGAGACCCGGGTATCTTTGCCGATCAAGACATGCGTTTGTCGGCCAGCCGTTGCGAACACGTTCCCTGCGGCCCAACCTAACTTCAGCATAAAATCCGCGGTGACCGGGTATGTACCGACCTCACCACGGATGCCATCAGTACCAAAAAATTGTTTGCTCATCAGGTGTCACTCTGGCTCATCCGGTGCCACATCGCTAACGCATCTGCGGTCGCGCGAACGTCATGCACCCGCACTATACGCGCACCCCGCTCAACCGCCATGGTGGCAAGTGCCAAACTGGCAAACAATCTGTCCTCTATAGAACGCTCTAAAACACTGGTAATCATCGACTTTCGGGAAAGCCCGACTAACACTGGTAGGTCTTGATAGACCAGCTCATTCAGACGGGCCAGCATGCGGAAATTATGCTCGGCGGTTTTTCCAAAACCAAAACCAGGGTCGAGAATAATCCTGTCCAGAGAGACGCCTGCCAGACTGAGTGTCCGCACGCGCTCCTCAAAAAACTCGTTGATGTCGGCAATCAGATCGACATAGTCAGGATTCACCTGCATGGTGTCCGGCTGCCCCTGCATGTGCATAACACACACGGCCAGGCCCGAGTCGGCGGCCGCTTCAAGCGCACCCTCGCGGGAGAAGCCCCGAACATCATTCAGTAAACCCGCCCCGAGTCGGGCCGATTCCGTCATGACTGTCGGGTTACTCGAGTCAACCGAGATGATGGTGTCGAACCGCTCGACGATGGCCTTCACGGCACCTGTGACGCGATCAAGTTCTTCGGCTTCTGATACCTGCTCCGCACCGGGTCGCGTCGACTCGCCGCCGACATCGAGAATATCAGCACCGTCGCGCAACATCTCTTCGGCACGACGCAGGACCGCATCCACATCCACGCGCTGATTGCGGTAAAGCTGACCACCATCGGAGAACGAATCAGGTGTAACGTTGAGAATACCCATGACGCGCGGTCTGCTGAGATCCAGCATTCGCGCGCCACAGGGGACCAGTCGCGTCATGGCTTGTCGGACTCAATCAGGGATGCTCAAAACTGAGCGTGACCTCAATGCTCGGTCGCAGCTCCACCGATGGGACTACCCGAAGCCTCGGGTTCACCGTCTTCAGGCGGTGCGCCACGATCATCGCCAGACCAACCGCTGGGCGGACGCGGTGTTTTGCCTTCCATGATGTCGTCGATTTGCTCGGAGTCGATCGTTTCGTACTGCATGAGCGCATCGGCCATCATGTCGAGCTTGTCACGGTTGTCCTCGAGAAGTTGCAGTGCCGTCGCGTAGCATTCATCAATAATGCTCCGCACTTCCTTATCAATCGCGAGCGCCGTCTCGTCTGACATGGCCTTGGCAGGCTGGGCGGCAGTCCGCCCCAGGAAGACCTCATCTCCGCCCTCGTCGTACATGAGCGGACCGAGCCGCTCAGACAAGCCCCATTTGGTCACCATGTTCCGGGCGACTTCGGTCGCTCGCTGAATGTCATTCGACGCACCGGTTGTGATGCCTTCCTTCCCCAAGGTCATCTCTTCCGCCACGCGGCCGCCGAACAGGCTGGTGATCTGCGAGACAATGTGTCGTCTGCTGTGGCTGTAACGGTCTTCCTCAGGCAGGAACATCGTGACACCCAATGCCCGGCCGCGAGGAATAATGGAGACCTTGTAAACAGGATCGTGCTCCGGCATGAGTCGCCCGACAATGGCATGCCCCGCCTCGTGGTAAGCGGTGTTTCGCTTCTCAGATTCAGACATCACCATGGACCGTCGTTCGGCGCCCATCATGATCTTGTCTTTGGCGAGCTCGAATTGATTCATACCCACCAGCCGCAGCCCACCGCGTGCGGCAAAGAGTGCTGCCTCGTTAACCAGATTGGCAAGGTCTGCACCCGAGAATCCCGGTGTTCCGCGGGCGATCTTGGAGGGATCGACATCCTCAGACAGCGGCACCTTGCGCATGTGAACTTTCAGAATTTGTTCCCGGCCCCGAATATCGGGCAGGCCAACCACTACTTGCCGGTCGAAACGCCCGGGTCTCAGCAAGGCAGGATCCAATACGTCAGGTCGGTTGGTCGCGGCAATCACGATCACGCCGTCATTCAGCTCAAAGCCGTCCATTTCCACCAACAGCTGGTTCAGAGTCTGTTCGCGCTCGTCGTGACCGCCGCCCAAACCCGCGCCCCGGTGTCGGCCCACGGCGTCGATTTCGTCGATAAAGATGATGCAGGGAGATTGCTTTTTCGCCTGCTCAAACATGTCTCGAACACGGGATGCACCCACACCTACAAACATCTCGACGAAGTCGGATCCCGAGATCGAGAAGAACGGCACCTTTGCTTCACCAGCAATGGCCTTGGCTAGCAGAGTTTTACCCGTGCCGGGCTGCCCCACCATGAGCACTCCCCGGGGGATACGGCCGCCGAGTTTTTGAAAACGGCTTGGGTCTCGCAGGAACTCAACCAGTTCCTGGACGTCTTCCTTCGCTTCCTCAACGCCCGCGACATCGGCAAACGTGGTGGTGATTTGATCCTCACCGAGCAGCTTCGCTTTGCTTTTCCCGAAGCTCATTGGGCCACCACGGCCGCCCGCCCCGCCCTGCATCTGCCGCATGAAGAACATAAAGACCGCGATGATCAGGAGGATCGGGAAACTGGCGATCAGCAGCTGTGTCCAGACTGACTGCTGCTCAGGCTGCTTACCTTCTACTGTCACGTTGTGCGCCAACAGATCGTCCATCAGCTTTGGATCTTCGACCATAGGCCTGATCGTCTCGAAACTGCTGCCGTCTTTCCGCTGCGCAGTAATCGTCAGGCCATCAACCAACACCTTGGACAGACGGTCGGTTTGCACCTCGTTGATAAATTCGGAATAACCCACCTGCTCAGTGCTGCTGCGCAGGTTGAAGTTGTTGAAGACCGAGAGAAGAACCGCGGCAATCAGAAGCCACAGCAGCAAATTTTTGGCCATATTGTTCACAACGATTCCTCGCGGTTCCGGAACGCGTGTCTGCCACGCGGCCGCACAGTATAACGTTTTGGCCGAAAACCCCTACTTGCCCGATTCCGACCGGATCTCTATCCGTTTTGGGGTCAAAAAAGCCTTTTTCAACCCCTTTTCTCAGTTTTTAGCGATGATCCATGCTGTAGACCATCTTTGAGCACCGATTCAATACCGTGCTCACGTATGCCAACCCCGCTTTATCGGCTCCCCTTAAATCCAGATGCCACAATATAGACCTCTCTGGATCGTGGCCGTGATGCAGTTGGCTTACGAGTGGTTACGCGTTCGAAGCGATCGCGGATCTGGCGAAACCACACCTCGAAACCCTCGCCCTGAAAGACTTTGGTGATAAACGCCCCACCCGGCGCCAATGCGCGCTCGGCGAGTTCAGTTGCCAACTCAACCAGATACATGGCTCTGGGCTGATCCACCTCAGGCATGCCGCTCATATTCGGCGCCATGTCCGAGAGCACCACATCCAGGGGCTTGTCGTTCAGCTCCGTCACGATCCGGTCATAGGTTTCTTGCTCGGTAAAATCACCCTGAACGAAAACAACATCGGCCAAGGCATCCATGGGCAAAATATCGCTCGCGATCACGCGGCCGCGCTCCCCCACCAGCTTTGCCGACACCTGAGACCAGCCGCCCGGCGCGCTACCCAAATCGAGAACTGACATGCCGCGCCGAAGAATCTGATCTTTGTCATTGATCTCCATGAGCTTGTACACCGCGCGAGAGCGATACCCCTCTTTTTGCGCCCGCTGAACGAAAATATCGTCGTGGTGCTCTTTGAGCCAGGCACGACTCGATGATTTCTTTTTACCCATAATCTCTCCACCGCGTGCCACATATGACAGGACATGGCGTTACACTGGCTGCCTTGAGTGTACCGCGACCGCAGACAGATCCGTTGATGAATACGCCGAGCAGCAAAGAACTCCGCCAACTCCGAGCACTGGCGCACAAACTCCGACCCGTTGTGACCATTGCCAGCAAGGGTCTATCGCCGACCGTACTGGAAGAACTCGAGCGCGCACTGAATGATCACGAATTGATCAAGGTGAAGGTCGCCGTCGGGGATCGCGATCAGCGCGAAGCCGTCATCAAGTCCGCTTGTGAGCACAGTCAGGCCATGCTCGTTCAGAGGATTGGGAATATCGCGACCCTGCTGCGCGCCAACCCTGCAGCTGACCCCAAAAAATCCAACCTCCACCGCCACTGAGCTCTCACTCCCTCGTCATGGCCGAGATACTCGAATTCCCTACCCGCGAAGCGCAGGCGTTTAGCTTTTTGAGGGAACAACTTGATCGACTGCTGAGGCAAAAAGGCGCCGACGATCAGCTTATTGAGTATGCCGTGGCCTCGCTCACGGACGTCTACAGCGAACTTCAAACAGACAGCGCGTGTCATTTCGAAGTCCGCCTGCCGGGCCAGATATCCGGCCCCGAGGCAGAAGCGCTACAAGAGGACATCGCCGCAGGGATTGAGCGGCTTCGCCGCGAGCACCACGATTTGACGCTCAAGCTCGCTGCCCGACTCGTGCTTGCCGAGCTACGCTTGTTTCAACACGAACGCCAAGACTAGTCGTCGCAGGCTCCGTCACGGTCAGTAGACCTAGGAGAAGAGTCCAGTCAGCTGAAAGGTGAGCCACGCCGCAGTCCATGCAATCAGCAGGTAGGCCGCTACCATCCTCAGGGCTAATCGCCACGATTGCGCCTCTTTCGCCAAAATCGCCACGGTTGATACGCATTGCAGGGCAATCGCGAAGAATACGAGCAGCGCCAGGCCCGAACCCAAGGGCAACGCGCTAGCCTGCACCTGCTCGACCAGAGGCAAAATATTGTCCTCTGCCCCTTCGATCCCCATGATTGTTCCCAGGGTGCCGACAAACACTTCCCTGGCCAAGAACGCGCTGACGATTGCCACGCCATAGCGCCAGTCGAGGCCCAGCGGCTGAAAAACCGGTTCGATCCACTGACCCATCACGCCTAGCCAGGACGTGCCCAGATCCGCCCCCTGATTCGGGAAGTAGCCGAGTATCCAGATCACAATGGTGACACTGAGTATCACCACGCCTGCCTTGGTCACAAAATGCTTGGCGCGTTGTACCGACTTCCGTGCAATCGGTATCAGTGCAGGCAGCCGGTAGGCCGGCAACTCCATCATGAAGGGCACTTGATCTCCGGCAGGCGCGAACCGGTTCACGAGGCCAGCAAGCACGAGGCCTGCCAGCATGCCAAAAACATAGATGGCAAAGAGCGTGACGCCCTGCCAGCCCAAAAGACCGCCGAGGATGGTTTCGCGCGGGATAAAGATGGCAATCAAGAGCGTGTAGACCGGGAGTCTCGCCGAGCAAGGCATCAGCGGAATGGCGAGATAAGTGAGAAATCTGGCCCGAGGTGATTCAATCGATCGTGCCGCATAGATAGCCGGAATGGCACAGGCCACCCCAGATAGCATGGGAATAAAACTCTTTCCGCTCAGACCAAAGAATCGCAATGGCTTGTGGCAAATCACAGCCGCCCGTGCCAGATAGCCCGAATCCTCGAGCAAGCCAATCACAAAAGTCAGAACGAAAATTTGCGGCACGAACACGAGGAAAGCGCCAACACCACTGAATAGGGCGTCGGCCGCGAAATCACGCAGGACACCATCAGGCAGAAACGGCAGTATCCACGCGCCCAATCCAATCACCGCTGACTCAACTGCGTCCATCGCTGGCGCAGACCAGGTAAAAATCGATTGGAAAAGCACCAGCATCACCAGCGAGAACGCCAACCCTCCCGTGAGAGACCCGAGAAAAAAGCGGTCGAGCCTCGACTGTGACCGTAGCAAGACGTCCGACGGCGCACCGTACTGCTCTGCCAACCGATGTGCTGCTTCATAGAATGCGGAATCAGCGGCACCGCCGTCGGAAGCGAGGACATCTCCCTCTTGCGCGAATAGCCCGCTTTCAGATGGCGAGGATGACTCGGATAAGTGGTCGACCACTGCCTGCAGCCCGTCACCCGTTCTCGCTGACGCGATGAAAACCGGCACACCGAGCTCCGCTGACAAGCCCGCCGCGTCCAGTTTCAGGCGATGGCGTTTCAGAATATCCCCCATGTTGGCGACTACCGTCACCGCGCGGCCCACCTGCTGACAAGCACGAATGACTTGCAGACAGAAAAACAGACTCTTCTCGAGTCGGGTGGCATCAATGACACACAGGACACGCCGCACATCTTCTTTGCCCAGCGACGCTTCAAAATGGGATACGGCAACGCGCTCTTCTTCAGAGATGGGTCGCAGCGAGTAGGTACCCGGGAAATCGACCAGATCGCAGTCGGGCAAGCCTGCCAATTTACCCACCGATAAGTCGACCGTGATCCCAGGATAGTTGGCAACCCGGTGGTTGAGGCCGGTCAGGCGGTTGAACAGCGCGGTCTTACCCGAATTGGGGGTGCCGACCAGTAGAACACTAGCCATGCGCATCCCCTTCAACCGGGTTCACAAGGACTTGCTCAGCCACCTCGCGATCAAGGGAGTAGGTTGCATTGCTGACCCGGAATACCCGCGGCGCACCAAACCCGGGGCGATGCTGACAGGAAATGATCTCGCCGACATGAAACCCAAATTCCTGCAGACGGCCGCGGTACCGCTCGTTCAGCGACGGCGCAAAACCTTCCAGCATTGCCGAGCCATAAAGGGGCAATTCCCAGAGAGTCATGGTGTCAGGCTTTGAGGCCACAGAAGATTCCCGCCGCAACAACGCGGATCATACGGCCAATGAGAATGATTTTCAGTAAGTCTACAAGTGCTCGACGGCGTCAATTTCGTAGCTGATATCGCCGCCGGGCGCATTGACGGTGATCTCGTCACCCTCCATCTTTCCCACGAGGGCGCGGGCGATCGGTGAATTTACAGAGATCAAATTCGCTTTTGCGTCGGCCTCGTCTTCTCCAACGATGCGGTAAGTGACCGTGCGATCATCTTCCACATCAATCAGCGTCACCGTCGCGCCAAAGACGACCTTGCCGGTCGCTGGGATTGTGGTGACGTCAATGATCTGCGCGTGAGATAGCTTGTGCTCGAGCTCCTGAATGCGTCCTTCCGCGAAGCTCTGCTGCTCGCGTGCCGCGTGGTACTCAGCGTTCTCTTTGAGATCACCATGTTCCCGCGCCTCGGCAATCGCCTGCGTGATGCGCGGACGATCAACCTTCTTAAGCCGCTCGAGTTCTTCTCGGAGGGCCTGCTCGCCCAGAACGGTCATGGGTACCCGGTTCATACAACAATACTCTCGTGTAAGTCCTGTAGACGACGCACAGTGATGTCAGTTTCCTGTTCAAGCGCCATGCAGACTGCCTCAGCAGCAGCCAGTGTCGTCGTGTAGAAAACGTTGTGTTGCTCGGCACTGGCCCGGATAGACGCCGAATCAATAATCGCACGCCGGCCTTCAGTCGTGTTGATAATGAGAGCGGCCTCGTCGTTTTTAATCAGATCAACGATGTGGGGCCGCCCCTCGGCGACCTTATTGACCTTGCGGACAGTCAGTCCAGCACTCTCTAGCGCCTTGGCAGTCCCCCCTGTCGCTGCAAGGGTAAAACCCTGCGCGACCAGACGCGTAGCGACATCGACCGCAGCGGCTTTATCTGCGTCGCGCACGCTGATCAGGCACAAGCCTGACGTAGGTGGATCATCACCCGCACCCAATTGCGCACGCGCAAAGGCACCCGCGAATGTATCGCCTGTGCCCATCACTTCGCCTGTCGATTTCATCTCAGGCCCCAGAATAGGATCTGTCCCCGGGAACTTATTGAAAGGGAGTACCGCTTCTTTCACGCTGTAATACGGCGGCACTACTTCCTTCGTCACGCCCTGACTCTGCAGGCTCTGCCCCGCCATACATCGTGCCGCAACTTTCGCCAGTGAGACGCCAACCGCCTTCGAGACAAAGGGCACGGTGCGCGACGCGCGAGGATTGACCTCGATGACGTAAATCTCATTGTCCTGCCAAGCCAGCTGCACGTTCATGAGCCCGCACACGCCGAGTTCCAGCGCCATTTTGCGCACCACGTCGCGCATGGCCTCCTGAACATCCTGAGGCAGACTGTATGGCGGTAACGAACACGCAGAGTCTCCGGAGTGCACCCCTGCCTGCTCAATGTGCTGCATGATGGCGCCGATCACGACCTGCTCACCATCACTCACCGCATCGATGTCAACTTCTATTGCCGCGCTCAAGAAGCGATCCAGTAGTACCGGGGAGTCCTCTGAAACACGCACTGCGTCGTTCATGTAGCGCAACAGATCTTCTTCGCGATACACGATTTCCATAGCGCGACCACCCAACACATATGAAGGTCGGACAACCAATGGATAACCGATCTCGGCTGCAGCGGCCACAGCCTGCTCGACACTGCGAACCGTCGTGTTAGCGGGTTGGCGCAACGCCAGCGCTTCGATCATTTGCTGGAAACGCTCTCGATCCTCCGCGCGATCAATTTGATCCGGTGTTGTGCCAATAATCGGCACACCCGCCGCCTCAAGGGCCCGGGCGAGCTTCAATGGGGTCTGCCCACCGAACTGCACAATGACACCAGTCGGCTGCTCCAGTTCGACGATCTCGAGCACGTCCTCGAGTGTCACGGGCTCGAAGTAGAGCCGATCGGAGGTATCGTAGTCGGTCGATACAGTCTCGGGGTTGCAATTGACCATGATGGTCTCGTAACCATCCTCACGCATGGCGAGCACCGCGTGAACACAGCAGTAATCAAACTCAATGCCCTGACCGATGCGGTTGGGCCCGCCCCCCAGCACGAGGATTTTTTTACGGTCACTCGGTGCAGCTTCACACTCCTCTTCATAGGCGGAGTACATATAGGCCGTGGACGCCGCAAATTCCGCCGCACAGGTATCCACCCGCTTATAAACGGGACGGATACCCAGGGACCAGCGATGAGCGCGTACAGCCGCTTCGCTGGCACCCAGCACATCGGCGATGCGTTTATCGGAGAAACCCCTGCGCTTCAAACCCCACATCAGGGAGTGGTCGAGCTGATCGACTGACAAGCCTCCGAGACGTGCCTCCCATCTGATGATGTCGTCAATCTGCACCAAAAACCAGGGATCCACGCCGGAGTAGCCGTAAATTTCCTCCAACTCGAATCCGGCGCGGAAGGCATCCGCCAGGTACCAAATTCGGTCTGCGCCGGGATTGGTCAGTCGGTCAACGAGCTCTGAGCGCGTGTCCTCATCAACGACTTGCATGCGCGGCTCGAATCCCGCAGAACCCAACTCGAGTCCACGCAGGGCTTTTTGCAACGATTCCTGAAAGGTTCGCCCGATTGCCATCACCTCACCGACCGACTTCATCTGTGTCGTGAGGCGCGGATCCGCAGTCGCGAATTTTTCAAAGGCAAAACGTGGGATTTTGGTGACGACATAGTCGAGCGCCGGCTCAAAGGAGGCGGGCGTCACGCCGCCGGTAATATCATTCTCCAGCTCGTCCAGCGTGTACCCAATAGCCAGCTTGGCGGCGACCTTGGCGATCGGAAAACCCGTTGCCTTGGAAGCCAGAGCAGACGACCGCGATACCCGGGGGTTCATCTCGATCACCACCAGTCGGCCTGTGTCCGGGCACTGCCCGAACTGCACGTTGGAGCCACCCGTTTCGACACCGATCTCACGCAATACCGCGAGAGAGGCATCGCGCATGATCTGATATTCCTTATCCGTCAGCGTTTGCGCAGGAGCAACAGTGATGGAATCACCCGTGTGCACACCCATGGCATCGAAGTTTTCAATAGAGCAGACGATGATGCAGTTGTCATTTTTGTCTCTGACAACCTCCATCTCGTATTCCTTCCAACCGATCAACGACTCATCGATGAGCAGTTCACTGGTTGGCGAGAGCTCGAGGCCGCGAAGACAGATTTCCTCGAACTCATCGCGGTTATAGGCGATGCCCCCGCCAGACCCTCCCATCGTGAATGAAGGCCTGATGATACAGGGGAAGCCGATCTCCTCATGCACCTGCCAGGCTTCTTCCATGCTGTGCGCGAGACCTGCGCGGGGCGTTTCAAGCCCGATGCGTTTCATGGCGACATCGAACTTCTCTCTATCCTCGGCCTTGTCGATTGCTTCCTGCGTCGCGCCGATCATTTCAACGCCATATTTTTCCAGCACGCCTTCGGCGTCTAGCTTGAGCGCACAGTTCAATGCCGTTTGCCCACCCATCGTGGGTAACACCGCGTCGGGGCGCTCGCGCTCAATGATTCTGGCCACCGTTTGCCACTCCACTGGCTCGATGTAAGTGGCATCAGCCATGGCAGGATCGGTCATGATCGTCGCGGGATTAGAGTTCACCAAAATAACGCGATAGCCCTCTTCCCTGAGTGCCTTGCACGCCTGCGCACCGGAATAATCGAATTCACAGGCCTGGCCAATGACGATAGGGCCCGCGCCCAGAATCAGGATGCTCTCGATGTCAGCACGACGCGGCACGCTCTAGCACTCCCCGTTGGATGATTGATGGCTCGCCATGGCAGCGATAAAGGGCTCAAAGAGATTCGCCGCGTCATGCGGCCCGGGACTCGCCTCCGGATGCCCCTGGAAACTATAGGCAGGGACGTCTGTGCGGGCGATGCCCTGCAGCGTGCCGTCGAAAAGCGAACGGTGCGTCACCTCAAGCGTGTCGGGCAGATCCGTCTCGGATACCGTGAAGCCGTGGTTTTGACTGGTCACCATCACGGTGCCATCTGACAGCCGTTGCACGGGATGGTTGGCGCCGTGGTGGCCAAACTTCATCTTCTCTGTTTGCGCACCACTCGCCAGAGCCAGAATCTGATGGCCCAGACAAATACCAAATAGCGGGAGCTTCGCCGCCATCACGCTACTGGCCAAGGCGATCGCATAGTCACAGGGTTCAGGGTCGCCCGGGCCATTCGAGAGAAAGACGCCGTCGGGCGAATGCGCCATGACCTCATCGAACGTAGATTGCGCCGGCAACACCGTCACACGGCAACCGAGGTCAACCAGAATTCTGAGAATGTTGCGTTTGACGCCAAAATCCAGCGCAACCACAGAAAAACAGGGCGCGACGGCGTCGGATCGATCATCTGCATTCGCTGCCAGATGCCATGTCCCCTCAGCCCACTCATAGGACTCGCTGGTGCTCACGACTTTGGCGAGATCCATACCCTTCAAGCCAGCGAAGGCCCGCGCCTGCTCCAGTGCCGTCGCCTCATCAACGTCGTCCCCCGCCATGATGCAGCCGCTTTGGGCGCCGCCATCACGCAGGATCCGTGTCAGCTTCCGCGTATCAATTTCTGCAATCGCAACGGTGTCGGCATTTAAGAGATAGTCGCTAAGACCTTGCTCTGAGCGAAAGTTGGAGGCCAACAGTGGCAGATCGCGGATGATCAGCCCTGCAGCCTGAATACCCGATGATTCTTCGTCTTCGGCGGTCACGCCGGTGTTACCAATATGGGGATAAGTCAGGGTCACAATTTGTCGACAGTAGGAGGAGTCCGTCAGGATCTCCTGGTAGCCCGTCATCGCCGTGTTAAAAACCACTTCACCAACCGTGGTACCGGCAGCGCCAATGGAAAGACCGCGAAAGATCGTGCCATCTTCCAATGCGAGGACAGCAGGTTGAGACAAAAGGACCTCCCAGTCGTCATGGCCCTGTACACATTTCGGGTGCACATCGAGGCCGGGCTAAATCACCCTGTGGTCGCTATTAGCGGACGTTTGTGCGCGTCTGTGGGCCGAAAATAACCCCGCGCGGGCTGGGACTGCAGTCTACGGGAAAGGGACCACCCTGTCTATTTTTTACACGCAACGCCACCATCTCTCCATGTCGGTTACACTGCGCGCCCCGTCGTCCACGGAGTCTTGGCCATGGCACTGATCGATCGTTACTTCGCAGGCAAAACCGCTGCCATATCGGGCGCAGGTGACGGCATTGGCCGCGCGCTGGCGATCCGGCTGAATCACGCCGGATGTCACCTGTGGCTTTCCGACATTAACGCCACCACTCTGGCCGAAACCTGCGAACAACTGGACGAACAGCGCGGCCGAGTTGTCTCCCGAACCGTGGACTGCGGGCAGCGTGATGACATTTTTCACTGGGCCGAGGCAGTCGCCAATGACACACCGCACCTCGACGCGCTTTTTAATAATGCTGGTGTTGGCTACGGCGCTCGTTTCGCCGATTCCACCGAGGACAACTTTGAGTGGCTGATGAATATCAACTTTTGGGGCGTCGTCCACGGCACCCGTGCTTTCCTGCCACTATTGAGCGCGGCGCCCAAAGGGCATCTGGTCAATTTATCCTCGATTTTTGGGATGGTCGGTATCCCAACCCAAAGCGCCTACAACGCCGCAAAATTTGCCGTGCGCGGATTTAGCGAGGCACTTCAGGCAGAGTATCTCGACGGCCCACTCGCAGTGACCAGCGTTCACCCCGGCGGCATTCGCACCAATATTGCCCGCTCTGCACGCACCGATGGCGACGCCAATATGGCGGATGCAGACGAGCGAGACCGGCACTTCAAACAACTGGCGCGCACCACACCGGAACGCGCCGCCGAGATTATCCTCACCGGGACGGCGCGCGCTAAGCGCCGCATCATGGTGGGCTGGGACGCTTGGTTGATCTTGCAACTCACCAAATTGTTGCCTACGCATTACCACTGGATCACGGCACGGGTCGCTAATGACTGATGCCCCGTATCAGGGCTCCCTAGCCGGCACGGAGAAGCTGGCACGCCAACCCATGGTCCTGCTGTTCTTGGGGCTGTTTGCGACCGCTGCAGGTCAAGCTTTTGTGTTCGCGATCCTGCCCCCATTGGGTCGCTCGGTGGGGCTCGACGAAATCCGAATTACGGCCATCATCTCAACATCCGCCCTGGTTTTTACCCTCGTCGCACCGTTCTGGGGGCGCTTCTCCGATCGCGTTGGTCGCAAGCCGGTCATTTTGATCGGACTGATGGGCTACTGCCTGGGCTCACTAGGCTTTGCACTGCTGTTTTTTCTGGCTGGACAGGGATTGGTGACCGGCTTATCTCTTTTTGTCATCGCGCTCATCGTTCGCTCACTTCAAGCCGCCACCATGTCCGCGACACACCCGGGCTGCACTGCCTATGCCGCTGACCATACCGTGGCGCAGTTTCGGATTAAGACGCTGTCGAGGCTCTCGAGCGCCAACAGTATTGGCATGATCATGGGCCCGGTCATGGCGGGCCTCGTTGCGGGATTGGGCTTGCTCGCGCCGCTGGTCGTGGCGTCGATCCTCTCGGGACTCGCAGCCGTTGTCATCGCAGCAAAACTGGCAAAAGGCGTCACGCCCCGTGCGACTCAGGCTCAGCCCCGACGCATCGGGTACCTCGATGCGCGTATTCGTCTCTACCTGCTCTCTGCCATCGGCGCGTTCACCGGTTTCGCTCTGGTGCAGCAAACCTTGGCATTTCGCCTTCAGGACATGCTGAATCTATCGGGTATAGAGACCGCGCAATATACCGGCTGGGCCATGATGGCCTCAGCGATCAGCACTTTGTTCATGCAAATCGTCATCGCACAGCGGTTTACCGGCCACCCTATCCAGCTGGTGCGGTGGGGTGCGGGATTACTCGTCATCGGCACACTCACCATCAGTTTGCTGATGAGTTGGGTCTCCGTACTCATCAGCATGGCATTGATCGGCGCCGGCCTCGGATTGCTAATGCCTGCAGTCGCTGCCGGCGCGTCGGTGGCAGTGGGGCCCGAAGAACAAGGAGGCGTATCAGGATTGGTCAGCGCCTGTCCGGCAGCGGGTTTCGTTCTTGGCCCCATCAGCGGTGGCTTTCTCTATCAATACAGTCCGTCAGCCGCCGCTTGGGGTGCTGCCGTCATTCTGATTGCTATGTTGATCGTGACGTTACTGCACCGCCCCATGGGACTCGCTCAGCCCGCCTGAACTGACTCAGCCCGCGTCTGGCAGGGCCTCAATAGCGCGTCGTATTGCCTCGGGAACCGGCGCTGAACGCCCCGATTCCCGATCAACAAAGGCGTGGGTAAACGTACCCGTGACGCAGCTTTGCTCCGCATCGGACGCAAATACGCCGACTTCCCAACGCACGGACTTCTCGCCAATACGGAGTACCTTGAGCCCCAGCGACAGCGTCGCGGGATAACTGGCGGGGGAGAAATAGTCAGCGCTCGAGTGCACGACATAGCCCACGACGGTGTCGACACCCGGGCGCAGACCGCCCTCCTCAATGAGGAACCGATTCACTGCCGAATCGAAGTAAGCGTAGTAGGCAACATTATTAATGTGGCCGTAGATATCGTTGTCCGCCCACCGTGACTCGAGTGAATAAAATATCGGATAGTCCGACCGAGCCGACGGCGTCGCACGATCGCTCACGCCGAGCCACTCCAGGCAGCGGTATACAGCGCCAGCGCGGCAGCTTCATCGACCTCGACCGGATTGTTCACCAACAGGCGCTGCTGCTGCATGGCGTCAGCCGCCAGCATCGGCAGATCACTCTCCGGCACCTCAGCCGCCGACAGCGTGGTCGGTAGTGCCGCATCGGCAATGAGGTCCTCAAACCAGCTGACAAAGCCCTCAAGACCCGGCGCAACCGGCTCGGGCAACAACGGTGCCAACTCCAGATAGAGTGCCTCGGCGGCCGGCGCGTTGAAGCGCAACACCGCGGGCAGCATGAGTGCGTTACTGAGCCCGTGGGGCATGTGATAGTGCCCCCCCAAGGGATAGGCCAACGCGTGCACCGCAGCCACCGGCGCGTTGGCAAAGGCCTGGCCTGCCAGCGTGGCGCCGAGCAACATCGCCTCTCTCGCTACGACATCGTCGGGATGAGACAGCACGCGGCGTTGATTCGCACTCAGCAGGGTCAGCGCCTGCCTAGCCAGCATGTCCGACACCGGGTTCTTTTTAATCTTTGAGGTATAGGCCTCAATGGCGTGCACCATGGCGT
>MDTD01070791.1_pt1 | contig 16710 bp, 26 predicted proteins | sample 811221 | NCBI WGS metagenome assembly MDTD01 (sample SAMN05326646, study PRJNA326480) | marine metagenome | isolation source: seawater | place: Pacific Ocean: South West | collected 2011 | reverse complement strand
GCGCGACAGCCCAGCCGCGCGCGATGAACTACAGGCTAAGTTCAAACAAACACTGGACCAACTACAGCTGCCCTACGTGGAGCTGAGTGGTGATCCCGCTGCCCGCTTCGGCGAGGCGATTCGCGCCATCGACGCGGTGCTCTAAAGCGAGCAAACGCGCCGCGCAAAACCACGAGTTGACTTTCAAGCAACGAATTAAAGGATCACGCCATGAACGCAAAAATCATCGCAGCCTGTGAGGCATTTTCAAAGGGCAAGGCTGAAGCCGCTCTTCCTTTACTCGCCGAAGAAATCCAATGGCACATCGTAGGCGACCGCAGCATCGACGGCAGCGCCGCCGTGAAAGAGATGTGCGAAGAGGCTGCCGCGCAAGGTGAGCCAAATTTCGAAAATGGCCGCGTAATCAAGGCCAAGAATCACATCATCGTCGAAGGCGCCGACCACGACACTGGCATGCATTACTGCGATATCTATACCAGCGAAAACGACGAGATTACTGAAATCACCTCCTACAGCCTAGCTGGAGAGTGAATCGGCCAATGATAGGGCACGGCTCATGCCGAATAAGATCATAGCGAGCTATCGCCATCAGCCTCTTCTAACACCTGATCGATCAATTTAGCCAGTACACTGATACTCACCGGCTTACGCAACACAGCACTCAGTTGAAATTCGCTTAAGCTCTGATCTAAACGCTCGCTGGCCAAAGCGGTCAAAACGACGATCGGAGTCAAATGATTACTTTTGCGTATAATACGTATCGCATCGAGACCACTCATTCCTGGCATCTTTATATCCATCAGAATCAGATCAAACTGTTGGCTAGAGCATAAATCAATCGCCGCCTGACCGTCCATCGCATGCGTGACCGTGTACTGTTTGCGCTGCAAGCATACCATCACTAACTTAGCATTACTCATATCATCTTCCACCAGCAAAACGTGCTTAGCTGCTACTGGACCAATCGGCGCAGACACATTCAGGCTAGCAGTTGATTGGGCATCGTTCTTTGACGCATCAGCTTGTATCCATTCGTCGTTTGGCAAGGGCGCTGGGTAAGTGACATGAAACTCGGCTCCATTCTTATAAGTTTCATTTATCCAAATACGACCTCCCATCAGTTCGGCAAGTCGCTTACAAATAGCTAGACCTAGTCCAGTTCCTTCATATTCACGCGTATCCGAACTATCCAGTTGCTGAAACTCTTCGAAAACTAGTTTGTGCTGCTCAAGTGGGATCCCTGGACCTTCATCTCTTACTACAATGTGCAAGTCCTGGCAGCCATCTCTACCAGCGCCCAGTCCGTCTAGGCTAATCAATACCAAGATTTCTCCCTGAGTAGAAAACTTAATGGCATTGCCCACCAAATTTAACAAAATTTGTCGAGTTCGCGCAGGATCGATCAAGCAATGTGAACGTAATTCAGGTGCAATACGATAGTCGAGAGAGAGTCCTTTCTCACGGCTCGAACGCTTAAAGAAATTCATCACATCATCGATAATATCTTGCACTAAAGTGAGGCTAGCTTCGATCGCCAAACGGCCCGCTTCAATGCGGGCAATGTTCAAAATATCATCAATTAGAAGCAATAGATCAGTGGATCGCGACTTAGTAATTTGCAACCATTCCATCTGCTCCCCAGTTAAGTTATCAGCCACCAACATTAGATCCGTAAAGCCTATGATAGGATTTAAGGGTGTTCGTAACTCGTGACTCATAGTAGCAAGGAAGACATTTTTCGCCTGACTGGCCGCCTCCGCCCGCTCCTTAGCCTCAATCAGCGCTAGCTCCGACTCTTTCAACTCGGTAATGTCTATGTGTGTTCCATAAGCCCATTCAGCTTCTCCGGTCTCGGAACGTATACCAACCTGCCCTCGGTCTAAAATCCAGACTTCAGAGCCATCCTTATGCAGCATACGAAACTCACAGCTATAATATTCTGATTTTCCAGACAAATGATTTTCGACGCGCTCCCAAGTGCTCTCCAGATCCTCCGGGTGGCATAACTTCTTCCAAGTTTCAAGCGTAAGGGGCTCCAACTCTTTTACGGTATATCCAAGCATTTCAGCCCAGCGCTCATTGATGTGTACTTGACCACTCGGTAGGTGCCACTCCCATGTCCCTGCATTGGTGGCCGAAAGTATGTTAGCCAGCCGCACTTGCTCCGCCGCAAGGCTTTCCTCTACCCTACGCTGAGCAGTTGTATCTCGCACAATTGAAAAAAACACTGGCTGCTGTTGCCGCTGAATACAGGTAAACAAAATTTCAACCTGCCTCTGCTCTCCATTGCGCAACTGATGTTCCGACTGATAACTCTCACATTCGCCAGTACTAATACGATCTAGGCGATGATCCATCTTAGCAAAAGTACCTCCATCGAGTTCCGCGATATTGAGCGCAATCAACTCTTCCTTTGAATAACCATAATAGGCTAAAGCTGCCGGGTTCGCATCGAGAATGCAGCCCTCGTTAGGCTCTATTAAAAGTATAGGCGTGTAACTATTCTCAAAAAGGCTGGCAGTTTGGCCTTCACTTTCTCGTAATTTGCCGAGCAGGCGACCTTGTCGCAGATACATCAAGCCCAGGATCTGGCCGAAGACCGCCATTAATACTGCGACTACAAAAGCAGTGATACAATAGGTCTTATACTTAGTAAAAAACGAAATAGGCTTCCCCAGCACAATAGATCTGCGAGGCAACTGACTGGGAGCAATCCCGTAACGTAGCACTTCCTTATAATCGAAGTAATTTATAAAAAAATCTCCCTCTACGAATCGTTGCTTCGGCAATACTCGATCTCTCAAGTAATTTTCAGCTAACTCAATTGCCTTTTGAGCCATCTGAAAATGCGATATCACACGCCCTCCCAAAAAACCCTGTCCAATGCCATGCTCATAGGGGTGAATCACGGGGATCTGAGTATGTTGTCTCAACCAAAGTACCGACTCTAAAAAATCGAAATGATCGCCGCTAGCATCTAGATATGCAGATAAAAATAAAATGACGTCATCTTCTGGGTATGTGCGCATGCGCGTCTCCACTTCTCCAAAAGTACTTAAGCTCAGATCTTCAATGACAATACGTTTCGCAAGATCTGGAGATAACTCGGATTTTAAAACTTCTAAATCCGCCTGGCCACTCACACTGGCCCCCACCAACACACGTAAATTTCCTAAACTCGGAAATAATTCAAACGCAAGTTTCACATTATCAAGCAGAGATACCTTTTCAATAACCCCCGCATATTCCTCTCGCTCAATGGCTCTCGCTGCGAGTTCCGTATCATTAATACCAAAGAAAATGACAGGAACATCCCCCGCTAACTCATCTTTAAACTCCAATAAGAACTCTAGCGCATTATCATCTGATGATAAAATCAGATCAAAAGGTCCAAACTCATGTATATTGACTTGAATATGATCATAGGTTTGCGGAAAGCGCAACTCGACAGCCTCACGCTTGGTATCCATATAAACCACCTTCAAATGCCGGCCCTCTACTTGTAGTAGATCTGCCACAGCTTCCAAATGATGCGCCGCAGTAGGAAACTCAGAGTGATAGGAACTTAGAAAAAGTATGCGTGTCGCCGCTGCGTGAGAATACACCGCGAAATTCACCAAGAAAAATACACAAAAGAATATCAGTTTAACGAGAATCAAATAGGGCATACACACCTAAGCATATAGATAAAATAACGTATCTAAAGACAAGAAAACAAAGTAAACTTTTTTTCTTTAACTACAAACCCACTGTAGATACGATCACAGCTTGATCACTCGTGGATCAAGCAATACTGCGAATAAACTATTCGCCCTGATAACTTAGCACGATGCGTCTCTGATGAGAGCGCTCGCGGTGCTCCCACAAAAAGACGCCTTGCCAAGTGCCCAGACATAGACGCCCACCCACAAAAGGAATGACCTCGGCCGTGCGAGTGAGTGCCATCTTAATGTGACTGGGCATGTCGTCGGGCCCCTCGTAGGTATGCGTAAAATGAGGATCCTCTTCCGGCACCAGCCGATCGATAAAGCCCTCCAGATCGCGCCGTGCGGACGGATCCGCATTTTCCATAATCACCAGGCTGCAACTGGTATGACAGCAGAACACCGTTACCGTGCCCTCCCGCAGTCCCGAGTCCCGTAGCGCGGCTGCAATTTGATCCGTAAACTCAGCCGTGGCCTTACCCGGCGCAGTGACGACTATCTCTTTGGTGAATACTGGCATATTGGTGTCCTCAATGTTTCTTACCTGCTCCAGACTTGGAACCTATCCAAGCAGAGCCCTGCACATCCTCGCATAGATTTCCCATACAGTCAAAGGCACGGGGAATGGTGAGCCACAAATTGAGATAAGCGCCGAGGCTCAGCGATACGAAAATTGCGATCATAATGGCTAACTGATACTTAATCGCCACCATGGGCATGGCGCCGCCTAAGATTTGCCCCGTCATCATACCCGGCAGCGCAACAATGCCGACCGTCGCCATCGTCGCGAGATGCTGACGACAAGCATTATTCATTGCCGCAGCCAACCATGGGCGCAGAGCCTCAAAGCGCGTAGCGCCCATCGTGAGTCGTTGCCGATAGATATCCACATCCTTCGAGATTCCCGCATAAAAATGCTGCACCGATAAGATATTACCCCGCAGACAATTACCTAAAATCATCCCAACAATCGGAATCAAATAACGCGCATCATACCAAGGGTCTGGGCGAATCAGACTGAAGATCATAACCCCCGCCACCGTCAAAGTCGTCGCACCCAGCGCCCACAAGCACGGCAGCACAAAACGGCGCAGCCCGATACCACCATCCCCCAGTATTCTGAAATTGGCCACAGTCAACATCACCAAGAGCCACATCAAGTTGAGCCAGAGTGAGTTCGTGCTAAATAAGAACTCCAAATACAGCCCCACTAAAAACAATTGAACAGTCATCCGGACAATCGCCCACAGCAGACTACGAGTCAGCCCTAGACCTAAACTGTGAAAAATCGCCAGCGGAATGAGCAGCATCGTGTAATAGAGCAAGAGTGAGCCCCAGCCGATGTCGATAAGTTGACTATTCATGACCGCCCGCCTCTCCAAGCCGAACCACTCGATTAAAACGTGCGAGGAACTCGGCATCATGTGAAACAGCCAAAACCGTCCGCTGAGGCGAGCCAAGGATACAGTCCATCACCATAACCTTGCTTGCCGCATCCAGCGAGCATCCGCAAACTCAGCTGTGTTTGCTTAGTTGCAGCTAAATTCCAAGGGCAAACACAGCGCCGCATGCACGGTATCTGCCCCAGGTTCGGCTTGTTGTGGTAACCAACTAATGCCTTGTCGCAGCGCCGCCACATGGGCCGCATCCACAGGCAAGCCCGCCACAGAGAGGGAGCCCGTCGCTGGCATATGAAAGCCCAATAGCGCACGCAACAAAGTCGTCTTCCCCGAACCGGAGCGCCCAGATAGCACCACCTTTTCCCCCGCTCCAATCTCTAGATCGAAGCCACTGAGCAGTGTTCGCCGCTCAAACGAAAGACTCAGCTCACGAATCATGAGCGCAGGCACTGAGCTATGTATCAACTTATTCAAAACACTAAAAAACCAAGCGTATCCCACCCACAAGACAATCTAAACCTCGACTGAATGACTGACTATTCCAAGCGATAATACACACTCTGCGTAATCATTGTAATACCCTACACATAAAATTAAGCATGTGATTACCAAAGCCCCAAAACCACCGATATCAAAGCTTTCCTTCAAACAAATCCGTACACACAGCAATCTCCGTCTAATTATAAAAAAATGATAGCATGCATTCGTTTTGAGAAACCCCGTTGAATGCATGAATCGCCGGAAACAAAAACCTTGCTATACAACGTTCGATAGAGTTAATTCTTAAAATCCAACCGCCAGCAATCCCGCACTATCACTACAACAAGAACGACTCAAACTAACCGCATGAAGTGCAGCGCCCACAAGAACAACACACCTTGCTCCCATGTTATCATTCATTGAATGAATGATATAGCACTGATCACCCGAAAGAGAAAACTCGACAAAATCACCTATGCCGCTAGATTTTACCGCATGAGTACGGAAGTTCAATTCATCACCGATGACAAAGGAGAAAAGAAAAGCGTAATATTGAATATCAATGATTACCAATCTCTTATGGAAGAAATTGAAGACTTGGCAGCTTGTGCTGAGCGAAGAAATGAAGGAACGATCCCTCATGAGGATTTTCTTAAAGAACTGAAGGAAGATGGCCTGTTATAGAATCGAGTGGCGCCCCTCGACGAAAAAAGACCTGAAAAGAGTCTCTATGTCAGAGATTCCTAGAATTATCAAAGCAGTCGAAGCACTCTCCGATACGCCTAGACCAAGTGGATCGACCAAATTATCAGGGAGCGATTCTACATACAGAATTCGCATCGGCAGTTATCGGGTAATCTACGAGATTTATGATGACACGCTCCTGATCGAAGTCGTCAAAGTCGGACACCGTAAAGACGTCTACAAAAAATGAGGTGATCCAGACGACACAGGCAACCCATTTAGCCCGCCCGTAAAACTCTAAAAAGCAACTGGACGACTAAGCCCACAGGCTGGGTGTCTGGTCTCCACGATCGGTAAAAGAATGAATCCCCCTACCTACATAACTCACTACTTCGAGCGGGAGTATGGGCCATTTCTCAACATATGTGATCTCGATGAAGAATCCGTCGAAGCCCTTTTCAAAACTGAGCGAGACGCAAAAACTAAATTCAACAGATTCTCCATCGGTTCAGACTTCATGAAGTGGCGTCGAAATGCTGATGATCTATTAATCGAAGTATATACGGAAAAGTTTGGATTCTCCCCGATTGCGCGACCTTACTTTGCACTCTTGGGAAGTTTTGATAAAACGTTAACGATGTTTAGAGATGCTCAGAAAACGACACTCAACGTGAGCGACTTTGAAGAACATGAGCTTACATTTATGTATCCTGACCATGCTCACCTGACCACAGTTCGTGGTGCTGAACCGCCTCATCTTTTTTATCAGCCACCTGAAGGGTGGGAAGAAGACCCGCTGTGGGGACGCCTATTCAGCTTTCAAGAGCTTGTTGCGGAGTATCAAGAGCACGATATAGAAAATCGAATCAAACGACATAAGGATAGAGATGGCTGGGCAGGTTGCTATGTCGAAGCCCATATTTGGTGTCGTGACCAACGGACGAAACAGAGCGATCCAGGCGAGAGTGGATAACTCCGTTCCCCCCGCTCACTACGTGCCACCTTTTGACACAAACTCACGTTAGGCAAAAAATGAAGAAGCTACTAGCCATCCTAACCATTACTGCACTGCTGTGCGTGACTGGCCTCTTTTTATTTGCTCCAATCATTCCTAGCTCATGGGATGTGGCTTATCAGCAAGATGGAAAAGAGAAAAAAGAAGGAATTACAAGATCACTCCTATTTGTGAGTGACTACATCATAGTAGAGCTTCCCAAATCTCTGAGCGACCCAAACCAAGAAGGACGAAATAGAATATGGTCTTCGGTTTTTTTAATTAGCCTAGATCGACAGCGGGTATTGATTCCAGTTGCCTATGGCAGAGAATTTCTAGGCTTCAAATACCTACATAAGGATCAACTAAAAGGAGTCGATATTACTGGAGGTAAAGTTAACGATGGCTGGACTGTTTTATTCGAAGAAGATCAAATCACGTTTACCAACCCCAAGATTACCGTCATATTAAACAAACGAGCCTAACCAGTAGGCATGAGAAGGCGTAGCGAGTAAGCTCAAAAAATGAAGCTCAATCGCATAGAACTACGCCACTATGAATACAGCAAAAAACACCCACACCATCGGCATCGACCTCGGCGACAAGAGCCACGAGACTTGCACACTCAACGCAGAGGCCGAGATCATCGAACGTAGCACCGTTCTAAACAACCGCGCAGAACTGATCCGCTTCAGCAAAGCCAACCGCGGCGCGACGCTCATAATGGAGGCCGGCTGCCACTCGCCTTGGATTGATCGTCTCTTTCAAGAGCGTGGGCACAAGGTCATCGTCGCGAACCCGCGCAAACTTCGCGTCATTTACGACACAGACAACAAGAACGATCAACGCGATGCCGAGATACTGGCTCGAATCGGACGCTGCGACCGCAACCTACTCTATGGCATCGAGCACAAGAGCGAGGCCCACCAAAGAGCTCTTAAGATCGTTGACGCTCGCGATATCCTCGTCGCCGCTCGCGTCAAGCTGGTCAACCACGTGCGCGGCTCACTCAAAAGCCTGGGTATCTTTCTGCCCACAGGCATCAGCACCGAGTCTTTTGCACGTCAAGCCACCAAGCACCTAGAGCCAGCCGACTACGATCTGCTCGCACCCGTGATCGAAACCATCGCAGAGCTGTCAATGCGCATTAAAGCCGAAGACAAGCACATTGATACCATGATCGCAAAGGACTATCCAGCCGCCCAGAAACTAATGACTATCCCTGGTGTAGGCCCCATCACAGCATTGTCCTTCGTGCTGATTATCGGCAGCCCTGAGCGCTTTGCAAAGGCTAGAGACGTAGGGCCCTTTCTCGGACTCGTCCCCGGGCGTGATCAATCTGGTGACGTCGATAAACCGATGCGAATCACTAAGGCTGGCAACCGCATGATGCGACGATTACTCGTCAGCTGTGCACAATACACACTCGGACACTTTGGCCCACCCAGCGCCCTCAAAGAAGCTGGCGAGCGCAAAGCCAAGGCTGGCGCAAAGATCGCTAAGAAGAAAGCCGTCGTGATGACCGCACGTAAGCTGGCCGTGATGATGCTAGCACTCTGGAAAGATCCCGAGTCCGAATACGATCCTTTTCCCGGTAAAGCCAAAGAAGAAAGCAAAGTAGCTTAAGATGAATTTTGAGACCATTCCCATGTCCGGTCCGGATGACTGCGGAGAAGCGTCAGCTTCAGCCACACCAAGGCAACTAAAATGAAAGCGATATCCAGTTAGCAGCTCCGAGACAGGACACCCACAAGCACCGAGCCTGGTAAGCTCACAAAAAAAGAGTGCGTATGGAAGTCTGACATAGGGAATCCGTCTCGACATCATCTCAAACATACATCATCAAAGAATTACAAAATTGAAATTTTCACATTAAAATTAACCCCTTCTCATGGAAGCTTCTAGACAACGCGCCTTGCGGCGCGCTAGAGCTCCACGATCTACAGAAGAAATGAACGAGAGACTTGAGAACGACAAGATGCGAACCCTTAAAAGAATTGAAGGACATCTGTCTGAAATAAAATGGTTGATTCTTTTGCTGATTGCGACGGTGGCGTTTCCACCTGTCTCCTGGGTCTTCCTGATATTGGCCGGTGTTATCATCATTTCTGCACTATTCGGAGCGGGACTCGCATCAGTCATTAACAAGATCAGGAAATGAAGATCAGCAACAGACGAGGCACCAGTCCACGAATTCTAACAAAAAGAACAAAGACCACCCTCTTTAGGCTACTATTGATATGATGCGATACCACTACTGATGCCATCCAGTCGTCCCCATCAACTCCTTTCGCGCCGCGCGACTCTGCGTGCATTTTCTGGTCCGGTTGGGATTTAAGGCGCAAACATTTCTGCGAGAGAATCTAAAACTTTGTTTTGGGTGACCTGTGATAAGCTTCCTAATTTTTTCGCTATTCTGCTTTTATCAATAGTTCTAATTTGATCCAAAACAACCTGACCTTTTACTCCGTGAAACTGACATGGAATTCTGGTGGGATAGCTATTCCCTTTAGAGGTCATGGGCGCAACAATCACGGTAGAGATGTGCCGATTCATTTCATTGGGTGAGATAATTAAGCACGGCCTTGTTTTCTTAATCTCACGCCCTTTCGTCGGGTCTAGAGAAACCAGATAAACGTCAAATCTTTTCACTTCCACTCCCATTCAGTTTCGTCCCAATCGTTAGGCATGGTTTCATAATCAGATTGAAGCACATCATCTCCTTTTTTCGCCATCAAACTGAACGCATCTTCCCAGCTTGCTCTTGGCCTTGAACTGGAACGCACCACCAATCGATGGTTCTCTACTTCAAGTTCGACTTCATTCGTAAATCCGCACTGTTCAAAAACTGGCTTAGGAATACGAATACCCCGAGAGTTTCCGATTTTTACAATAGCCGCTTTCATGTTAATACAAAGTAATTACATCTAACGACAGCGCAAGTTTTATTTTTGCTTCACCAAGGTAGGACTGTCCGTTGCCGGACAGCCCGCACCTCCCGACTTGTCGGGACCTGCGGTACTACCGCACAGGGCTCCTCTGAACGGTCGCGCAGTGGAGTTGACGAGTTGGGGTTTATCTGTAGCAGAGTTTCCACGTATGATTTCGTTGGTAGGGTTTTTCTACGATATGCGGGTTGGAGATGGCGAGTGTTTTCCACATCTCGCTGAAGCCCGACCAGTTGGGGCAAATCAAGGTGTAAAACGTAGGGCTGCCACTTGTGGCATGCCGCATGGAATCAAGCCTCCGAGCGACTTGGCTAATGCGGGCGTGACAAGTCGCACCCCTACGGCTTCCCATTACAACCACCCCATTTTCTCCGTCAGAAGAAAAAATTGACAGACCCTAGTTGTCCAATATATTGGACAACATATGAATGCAATTACCTACTCAAGTGCCAGAGAAAATCTAGCACATACCATCACAGAAGTCTGCCGCAACCACGATCCGGTGATCATCACGAAAAAAGGTATCGAATCTGTCGTAATGATGTCTTTGGGGGATTACGAATCGATGAAAGAGACCACCTATCTACTGCGGAGCCCCAAGAATGCCCGCAGGCTCTTGGAATCGATCCAGCAACTCGAAGAAGGGAAAGGCAAAGAAAGAATGCTGGTTGAATGAAGAAAATTTTTTCAGACCGAGCATGGGAAGATTACCTCTACTGGCAAAAAAGCGATAAGCGTATGCTCAAAAAAGTGAATGAGGTGATCAAGGACATTGATAGCAACCAGCACGAAGGGATCGGCAAGCCGGAGCCATTGAGGCACTCACTTTCGGGCTTTTGGTCTCGAAGAATCAATGAAGAGCATCGATTGATTTACCGGATCGTGGAAGACGAAATTCATATTGCTCAGATGCGATACCACTACTGATGCCTTACAAAATGTTGGAGATTAAGTATTCAACGAAGATCCCAGTAGAGCATGGCTCTAAGACCGGATGGAGCTATGTTATAGGTGAATCCGAAGGCCAACTTTACATGATGGGGCTCAATGAGCAGATCAAGTCGGAGTGAGACAATCCGATAACCCGCCCGCAAAACTCTAAAAATCAGCAGGACTTCTAACTCATCAGGCGGGTTGCCTGTCCTCATCGATCACTAAGCTAAAATGAAAATGCATCCAACAATTAGTGCGGCACTAATTGGAGCAATCGCTACAATTGCAACAGGTGCAATCTCCTACAATGTGAGAAATCAGATGAAAAAAATGGGGTCAAATATTAAGATCACGACTTATTCACCAGATTGCTGACGTAGTTCGGGTGCCCCATTTTCAGGCGTTCCGCAATCCAGGGGTTATTCGCGGTGGTCTCCTTGCGCAGGCGCATTGGCAATGCTGACTATCCAGTCGACGCCTTGGGGGGGAAACGGCGATGTCATCCTGCTGCTTCTTGAGGCGTTTCAACTCGGATAGCACGATGCGTTCCCAGGTTAGCTTCATTGAGTTCCTTCAGATCCACGCCTTCCCAATCGACGCTGGGCTTGCCCTTGGCGAGTTCTTGGCGAGATAGTTCAACTCGTCTTTTCGTGGATATCGCCTTCGACATACTGATGGATCAAACCCGAAATCAGGGCTTGGTAAGGGATCCCTTTCTGGAGTGCTTTCCTTTGTATGCCGCTCAAGTCATGACTGCTGAGTCGAATATTGATTCTCTTATCCTTCTTGAAGGTGCTCTCGGCTGCTTTGGATAGCTTGGATAGCAGTTCGGATGACGGATCCTGCGGATCCATTTTTCCATTTTCGTAAGCTTCTAGAAGCTCTTTCTCTTCCTTATCTAGTTTCATATTTAATCTGTCTCCTTTCTGAATTCTTTGGTTGCCTTTCGACTCGGAAACGCGGTCTTCAAGAAGATCGTTTCGTCATCTTCAACGAATGGAACCAAATAGATGTAGTCACCAATCGGGACAAAAAAGATCTGCTGGTTCGGATAATTCTCTTGGTTATGATGGCTTTCGATCTTCCATAGTTTTCCTTCTCCGAGATGGAATACGATCTCTTCGAAGGAGATGTCCCTCTCTTCTTTTAGCTTTTCGTTTTTTTCCGGATCCCATTCAAAATTCACACGAATAGCGTATGCCTAACAGGCATCCTGTCAATTCTTTTAGTGATTGAGAGATTAAGCATAGGATCTAAAGAAGGCTTGGAAGATGCGCGTGGTTCGGCACAAGCACATCGGTAACACATAAATGGTGCTTACTAGGAAAAATTGGCGTCAAAACGCAAAATATAAAGATCACGACTTATACACCAGATTACTGACGTAGTTCGGGTGCCCCATTTTCAGGCGTTCCACAATCCAGGGGTTATTCGCGGTGGTCTCCTTGCGCGTGCGCTTGGTGATGCTGACTTTCCAGTCGGTGCCTTTGGGAGAAACGGCGATGTCATCCTACTGCTGATTGAGGCGTTTCAACTCGGATTGCACGATGCAGTCCCATTACAACCACAACAGAATGACTGACTATTCCAATCAATAATAAACACCCTGCGTAATTATTGTATGCGTAATTATTGTAGGCCTGCTCCAAGAACTGCCTTCCTCATTGGATAATTTATAAAGGTACGTTACAGTGCCTGCATGCGCACAGAAATAGACTCCATGGGCACAATGGAAGTGCCGGAAAATGCCCTCTATGGTGCATCGACCCAGCGGGCGGTGCTTAATTTCCCTGTCAGCGGACATCGTATGCCGCCGCTTTTCATTCGCAGTTGCGGCTTACTCAAATACGCCTGCGCTCGCTCCAATTTCGAGCTTGGACGCCTCGAAGAACATAAAACGGACTGCATCTGCAAAGCAGCGCTTGAAATTTACCAAGGAAAACATGAGGAGCAATTCCCCCTCGATGTGTTTCAAACTGGCTCCGGCACTTCGACCAATATGAATGTCAACGAGGTGATCGCCAATCGCTGCAGTCAGCTAACTGGTCAGCCCATCGGCTTAAAGATCCCAGTGCACCCCAACGATGATTGCAACCTCGGCCAGTCTTCCAACGACACCATGCCGACTGCGCTCCACCTGAGTGTGGCGATCGCACTCCAGCTTCAGTTACGTCCCGCGCTGCAGTTACTGCTCAAGGCGCTAACTAAAAAAGAGCGCGCCATGAATAAAATGATCAAGATCGGCCGCACCCACCTGATGGACGCCACTCCGATCACCTTGGGACAGGAGTTTTCCGGATATGCACGCCAAATCAAGAAAGGCATCACTCGCGTCGACCATGCGATCCACGCACTGCGCGAACTCGCCATCGGCGGCACCGCGGTGGGCACGGGGATCAATGGCCACCCGGAATTCGCGCAGGGCGTGGTAAAGATCCTAAATGAAAAGACCAAGCTCTCCTTCGTCGAAGCGAAGAATCATTTCGAAGCGCAAGCGGCACGCGACGACTGCGTGGAAGTCGCCGGCCAGCTACAAGCGATCAGCGCCAGCCTCACCAAGATCGCCAACGATATCCGCCTGCTCGGTTCGGGCCCACGTTGTGGCCTCGGCGAGCTACAACTGCCGGCCACTCAGCCAGGCTCCTCAATTATGCCGGGCAAGGTGAACCCAGTCATGAGCGAGATGCTGGTGCAGGCTGGCCTCTATGCCAACAGTCAGTGCCAGACGGTCGTCAATTGCGGCCGCGAGGGACATTTCGAGCTGAATGTCACGATTCCCCTGATCGCCTACTCTCTGCATGAAGCGATTCAGGTCATAGCCAATGGAGCGACACTCTTCACCGAGCGCTGCATCACGGGGCTACAAGTCAACGAAGCTGCGATCGCCGAAAATGTGGCGAATTCACTCATGCTGGTCACAGCGCTCAATACTCACATCGGCTACGACCAAGCTTCGCACGTGGCAAAACGCGCTTTTGCCGAAGGCCGCACGCTACGAGAAATCCTATTAGAGGAGAAACTAATGAGCGCGAAAGCTGTCGATAAGGCACTCGACCCCAAAAAAATGCTGTAAGCGCTCCAGCTAGATACGTCTTGAACGTTGAATCTATGCAGACAGCGTGTAGCCTAAATCAACTTAAGAAATGGCATCGCTGATCAAGGAATGTATAATAATCGCTGCGCTGACGCTGATTGGCGCGGCTTATTCGCTCGTCGGTGGACTCTCACCCCTGCCTTGGGCGGAGCCCGAACTGGCCGCGGGCGAAATCCAACTCGCCGACGCGCAGGCGCTAGAAGTGATCTGGCTGGACGCACGCCCAATCGAGGAATTTGAAGAAGATCACATACCAGAAGCCATTTTTTTCGACGAGGGCGACTGGGATACCGGATTGGTTCGCCTAATGGAAACTTGGTTAATGCAACCGCGCCCGATCGTAGTCTATTGCGGCAGTGAAAGCTGCGGCACCAGTCAACGCGTGGCTGAAGGCCTACGAGCGGCCCTGCCAGAAGCAGAAATTTACAGCCTGAAAGGAGGGTGGGACGCATGGCAGAACTAAACTTTAAAGCCTATTTATTACTGATTGCGCGCTTAGGGCTGGTAGCGGTTTTTCTACTGGCGGCACTACCTAAGATCCAAGATCCAGTAGCCTTTACTGCCTCGGTCGAGGGCTTTCGAGTCGTCGCTTACGAACAAGCAGTCTGGGTCGCCTTGATACTTCCCTGGTTAGAGCTGGTTGCTGGCTTCGGCCTATTAATCCCACAAATCCGACGCAGCAGCGGACTTATTGTGGCTGTTTTGTTGATCGCCTTCATCGGTTTGCACGCCAGCGCTTGGGCTCGTGGACTCGACATCAGCTGCGGCTGTTTCGGAGTCAACGAAGACCACACAGCACCCAACTACCTTTGGTTAATTCTCAGGAATGTTGCTTTGCTCGTAGCCTGCCTCTGCGTATTCGTCAGTGATCAGCGGCAAATGATCCAAGCAGGCATCAGCGAGACGACTCCCCTTACTTGATTTCAGCCAACATTTCACTATTCCTAATCAATATGTTTCTACGACTCACACTTTTCTCGTTTCTATTTGCTAGTTTCGCCTCATTGCTGACTGCCTCGGCCTTGGTATGGGACAGCACCGAGGCCCACCTCAAGATGGAGCCTGAACAGGAACAAATCCGCACGAGCTTTAAAGTGACCAATGAGGGCGAGAAGACTGTCCGCATTGCACGCGTCAAAACCAGCTGCGGTTGCACCGGCTCGATCTTAGACAAAAAAATCATCAAGCCAGGCGAATCAACCGAGATCACCGCGACCTTCAACAAAGGCAAACGCCAAGGGCTCAATCGCAACCGCTTACAGGTCTTCATCGATAGCCAAGCGGAAGCTGTGGTGACACTCGCCATGAATGTCGAGATCCCCACACTGATTAAAGCGACACCGCAAATCGTTTACTGGAGCCCGAGTAGTTCGAAAACCGAACGCCGCGTGCAACTGAGTCTCGATGAACAGTACATGGATAAGATTCTGCGTATCGACTACGACGAGAGCCGTCTCACAATCACAGAAGAGCCTGGCGAGGCCAACAAAGGCATTCAGCGCGTACTAGTGATCGAGCCCAAAGACTACGACACACTCTATCGCGGGACGATTACTGTTCATGCCAGCGGCCCGAACAATCGCAAAGCGGAAACTCGCATCCATACATTCGTGCAACCGTAAATCACTGCGGCCTCAATTCGAGCCGCTAAGTTCAACAGCAACATTCGAACGTCGGGGATCGGCCACAGCAGTCACCTCGCCGCTGTGCGTATCGATGGAAACTGCATTGACGCCCCCAAAATAGTAGCGCGAGGGCTCAACGAAGTGAACATCCCAACCATAAGCTCGTAGCATGTCCGCTCGATCTTCTCCGTAACTAGGCTCGATTTCCACGTAGCGATCGGACTCGCTACGCGAGAGAGGCCGCCTCAAATGAAAACGTGTCCCTTTGATCGCATCTTCTAAACTGGAGCCATAAACCAAAACCGAACTCAGGATTTGAGCCACCGCGGTCGGAATTCGCTGCCCCCCTGGCGCACCCAAAGCCAAATAAGGCTGACCATCCTTCAAAACCATCGTAGTGGAAATGGTACTTCGCGGACGCTTCCCCTCTGCGATAAAATTAACCGAACGCGTGGAGTTCACAGCAAAGTTCTTCATGGTATTATTTAATAAGAAGCCCGTGCCCGGCGCGATCACAGCGGCTCCAAAACGACTGCTGAGCGACTGCGTGATCGAAGCCACATTGCCCGCCGCATCCACCACCACAAAGTGTGTCGTCGAACGAAGCCCCGACAGTTCATCAGCGCTTTGTGGGTGGTCGTAAGATGCACTGCTCACAGGCAGCGGCTGATCAATCGCACGCTTCAAGTCTCGCAAGGCGCCCGGGCTGAATGTTTCGGCGCGCGCATCATCACGTGTTAAATCATCGCCGAAGTGCCGGAAAACACGCGGATAACTCGCGCGTAACACACGCCCCAATAAATCCAAGCGCTCCGCCGAAAAGTTGTCCGCATCATTGCGCACCTGCT
>MDTD01140434.1_pt1 | contig 16711 bp, 14 predicted proteins | sample 811221 | NCBI WGS metagenome assembly MDTD01 (sample SAMN05326646, study PRJNA326480) | marine metagenome | isolation source: seawater | place: Pacific Ocean: South West | collected 2011 | reverse complement strand
TATGATATATGCCGCAATTTTGGGCGTACTCATGCTATGAATTTCATTGCTAAGTTGTTAGCGGTTAAATTCATAACACTATTTGGCACCGGCGCCTCGCCGGACGGGGTCCAGCGTTGGAACGCTGGTCGGTGAAGCCGAAACCGCATTTCGCACGAGTCATATGGAATAAAAAAACGGAGGGGGAAGATGTCGAAAACACCTTCCCCCTCTCAACAGAATAAGGAGATTCTTTAAATCACTTCTTATAGGTTTTTACTGAATTACAGAACGCTCTGAATACTTCGTCGGACACTTCCGCCGGAATTTCACATCCGGCACTCAGTATATACCGTGAATCACCGGCGATATCCATACACTGGTGACATTTCTTTTCACATTCCTCAGGTGTTGCCTGCAGAACTCCGGCAACCGGGTCAACATTTCCCTTGAAAGCAACTCCTCGCGAATCATATACCTCTTTTGCCTTTTCAAGGTCAACCAGATGATCAACATTGAATAGATCGCCGCCATTGCTTGCAATATCATCCAGCAAATGAGAGGTATTACCGCAGATATGAGTTTTTACATAGACTCCAGCGTTATGAACGGCCTCGACCACCCTGCGTTCATAGGGCAAAGCAAATTCCAAGAACTGTTCATCCGAAATAAGTGATGCAGCCGCATCCCCGCAGCCGATTATATCAGCCCCGGCCCGGGCCTGAGCCACCGCGAAATCACAGCAGATCAAAGTTAATTTATCAAGCAATTTGTGGGCCGCTTTCGGGTTGTCAAACATCATCATCATAAACTCGCTCAGCCCACAGGCAGCGCAAGCTTCCGCGAAAGGCATATCTATCCAGCCGGAGACCGCACAAGCATCCCCGACGCCTTTTTTCATTTCTTCCACAGACAAGCTTCTGTCCCCCATCCGGTTACTGCGGTCAGTTGGATCGGGCCGTCCTATTTTATCAATATCAGCTTCGCATGTGACTATCGGGTCTACCAGGTGCGGAGTAGTAGTCTCGGGGAAAAATATCTCTCCGCCAAGAGCTGAAGTTATTCTGCTGATATCGCTGCAGTTGGAAATACAATCCAGACCGAACTCCGCTTGTACCTTCATTTGAGCATCCGCCAGGGCTTTGCCATCAGAGGCAAATTCCCTGTAGGTCAAACCGCTTCGCACCGCGGCAAAATACATCAACAGCGGGTATACCGGAGCATGATCCCTCGCCTCGCCCTTCAATGCGGCGATAAACCTGTCTCTTCCGTTCATATCAGTAATCTTTCCATGTATTATATAATTATTGGTGGCTTAGTTATGATGACCTCAGCATTTCCCTTGAATACCGCCATGGGGGCACCGTAAGGCATAAAAAACGACTCTCCCTTGCATATTTTCAAAGAACTGTCCTCCGTGACAATTTCCATCTCCCCGTCCATCACCGTTCCGGAGTAAAAAGTCTCTTCATCAAATTTGGCTAACCATGCCCCGCTTAAATCAATCTTCTTAGCCCCGAAAAATTTATACTGCTTCCGGTTGATAAGCTCAGTCACCTTAACATTTTCATCCAGATAGATTACTTTGGGTAAAATGACAGTATCATTCCAGGCATCTTCACTACTTTTGGGAGAATAGTGAAATACATTCTTCATCGCCTCTACCGGATCAGCAATCCCGAAACGGTCGTTATCGGTCAACATCTGTTCGCCGCAATAACGTTCCGGTTGAGCAACGAAATCCGTGGGCTCCATTATTTCATATATCAGCATACCGGGGCCGATCGCGTGGATTGTTCCGCCTTTGATAATCAGGACATCTCCAGCTTTTACATCATGCTTATGAACCATCTTCAAGCTTTCCGGCATCTCACCGGTCATCGCCTCACTGACAAAAAGATCTTTGTCCAGATTTTCATTGAAGCCAACAATTAAGTATGGTTTCTCGCCATTAACCTCACGAGTTCCAAGAACAATCCAGGCTTCGGTCTTTCCAAAACGCGAACCGTAAATCGACTCTGACGCGACATTATCCGGATGCGCTTGCAGCGGCAGCCTGATAGCCGAATCCAGAATCTTGGACAAGAAGCCGGTATTGGCTCCATATTTATTGTAATGATCGGGCCCGAGCAGTTCTTCCGGCTTACTTTGCAGAAGCTCGTCGAACGGAATTTCGCCGGCCTCTGTTTCGGCAATGCTGACGCCGTCTCCGCCGGGACATGAACGGTTGATCGCTTTGACGCAGGAAGCAACCCATTCCTCCGGGAAATAGCCGTCATCAGGAGTGTCAACCCCCTGAATCTCATCTATCAATGCGCCGCCTTTATAGGCTCGCCAAACTCTGTTCTTTGCAAATTTAAATGGTTTCATAATTACGCACACTTGATTTACATCTGGATATATAGTATATTACCATAGAATTACATAATTGTCAAGTGCTTTTTATGATAAATAATTGTTTTTTGAAAAAATATATTGGCGTTTATTCTTGGCCTTCCTTGCTTAAACAAGCAGAGATAACCAGAGATAATAATATATTAGCAAGGCTGTGAAAAACATTTAAAACAATCTGGACACAATCATACTGATATAAGCAAAAAACGCCATCTGGTACCATATACAAAACCAGGCATAAAAAAACATTGCCTACTGAACAATATAATGATATATTAAAGTTTTTGATCATAATCTTTGGAATACAAAAGGAGGAACAATGAATAAAACTTTATCAAAACTCGCCAATGGCGAACATGTCACAATTGTGGCATTAGGGGATTCTATAACCGAAACCACTTTTCATACCAGAGGCCGTATGAACTGGGTGCAGTTGCTTGACGAGGCAATCTTCGAGGAATATGGCAACGGCATATGCACCGTGATCAATTCCGGCAAATGCGGTTCCACCTACCGCGACGGCCTGAGCAGGCTTGATAGAGACGTCCTGCGCTACAATCCGGATCTGGTTGTCATCGCTTTCGGAATGAATGACGCAACTGTCGGACTGGACGGGCTTGAGGATTTTAAGAACGATCTAAAACGCACGGTTGAATTGATCAGACAGCAGTGCGGCAGTGAAATAATGCTGCGCACCCCAAATCCGGTTGTCACAGTCAACGGGTTACCATTACCTGACGGAACTCCCGGGCCGGGACTTGAGTGGAAAAATCCCAAACACGCTCTGAAAGAGTATTCCGCTGCAATAGTTGAGATGGCCGCGGAACTCGAGTGTACCTGCGTCGACCATTACACTCTCTGGAACGAATATAAATTGAAATTCAAGCATCCAGTTGCCAATCCCGGCAACCTTTGGCCCAGAATGGGCGATGCTATCCACCCCGGAGCCCTGGGCCATCTGGCCTTTTTCCGTGAACTGGCCCCATATTTCAAAGTCCCCAAATATTTCCCATGGGAAGAGGTGGAGAACTGAAAGATGGAATCGCCCGCACTTGATTTTCCAAACTTGCAAGTCGTATCATCATCAACCAACGGCTACCTGATCACAATTAACGGCAAAGTTTTGATGATCGATTGTCCACCCGGCATAACCCTGCCTGGGACGCCGGAAATCATATTGCATACCCATGTTCAAAGAGAACATTGCATGGAGTGGGAATGCTGTCCTGAAGCAGAGGTGCTTGTTCCAGCAGGTACAACTGATATAGCCCTCCGGTCTGAACAGTTCTTTGCTGACTGTGATACGGTTTGGGGTGAAAAACGGGAGTGGGATACCAGAGGCGAGGAAAAATACGGCATCGCTGGAACTGTAACGGAGCGACCACCGGAAAAGCCGTTGAATGTAAAAGGGGAACTGGTCCCTGGTGAAACTTTCCAGTGGCAGGGGAATAACTTCGAGATTATCGCCCTGCCGGGACATAACAAACGGGCCATCGGCATTCTCTGGCGGGAACAGAATGTATTGTTTTCCGGCGACCTTATCAGAAAAGGCGGATTTCTGGTCAACATCTACGATCAGGAACGCTCTTATGGATTAGTCTCAGGTTACGAGCAGTTACGCGATTCGTTAAACAAGGTAAAGAAACTTTCTCCCGATGTTCTTCTGCCCGCGACCGGGCCTGTAATAGATCAACCGGATGCGGATATCAATGCTCTCCTGCAGCACATTGACTGGATAAGGGAACCTGCCGGAAACGGCGAAATGATCAATTTCAAGCCGCTGCGCAAACTCGGGCGCTGGAACGAAGTCCGCTCCGGCATTTTCCAGAACAACAACTGCGGTAATACGGTTGTTTTTATTGATGAACGCGGCCACGGCATTGTCATCGACCCTGATCCATGTATCTGGTTGAGCTGGGAATCGTCCTGCCGGTCGGTCAACCGGGATTATGACCTGCTGGAACAAAAAGCCGGATTGAAGACTATTGACTACCAGTTAATAACCCATTACCATGGCGATCATATCCAATTCTGCAAATTGCTGAAAGAGCGGTATTGTGCGCGAATTGTCACCACTCCGGACATCGCCGCCCTGCTCCGGAAGAACCCTCTTCCCTGCAGCCTTGACTGGTACGGTTTCCCGTTCAATGAGCTTGAAACGGATATTCTGCTTGAATATGACCAACCGTTCTACTGGGGTGGCGGCATAATCACTCCGATACACACCCCGGGACACTGCTATGCCCATGCCGGATATGTCACAGAATGGAAAAACGAGACGATTGCCTGCACCGGCGACGCGTTGATGTACGGCACCGGTGAAATCCGGGCAAACTGGCCGATCATCTACAACGACACCGCCTGGCCGGAACGCTCCACACTTGTGACCCTGCGCAAACTGGCGGCAATCACCCCCCGGTTGATACTGGGCGGACACAGCCATGCTTTTGAAGACCCGGACGGGAAAATCATTCAGCAGTTTATTACCGCCTATGAGCAGGCGGAGAAAAAGATGACGGCTATGCTCCACGACAGAGATATGAAAAAAGCAATGACTCCACCGGATTTCTATTAATTTTGTAGAGGAAATAAATATGAGAAATATTAATATTGCCGTTGCTTCAACTACCAGTCTGCCGGGACAACTGGAACGTAATCTTAGCCAGATTAAGAGCATGGCTGAAAAAGCCGCAGCAGACAAAGCCGATATAATGTTGACGCCCGAATTAAGCGCCTCAGGGTTCGGGTTTTACCCCGAAGTTCTCGAAACAGCGGAAATTGCCGGACAAGGTCCGGTCTATGAAGCTCTTGCCGACATATCCGAACAGAATAACCTTGTGCTTTTGGTTGGATTCGTCGAAAAAAATGGAGATATACTTCATATCGCGCATTACATAGTTTTCCCTGACCGGTCATTCAAAGTCCAACGCAAACATCGTGTTGATGCTGCGGAAAAACCGCTAACTCCGTCAGTAAAACTCAGTCCGGAGGTAAACGGTAAAGCCGGACAGCCCCTGGAACTACAGTTCGAGTTATTTGAGGTGAAAGGGGTCAAATGCGCCATATCCATTTGCTCTGACGCCAGTATTAATGGATTATATGAACACTTGACCGGACTTGGTGTCGATCTGGTATTCGGCCCGACCGGCTCCGGCGGAGTACGCGAGGACCGGGTCGTAACCGACGACTTAAAAACCGGGGCCGGAATAAAAAAATACGCCGACACCCTGGAACGTGTATTCTATCCGCGTAAGCCAGTGGAAAACTGCATCAAATACCGTATCGCACTGGCCGGGGTAAATATGTGCGGTTATGACGGAAAAAAGTATTATCATATGGGACACGGTTTTATTATAAACCCCATGGGCGAAGTTAAAGGCTTTTTCCACGGGCTGCCCAATCTCGATCGCCAGAAACCGATATGCACCAGCGCTGTCGTCGATGTTGACGAACGGGTTAACTGACCAGCGTTTTTTATAACAATTCGCGATAATTCTTTTCATGCGGCTATTGCTTATGCGTTAATAGAGGTTATTGTATATTTTTTCTGATATGCAACCGGGAGTTAAACTCTATGACCATCCCGGATGTCTACAATCAAAATACTGGAGAAAACAAGTGAATGATCAGGCTTTTTTATTGACTACATCTGCTGCTGCAGCCTCTATTGCGTTTTTCCATACGATCACCGGCCCTGACCACTATCTGCCGTTTATCATGATCGGACGTGCCAGAAACTGGTCCGCATTCAAAACTGCGATGCTGACTCTGGTTTGTGGTTTCGGACACGTTTTCAGTTCAATCATTCTGGCCATGGTCTGTATCTGGTTCGGGTCCATTCTGACCGGAATTGAGTGGTTGGAGGAATTTCGTGGTAATCTTGCAGGCTGGCTGCTGATCGCATTCGGTTTCGCATATATGGTATGGGGACTTAAATGGGTATTCAAAAGTAAAAAACACACTCATTCACATTCACATGAAGACGGAGTCATCCACGAACACACCCATTCCCACATGACCACTCACTCTCATGTCCACAGCAAGGATGGCAAAAATATTACGCCATGGGTTCTGTTCATAATTTTTGTTCTCGGCCCATGTGAACCGCTGATTCCATTAATGATGGCACCGGCCAGTAAAGGAAGTTTTTTCGGAGCTTTTGTCGTCGCAGTAATTTTCAGCGCGATCACCCTGGCCACCATGCTTGGCCTGGTTATGGGCAGTCTGTTCGGGCTGAAAATGATCTCTCTGAATAAAGTGGAAAAATACACCCATGCGATTGCCGGAGGCTCAATCCTTTGCTGCGGCCTCGCCATCCAGGTCCTCGGACTCTGAGGTCAGGCCGCTAATCAATTCAATTCCGGCGGCAGCGGCGGTGTATCTTTGGGTTTTCTGTAGAAAATAAATATCTCGATGGTTGACCATATCCAGATAACGACTACCGCGACCGCCCAGTAGCAAAACGCGGTAAAATCCGGATTCGTCAATTTCTCCTGTTTGTCATTCAGCATTGTCGCAATGTTATGCAACATCGGCATAACGACAGCCGCCAGTGCCATGAAAAAACAGCCTATCGCCAGCAACGCCTGAATTATGCCGCTGACTTTCCGTCCGGCGGCAATAAGTCCTACTCCCGGAAAAACCAGGTTCGAGAGCATACACATTTGAATTGATGGCTTCTTCTTAATCATAGTCGATACTATAGCACTACCCCTTGACAAAACAACATCAAGTCTGTCATAAAAGAAAACAGTCAGCCAATATGCCCACTTACAAGCATAGGTCCTATAAGTCTTATAGAAAACCCTGAAGCACTGTCGAGCCGATGGTCCAGCTGTGATGCCGGTCTACCACTACGCCAAGGCTACGAGGCATAGATAACGACCAGCTCCCCCAGGCTTCTGCTTCCGTAGCGCGTTAGCGCGGAGTATGAAGCAGTACATCGCTGTCGGTCGTACCGATCCGCGTCCGTAAGGAGCGGTAGCGACTGAAGTATGACGCGTTATATCGCAGTCCGTCGTATGGACACAAAAAAGGCGCACCTCGAAAGGTGCGCCTGGACATTCGGGCTGATGTACCGTCATGTTGCGGCTTACAACCCAATGAATGACATAAAGAAGCGCCACCATCTTTTTCGCTTACGATTTTGGTAATCGTCAGGGATGAAAGTTGGCGAATCACACCATTTAATATTGTTGTCTTCAATCCAGTAATGAGACCTACAATCGAAAGTATTTCCGATCGAAGGATAAAGAGAAATGCTTTCTCCATTATATGTCATATGCCAGCCACCTGGAGTCAAAGAAGTAACAACCTCTTCTCCACAGCCACAAGCACATAAATGAGATACTATATTATATCTAACAGAAATATATAGCACTCCTTCTTCAAGCTCATTAGGGATTTTATCAACAAACTGGTGCTTAAGCGTCTTCATTTACCAAAATGCCTCCTTCCAAACAGAAAGTTGTGAAATATTTCTCATTACGATCAGAGTAAAATCCACTCATTTTCTTCCACTTAATTACAGCAAAAGCCGCGTTAAGTGCGTTTAATTCAGCAATTTGGATGTTTGAAGAATAAACATCATCGTCATCATCCTCAAATGAGACTCGCTGATGCACGTGATTCCTCTTTGAGGGGGTACTGGCCGTTACCGTAATCAGACCGGCAAGACCATCATCGCCAACGCTTACCCCCATCCCGACATCAATGAAAGAAATATTTTTTTCTATCAAGTGATTAATTATAGTCTTCTTAATACTGCCTTTATCAACGCAGATAAAGACATAATCGAGTTTCGACAATATATCAATGTTTTGAGAAGAAAGGTATTCCGGATGAGCAAATACGCCTTTATGCATTTTTGAATATATTTCATGCAAATAATCGGCCTTACACTGTTCTTCGTTGAACTTGTCTAATTCTGGCGCGCCAGGGGCTCGAAAAGCGTTGTGCTGCATGAAAATATCACCATCAATCAGATGTATTTCTTTAACTGGAGTTTTAGCAACAAAGTCCAAAATATATGAACCAGTTCCTCCAACCCCTATAATGCCGATTTTCTGATTAAGCAGCCTGTCAGAGCTTTCTGTAATTCCAGCACGGCTTGAATTAGTATCAAGGTAATTGAATACTGATGAATAATTAGACTCTACCAACTCATTTGATCTTGCCGTAACAGACGGATTCAATGATATTGCAGGAGCAGAGATTATCTCAATATACCTTTTAAACTTTTGATAATAGTCGGGGTATCCGCCTTGAGGTTTATTGGAGAAAGCATGCTGAGCCTCAATACCTGACAACAAGTACCGCCCTGAACTGTGCTTAATTTCCGCGATTATACTCCCATCTTTATTGCAAGGATGTTCTCCTTGAAAATAGATGACATGAGTATCTGGACGCATTAACTTAGCCCCGTTAATATTAAGGGTTGAAACAAGGGTTCCATACTTAATTTCTTGATTCGAATTAACATAAGGAACATTCTCGATAAAGGCGTGTGCTTCGCACACGCCAATTTTATAGTTGTCTTCTTGCAGTTTTCTTAAATCTGCATTATGATTTATTTGTACGTTCTGCACGAAATTCCATCCCTTCTTTTACAGGAACAGTATCGCCATTAACCATTGTTCCTTCTTTTTTGTCGTTTTCTCCTTTATAGTAAAAGACGGTGTATCTCGTTTTTCCATCATTGACCATCACAGAAAATGCTAATTCAATAACTTGTTTGAACGATATGAATTTCCCCGAAAAAGTTTTTTCTTTTCCGTTAACGATGATGTTATACTCCTTGTTCTGTCCAGGAGCATTATCTTTGCCATTGTTGTCAATATTATTCATAATTATTAGATCTTTCCTAATATGTCCACCAAGGGGCATGACCCCCTTGGTGGATTTATTTTTATTTATATTTGTGGATAACGGTTGTACTCGGATTGCGTTTCGCAGTCCCTTTAGATACAAACCGACCAGACTTTGCGCTGCGCGCGACTGAACGTGATTTAGCCATGTTATTACCCTTTAGATTGATGGCTATAAGGTCACATTCCGATGTAATGATACATCGGTACTAATGCTAATAAATAGCACCTACTTGCGGAATAATTAACAAGAAAAGGAAAGATGATTTGAAAAAGTTGACAATCTGTACTATATTATAAACAGTTTTATATTATAGTTCCTTATACAGGCGACATTATTTTCAAAGAATTTATTTTTTTGTTAATTATGTCGCTTTTTTATGTTTTTGCTTCATTAATTTTCATACCGAAAACCCTTTCTGCTTTTAAGTTGAACTTAGTAATTCCCCGTAATGCTCTTGAAACATTTTCGGAGTTATATTTAATGTCTCAGCAATACTTGCTTCAGACATTCCTCTATCCATCATATTCAAAAGAATATTTTTTATCAATGAAGGTTTCTCGTCCTCAATCCCCATTAGCGGTTCTTCTTTGCGATATCCACAAGCCGAGAAGAAAGCCCACATCCTTGTAGAGTAACTTTTTGTGATTCGACCTAGCTTGCCTGCTCTAACTAATAAAGACGCCATAGATGTTTTCCACTTTCCTTTCAACTCAGCCAATTCATCGATATCAACTTTATCAAAAGAACTGATAATTTCATCTTCTGGCATTAAAAATTCCGAGGCAAAGGCATTTGCTGCATCCTCTGCTTTTTTCCCGGGTATTTCATCATTTAACACAACATGACCAAGCTCATGAGCAAGGCTAAAACGTAACCGATCGAAAGAAAATTCAGAGTTAATTACAATATACTTTATTGGAGAATCGTGATCAAAAAAGAAACCATCAAGTTTATCAGTCTTAAAATTAAACTTAATCACAACGACCCCATGCTTTTCAAGCAAATCGACCATATTATCAATAGGACCACGCGGAACATTCCAATGCTTTCTTAACTCTTTCGCGGCCATAACGGGAGAAAGGTTTGCATAGTCAGCAGGAATATCACAATCAACACTGCTGTTTTGAATTAATCTTTGAGCTTCAAGTATTCTTACTCTAGCCTTCGCCTCAAGCTGTTTTCTTATTTTAGCAGCTAATGAAGAACGCTTACGGTGATAGACAAGTCCACTCGAAGTCTCTTTTGCATCCTGCATAAAGAAACTGACAGGAAAACCCAATTCGCTTGAAACAGATTTAATTGTGTAACTTGAGGGCACTTGTATCCCCTTTTCATATTTACTATATACTGCCTGCTCTATCCTAAGTTTACTCACTAATTTCGCTTGAGTCATGCCATTATACTCTCTGGCCAATCTCAACATATTAGCATTGAAACTCATAACTACACCCCTTACTATATAATTATAGTCTCTTATTCGCTACTATACATAATATACCACTAAAACTTAAAATTACAAGTTAAATAATAAAATAATTTAACATATTTTTTATGATTTTATTCATTTCCAATGATATATTGTTTAATATTAATAACTTAAGCATGTTAACACACTTATTCTTCTCTGTAAATAAGTTAATTGCTTGATTGAATGATCGTTAATCAGGACATCGCTGTCCGTCGTACGGACACAAAAAAGGCGCACCTCGAAAGGTGCGCCTGGATATTCGGGCTGATGTACCGCGTTTTTCAAGCCTCTAGTGAATGCCGGTCTGACGACCAGCGCTCCCAGGCCTCTGCTTCCGTAGCGCGTTAGCGCGGAGTACAAAGCAGTGCATCGCTGTCGGTCGTACCGACCCGCGTCCGTAAGGAGCGGTAGCGACTGGAGTTTGACGCGGTATATCGCTGTCGGTCGTACCGACTTACATCATGCCGGGCATTCCGCCCATGCCGCCCATGCCGCCCATGCCGCCCATACCGCCGGCAGGCATCGGCTCATCTTTTTCCGGGATGTCAGTGATGACACACTCGGTGGTGAGCATCAGACCGGAGATGGAGGCCGCGTACTGGATAGCAGAACGGGTAACTTTGGTCGGATCGATGATACCGGCTTTGATCATGTCAACATACTGGCCGGTAGCAACGTCGAAACCTTCAGAGGCTTTCTTCATTTCCTTGACCTTCTGGACGATGATGCTGCCTTCGTAACCGCCGTTGGCGGTCAGCTGACGCAGGGGCTCTTCGATAGCGCGTTCAACGATGGCTTTACCGATCGCTTCGTCGCCGCAGAGTTCGAGTTTAGCCAGAGCTTTACCAGCACGGAGCAGAGCAACGCCACCGCCGGGAACAATACCTTCTTCAACCGCGGCGCGGGTAGCGTGCAGAGCGTCTTCAACACGAGCTTTCTTTTCTTTCATCTCGGTTTCAGTAGCAGCGCCAACATTGATAACGGCAACACCGCCGGCCAGCTTGGCGAGGCGTTCCTGCAGTTTTTCACGATCATAATCAGAAGAGGTTTCTTCGATTTCGCGACGGATCTGGTTTACACGACCGATGATATCGCTCTGTGAACCGGCACCTTCAACGATGGTGGTGGTTTCTTTGTCGATGGTAACGCGCTTGGCGGAACCGAGCATTTCAACAGTAACAGTTTCAAGCTTGATGCCGAGGTCTTCGGTGATGCAGGTACCGCCGGTCAGAACGGCGATGTCTTCCAGCATGGCTTTGCGTCGGTCGCCGAAGCCGGGAGCCTTGACGGCACAGCATTTCAGGGTGCTGCGCATGTTATTGATAACGAGAGTAGCGAGAGCTTCGCCTTCAACGTCTTCAGCAATGATCAGCAACGGTTTGCCGTCTTTGGCAACCAGCTGCAGCAGCGGCAGCATGTCGTTCAGATTGCTGATTTTCTTTTCGTGGATCAGGATATAGCAGTCTTCGAGAACCGCTTCCATGGCTTCCGCATCGGTGGCGAAGTACGGTGAGAGGTAACCTTTATCGAACTGCATACCTTCGACAACGTCGAGAGTGGTTTCGATGGTCTTGGCTTCTTCAACAGTGATGGTACCGTCTTTACCGACTTTGTCCATAGCTTCAGCGATGATGTCACCGATGGTGGTATCGCCGTTAGCGGAGATAGTGGCAACCTGGGCGACCTGTTCGCGGTCTTCAACCGGATTGCTGATCTTGGCCAGTTCGGCAACGATGGTTTCGACAGTCTTGTCGATACCGCGTTTCAGTTCCATCGGGTTTGCACCGGCGGTAACATTTTTCAGGCCTTCGCGGAATACGGATTCGGCCAGAACAGTAGCGGTAGTGGTACCGTCACCGGCGATGTCGGAAGTCTTGCTGGCGACTTCTTTGACCATCTGGGCGCCCATATTGGCATAGGGATCTTCCAGTTCGATTTCTTTAGCGACGGTAACACCGTCTTTAGTTACGGTCGGTGAACCGAATTTCTTATCGATAACCACGTTGCGGCCTTTCGGACCGAGGGTGGTTTTCACCGCTTTGCTCAACTGGGTAACGCCACGAAGCAGTTCGCGACGGGCTTCTTCACTAAACAAAAGCTGTTTTGCCATGTTAATATTCTCCTAAGGTTAGTTAAACTTCTACTCAACCGATAACGGCGAGGATATCGTCGACACTGATGATCTTGTATTCTTTGTCGCCGTGCTTGACTTCAGTACCGCCGTATTTGCTGGTCAGCACTTTGTCGCCAACCTTGACGTCGAATTTGATCTTGTTGCCTTTGTCATCGGTCTTGCCGGTGCCGAGAGCAACGATTTCGTATTCCTGCGGTTTTTCTTTCGCGGAATCCGGAATTACAATGCCGCCTTTGATCTGTTCGCCGGCATCTTCGACCAGCGCTACGAGAACGCGGTCGCCGAGAGGTTTAATGTTGACTTTCGCCATTTGCCTACTCCTTGTTTTAGTTTTGGGTTTGATATTAGTTGGTTAAAGTTCGAATACAACGGAACCGCACATAAATGAACGGTTCCGATGTTTTATTTACTATATATTATTTGTCGTCGTCTACTACTTCAGCATCAACGATGTTGTCATCATTGGCGCCGCCCTGACTCTGACCGGCATCCGCGCCCGGCTGACCGCCGGCTGCGCCCTGCTGGGCCTGAGCCTGTTCGTAAACCTGCTGGCCGAACTGCATCAGATGCTGTTCGATTTCCTGCATGGTATTTTTCATACCTTCAGTATCGTCGGACTCAAGCTGTTTCTTGAGTTTTTCGATGCCGTCAACGACCGGTTTCTTAATCTCATCAGAGATCTGGTCTTTGTGTTCTTCCAGCTGTTTTTCAGTCTGGTAGATCATAGACTCGGCCTTATTGTGAACTTCGACTTTTTCCTTGGCGGCTTTGTCTTCGTCCGCGTGGGCCTGAGCTTCGTTGACCATGCGTTCGATCTCTGAATCATCCAGACCGCTGCCAGCGGTAATGGTGATCTTCTGCTCTTTACCGGTTCCCATGTCTTTAGCAGTTACATGGAGAATACCGTTGGCGTCGATATCGAAAGCAACTTCGATCTGAGGAACGCCGCGCGGGGCCGGAGCAATACCATCGAGACGGAAACGTCCGATGCTCTTATTGTGAGCGGCCATTTCGCGTTCACCCTGAAGCACGTGGACATCAACAGACGGCTGATTGTCGGCCGCGGTGCTGAAGACTTCGCTTTTCCGGGTCGGAATAGTGGTATTACGTTCAATCAGCTTGGTGAAAACACCGCCGAGGGTTTCGATACCCAGTGACAGCGGAGTAACGTCGAGCAGAACAACGTCTTCGACCTGACCGCCGAGAACACCACCCTGGATGGCCGCGCCACAGGCAACGACTTCGTCCGGGTTAACGCCCTTGTGCGGATCTTTACCGAAGATATCTTTAGCCTTGGCCTGAGCTTTCGGCATACGGGTCATACCACCGACCATAATGACTTCGTTGACTTCGCCGGCGCTGCAGCCGGAATCTTTCAGACAGTCAAGACACGGTTTAGTAGTGCGTTCGAGCAGACCGTCAACCAGACGTTCGAGATCGGCACGAGAGATATTCTTCTGCAAGTGCAGCGGACCGCTTTCGTTCATGGTGATGAACGGCAGGTTTACTTCGGTGCTCTGGCTTGAAGACAGTTCGCACTTGGCCTTTTCAGCAGCTTCTTTCAGACGCTGCAGAGCCTGCGGATCCTTGCGCAGATCAACATTGTATTCAGCTTTGAATCCATCAGCCAGGAAGTTGATGATCGCCATATCGAAGTTGTCACCACCGAGGTGAGTATCACCGTTGGTCGCTTTTACTTCGAAAACGCCTTCACCGATTTCCAGGATGGAGATATCGAAAGTACCGCCGCCAAGGTCATAGACCGCGACGATTTCATCAGATTTCTTGTCCAGACCGTAAGCCAGTGAAGCTGCGGTCGGCTCATTGATAATACGCAGAACATCAAGTCCGGCGATACGTCCGGCGTCTTTGGTTGCCTGACGCTGTGTATCATTGAAATAGGCAGGAACGGTAATAACCGCTTCTTTGATCTCTTCGCCGAGATAAGCTTCCGCGTCAGCTTTCAGCTTCTGCAGGATCATGGCGGAGATTTCCGGCGGAGAGTAGACTTTGTCGCCAGCTTTGATGCCGACATCGCCATTTTTGCCTTCAACTACTTCGTAAGGCACCAGCTTGCACTCTTCAGTCACTTCCTTGAACTTGCGTCCCATAAAGCGTTTTACTGAGAAAATTGTGTTAGCGGGATTGGTAACCGCCTGACGTTTTGCAGTTTGACCAACAAGACGTTCGCCGCTTTTTGAGAAAGCCACGATTGACGGTGTTGTACGCGCTCCTTCAGCGTTAGGAATTACTTGTGATTCACCATGTTCCATAACAGCCATACAGCTGTTTGTGGTTCCAAGGTCGATTCCGAGAATTTTACCCATAATAATTTCTCCTTTTCTATTTTTATTTATTATGTTAACTGTGTCTCTATTTTATAAATATCAACATTGCATATAAAATTAAAGCAACACCCGTGCCAAAAAAACATAACAAGACAAGACATATTGAAAATAAAGCACTTACAAATCCACTGCAACAGTGACACACCTCATGTCACACCTGAATAAAGTGTGACACTGAGACACAATGTCACACCTGTGTGGCACAGTTGGGTCAAATGAAAGGAAAACAGCTCGCTTGGACGCAAACTACTGATTGTGGAAATTATTAAGTCAGTTGGAAAGCGAAGTATGAAGCGGTTTTTCGTGGTTCTTCGTAAGAACAAAAAAAGAGCCTGAGTCGTATCCTGTCTCACAGGCGTTAACTCAGGCTCCGAGGGGGAAACAAATTTTTCAGCCGCCGATAAAGGCTGATACGGCGATGGCACATGCGACAATTACGAGAATTGCGGTTTCTGAAATTGTGAAAGAGATATCAAGCTTCTTAATCATTTTACCATTCCTTATTCCATGTTTTTGAAATTTATTGCGCTATATCCGGTTGATGGTTCAGCCGTTAATGAAGGCTGATACAGTGATAGCACAAGCGACAGTTACCAGGATGACCATTTCGGGGAAGGTGAAAGAGATGTTCAGTTTCTTAATCATTTTTAGTTTTCCTTATATTCTGAGTTTTGTTTTTGTTTTCCTGCGTTTCTTCGATTTTCTAAATTGTCTCTGTTTCCATGTACCGCCTCCTGATTTCGTTCAGACAGTTTTATGTGGGTTTCGATTAATAATACCCGGATCATTTTACCTTTCTTACACATCATACAATTTTTTTAGAAAAATATTTAAGGCTTAACAATATTGAGTTTTCGAATTCAGCGTGTTATATTGGGATAGCAATCATAAGTGTTATCACCACTCATGTCTTTATCAATCAACGAGGAGAGATCAATGAAGCCGTCACTGTTTATTGGAATAGTTATCGCCGGAATGACCTACATCAATGCCACCGCAGGGAACTACATCCTGACGATTGACGGGAAACAGCATGACTTTGAATTGGGTCAGAAAAAGACCGTTAAGCTGTCAGATGGTAAAGTCGTTGATGTTCTGCTGAAAAAAAAGGCGGTCGCACTCTATAAGGAAAAATGGTTCTCCTTCGATTACCCGAGCGACTTAAAGCCATCGCGCACACAGATCATAAAAGGTCTTCATCAGACCATGTTGGCAACTCCGACCGGAGCCCTGGTTTTGATTCAGGAGTACTCGACGATCAACCCGTCCAATAATGTCGACATAATGCTTAATTCTGTAACTAAGAAGAAGGTGCAATACGGGTACAAAATACGTACCACCCCAATCCGGAAGAGAGTCGGAGGCATCCTGCTGAAGGGCAAAAGCGCCTACCTTACCTACGGAAAAAAATGGGCAAAGTATGAAGTTTACTCCTACGGCAAAAACAAATCCGGGATTATAATTATGACGATGAGTCAGAATACCAATAATCCGCAAGACAAAAAAATGCTTGATCTG
>MDTD01181321.1_pt1 | contig 16713 bp, 16 predicted proteins | sample 811221 | NCBI WGS metagenome assembly MDTD01 (sample SAMN05326646, study PRJNA326480) | marine metagenome | isolation source: seawater | place: Pacific Ocean: South West | collected 2011 | reverse complement strand
ATTGTTTTTCAATTCGCTTAATACTGAAAGAGAATTTTTAATGTCATTAGGCATTGTTTGTTTATTCATATGTTCTATAAAATACGTTAGCTTTTTAAGGTTAGGTGTATTATAGATATTATCCTTTAACCAAAATAGGTATAAAATTGCCTCTTTTTCTTTTAAATTATCTTTAAATTTTTCTATTTCATCTATGTTTTGTACAATTAAGTTATCTTCATTATTACTTATTAATTGGTCATAATTCGAATAATTGTCATATATTTTTTGGATATTTTCTTTATTCAACTTGTTAATAGAGGATTGGTTTTTGAGTTCATTAGATATTTGGTCAATTTCTATTTGATAACGGTTAAGATAATTTTCTTGTATATCAATAATATTATTTTCTAATTTTAGTAATTTTGTGTTTAGTAATTTAATTTTTTTATCATTTTTAATATATAAAAATGATATTAATAATAAAATTATAATAAAAACAATTATAAATTTTAAACTATTAGAAATTATTTCAGTTTGAGTAATATCTTTCTCTACATTTTTATTCTTATTATTAATTAGTTCTATATTTTGTAAATTATTCATTAAATCCCTATATCTATAAGGAATACCATTTTTTTTCCATTTATAAATAGATTCAATATTTATATTATGTCCTTTAGAAACTAAAAACCTTTGAATGGCTTTGGCTCCACCAAGGTTTTTAATAGTGGTTGAAATATTTACATCTTTATCTTCAGAAGCTTCTTTTTTCATATAAATGCCTCAATTTAAACAAAATAAATTTAATAAAAATAGTTTAGTCTTCAATTATAGCATTAGCAAAGGTTTTTAAGCTTGTGTCATTAACGACTTGAATTTTTTTCCAATTATCTTTTTTGAAAATATTTCCAGTTTTATTGCCTAAGCAAATTATTTTAATATTATTTATATCTATATTTTTTGTGAGGTTTATAAAAGTTTTTGCGGTTTCTGGCGAGTATATTATTATATTCTTAATCCTATTATTTTTAATTACTTCAATACTTTCTTTGGATAAGTTTTTAATAGGTATGGTGTCATATATTATTATGCGCTCAGATTTTAATCTTGCAGTATTAAAACCTGCAATTGGATTATGTGCTATTTTTTTTCCTCCTATAATAAGTATTTTATTATTGGATGGTTTAACAAATTTTATAATTTCCTTTTCAAGTGATTGCCCTGTATTTGCAGTTGTTTTAATACAGTTATATCCATATTTTATGGCAGTTTCATAAGTAACTTTTCCTACACAAAATGTTTGTATATTCTTGAATTTATTATCAATATTTTCTTTTTCAAGTATCTCTATAGTAGTGGCACTGGTAAACATTATAGCTGAGTAATTTTTATAATTTATATTTTTATGTTTTATAGCTTTTATTTTAAAAACTGGTTCTACTAAAACTTCAAAACCTTTTAATTTTAAAAATTTTTTTAAGGGCAATGCCCTATTTTTTTGTCTTACTATTAAAGTAATATTTTTGTTAGTGAGAATCATTTTTTAGTAACTCTGACGCCCCTTGTTTAATAAGGTTTTCTCCTAGCTGATGACCTAAAGCACAAGAATCTTTTAATTCACCATTTATGCTGTCTTTAATAAAAGAGTCTCCATTTCTGGAATATACTGTAGAATTAATAGAAATTTTATTATTTTTTATTTTTGAATTTACAGCTATTGAAGAGTTACAATTTCCATTTAATTTTTCAAGAACAGCTCTTTCTGCTCTAGCCTGATATGTAACCGGATAATTTTTCATATTAAATAGTATATTTTTTATTTCATTATTAGTTTTTAAATATGTTATTGCAATTATCCCTTGTCCTGCAGTAGTTAAAAAATTTGGACTTCTTAAAATTGCATAATGAACTTTAATTTTTAATCTTTTAATACCAGCTAGAGCTAAAATAATAGCATCTAAATTTTTTTCTTTAATTTTATTTATGCGAGTTTGAATATTGCCTCTTATGGTAACAATATTAATATCCGGCCTTATATTTTTTATTTGAGAGAATCTCCTAGGACTAGAGGTTCCTATTTTGCTGCCAAAAGGAAGATCTGTCAGCTTAGTAATATTATTTTTAGAAATTAATACATCACTAATACTACTTCTAGGAAGAATATAGGCTAAATCAATTTTATTAGAAATTACTGTGGGTACATCTTTTAATGAATGAACAGCTATATCTATCTTCTTGTTTAAAAGAGCTTCATCTAGTTCTTTGGTAAACAAACTTTTCCCTCCAATTTCTGATAAGGGTTTATTAATAAATTTATCTGCTGTAGTCTGTATTTTAATTAATTTCCCTTCTTTAATTTTTTTATTCACTTGGTTTGCTTGCCAAAGTGCTAAGGGACTTTTTCTAGTTCCAATTAATATAGGTTTACAGGTTTTTTTTATCATTATTTATTTGTACATCATTTTAAACTGTTAAAAAACATTAATCATATTATATAATAGTACTATGATTGTATTAGGTATAGAAACAAGTTGTGATGAAACCGCTGCGGCGCTGGTTAATACAAATTATGAAATATTATCTGAGTGCATTTATAGTCAGGTAAAAATTCATAAGGAATATTTGGGGGTTGTGCCTGAATTAGCCGCTCGAAGCCATGTAGATCATTGTGACAAAGTAATTTATGAAGTTTTAAAGAAAGCTAATTTGTCTGTTTTTGAAATTGATGCGATTGCTGCCACTGCGGGGCCTGGTTTGATAGGTGGTTTATTAGTTGGTTTAACTGCAGCCAAGGCAATTTCGTGTGTGGCAAATAAACCTTTTTTAGGAATAAATCATTTAGATGGTCACGCGCTTATGCCAAGATTTACTCATAAGTTGGATTTCCCTTATTTATCGCTTTTGATATCAGGAGGTCATAGTATGTTTCTTTCTGTAGAGGGTCCGGGAAAATATGTTGTTTTAGGACAGTCTATTGATGATGCACTTGGTGAGGCCTTTGATAAAACAGGACGTTTGCTTGGTTTAGGCTATCCTGGGGGGCCAGAAATAGAAAAAATATCTCAAAATGGTACAGAAAATAAATTTCAGTTTCCTCAACCACTTAAGGGTAGGAATAATTGTGATTTTTCATTTTCAGGTTTAAAAACCTCTGTTCGTCAATTAGCAGAATCATTATCTCCATTATCTGATAAAGATAAGAGCGATATAGCTGCATCATTTCAGCAAACTATATGTAAAATAATTGAAGAAAGAACTCAAAAAGCTATCTCTATGTTTTTGAAACTGCATCCTGACTCAAAAGTTATGTCCGCTTCCGGAGGGGTGGCTTCTAATGTAGAAATAAAAAGTGCTTTACAGAAAGTAGCTAAAAAAAATGATTTCGAGTTATACGTTCCTTCTCCAAAACTATGTACAGATAATGGAATTATGATAGCTTGGGCAGGAATAGAACATAGAAGAATAGGTTATAAAAGCGATTATTCATTTGATGCATTAGCTAGGTGGCCTTTGGGAGAAAAAACTTATGAAATATAAATATGCGGTTGTTGGCGCAGGTGCATGGGGAACTGCTATAGCTAATTTCTTGGCCAAAAATTATAGTGACAAAGTTTTAATCTGGGCGAAGGAAGATAGATTAGTAGATCAAATTAATAAATATAATAGAAATGATTTATTTCTTCCTGAAATAAACTTAGAAAAAAATATTATAGCTACAAATCAAATTAAAGATATTATTGCAGATTATATTTTTTACGTAACTCCTTCTCAATTTTTTAAAAAAATATTAATTAAACATAAAAAATACATACCTAAAACTGCGAAAGTTATTATTTGTTCTAAAGGAATAGAGATCAATACGGGTTTTATGATGAGTGATATTTTTGAAAGTGTTTTGCTAAAAGATAATTACTTTATTTTATCAGGTCCATCATTTGCAAAAGAGGTGGCTAGTGGATTGCCTGCGGCACTCGTTATCGCATCTATAGATATAAAAGAGTCTATTTCACTCGCTAATATAATTTCAAAAAGAAATTTTAGAATATATCCTAGTGATGATGTTGCTGGGGTTCAATTAGGAGGAGCTATTAAAAATATATATGCAATTGGAGCTGGTATAGTAAAAGGCTTAAATTATGGAGAAAATGCTAGGGCTGCATTTCTTACTCGTTGCATAGCAGAAATGGTAAAAATTTGTGATGTAATGGGAGGAAAAAAAGAGACTATTTATGGTTTATCATGCATAGGTGATATTTTATTAACTTGCAATAGTGAAAAATCTAGAAATTTTGTTTTAGGCAAATCCCTTGGCGAAGGAAAAGAAATAAAAAATATATTAACTACAAATAAAACTATTGCAGAAGGTTATTTTACCACTCAAGCATTCTTTCCTATTCTAAACAGTAACAAGATAGATGCTCCTATAATGATAGGAATATATAATATCTTATTTAATAATTTTAGTCTTAAAACTGTTGTTAATTCATTGCTTAATAGACCTGTAAAAAATAGTGAGTTTGATTAATCTCGCAGTAGCTCATTAATGGAGGTTTTTGCCCTAGTTTTTTCATCAACTTTTTTTACTATAACAGCACAATATAAAGATAAATCACCATTATTACTTTTTTCTGTTTTTAATGAACCTGGTACAACTACTGAATAAGCAGGAACTTTTCCATAAAAAGTATTTCCAGTTTCTCTATCAATTATTTTTGTGGAGGCTCCAATATATACGCCCATTGAAATTACTGCACCTTCTTCTACTATTACACCTTCTGCAATTTCAGATCTGGCTCCAATGAAACAATTATCTTCAATAATTACAGGAGTGGCCTGTAAAGGTTCTAAGACTCCTCCTAAACCCACACCTCCAGAAATATGACAGTTATTTCCTACTTGAGCGCATGAACCAACTGTAGCCCATGTATCTATCATTGTTCCTGATCCTACTCTTGCGCCCAAATTAACGAAGGAGGGCATTAAAACTGCATCAGGCGCTATATATGCGCTATATCTTACAACAGAACCTGGTACTGTCCTAAAACCAGAATCGATAAAGTCTTTATTGTTCCATTTTGAAAATTTTGAGGGTACTTTATCCCACCAATTACTATTTCCTGGGCCTCCTGATATTTCAGCCATAGGCCATAATTTAAATGATAATAAAACTGCTTTCTTTAGCCACTGATTTACAATCCAATCTTCATCTATCTTTTGACTAACTCTAACTTCTCCATTATCTAAAAGTGCTAAACATTTTTCAATTATATCTCTTTCATTTCCCGAAGTTTTTGAGTTTATATTATTTCTATTTTCCCATATTATTTCTATCTCTTTTTCGAGTTCTAGTAGATTTATCATTATATTCTCTTCTCTTTATTGTGTATGATATACAGTATTAAATTGTTCAGTTATTTATATATATGTTTATATTATTAAGCAACTTAGTTAAGTCATATGTGGTATAGTCAATATATTTCATATTTATTGCTTTTTTTTTATTTTTTTCATCAGGGTGGTTGGTACTTTTAATTAATACTGTTTTAAATCCTATTATTTTTGGATTTTTTAAATTAATTTCTATGTCCTCAAAAAAAACTGACCTATTAGGGTTGATTTCATATTTTGTAATAAACTTATCTAGAGATTTATTGGAGGGTTTAGGTATGTAGTTTGCATCTTTAATATCGAATATATTAAAAAGTGAATAATCTATATTTAAATTTTTTAAAACATTAATAGCATGGGCCTTAGATCCATTAGTATAAATATATAATTTTCCAGGTAGTTTTTTTAGTTCATTTTCAAGTTTAGAATTTTCAGTTAATGAAGATGCATCGATATTGTGAACATATTTTAAAAATTTGTCTGGATCTACTTTATGATGTTTCATTAAACCAAAAAGAGTAGTGCCATATTTTTTATAATATTTTTTTTGTATTTTGTGTGCATTAATTTCAGATACATCTAAAGTTTCACTTATGAACTTTTTCATTTTTTTATCTATTTTGTTAAATAGATTTGAAGCGGCAGGATATAAAGTATTGTCTAAATCAAATACCCAATAATCTATATTATTTAAATTATATTTAACCATTTAATAATATTTAATCAATCATGGTTCCATAGCCACCTTTAGTAAAAACCTCTCTTAATATGGCGTGTTTAACGCGACCATCTATAATCACCGCCGCTTTTACTCCCGATTTAACTGTTTTTAAACATGTTTCAATTTTTGGGATCATGCCTCCAGTAATGATATTTTCTTCTATCATTTTTGTTGCAGTATCCACTGATATTTCTGATATTAATTTTTTATTCGAGTCGAGAACCCCTTCTACATCCGTTAAAAGCAATATTCTTTCTGCTTTTAATGCGCTAGCAATATGTCCTGCAGCAGTATCTGCGTTTATATTAAAAGTTGCACCATTTTTTCCATAACCAACTGGAGCGATTACTGGTATTATTTGGTTAGAAGATAATTGATTTATAATTGACGGATTTATCTTCTGAGGCTCTCCTACAAAACCAATATCTAAAAATTTTTCTATATTTGAATCTTTGTCTTTTATTTTACTTTTTAATTTTTGCGCAAATATTATTTTTCCATCTTTGCCAGACAAGCCTACAGCTGTACTATTTGTTTTATTAATTTTATTTACGATATCTTTATTTATAGAGCCGGATAAAACCATTTCTACAATTTTTACGGTTTCCTCATTAGTAACTCTTAATCCTTCAACAAATTTGCTTTCAATATTCAGTTTTTCTAGCATTGCACCAATTTGAGGCCCTCCACCATGAACTATTACTGGTTTTATTCCTAGTTTTTCTAAATATGAAATATCTTGAGCAAAAGATATGGACAGAGACTCGTCCCCCATTGCATGACCACCATATTTAATCACAAAATATTTACCCTTAAACTTTTGTATAAATAGTTCTATTGTTTCAACTTTAATATTTAAAGTTGCTGATATTTTATCAATTATCTCTTTTTTTTTAGACATTAAATATTCTCTTTTTTTTTCTCTATTTGACTAATATATGAATGAATTTTTTCTATACCTATTTTATTTTTTGAGCTCGTAATAATTACCTCTGGATAAGAGGCAGCATATTCATTTAACTTTAGTTTTGTTTCATTATATATATTTTTAAGATAACTTTCAGTTACTTTATCAGATTTAGTTAAAATACATTGGAAATTCACTCCCAAAACATTTAGTAAATTCATGAGTTCTTTGTCATTGTCTTTGATTCCTCTTCTAGAATCTATTAATATAAATGCTCTAATAAGGGAAGATCTATTCACAAAATATTTATTTATTAATTTGTTCCAATTATTTATTTTTTCTTTAGGTGCCTTTGCATATCCATATCCTGGAAGGTCTGAAATTATGATACTGTCTTCCATATTATAAAAATGTATAAGTTGCGTTCTTCCAGGCGTGTTACTTGTTCTTGCTAATGATCTTTTATTACATATTGCATTAATTAAACTAGATTTTCCTACATTAGACCTTCCAGCAAAACATATCTCGGGAAGATTTAAATCAGGAAAATTTTTATGGTTTGCGGCTGCCGTATAATGCTCTATTTTTCTATTAAAAATTAAAATATTTTTTTTAATTTTTGTTTTCACTGTTTTTCCATCAATTACGAATTATTATTATCCATTTTTTTCATAATAATCCATTGTTGTGCAATTGAAAGAGCATTGTTACATGTCCAATAAATCACAAGGCCTGCTGCAAATTGAGCAAACAAAAATATAAATATAAAAGGAAGCATACCCATAACTTTTGCTTGTATAGGATCTGGTGGAGCTGGATTAAGTTTTTGCTGAAGAACCATTGTAGCTCCCATAATTAAGGGCCATATGCCTATAATTAAAAAGGATGGAAGATCGATTGGTATAAGACCAAAAAGATTAAAAATAGAATACGGATCTGGCTCAGACAAGTCTTTAATCCATCCGTAAAATGGAGCATGTCTCATTTCAATTGTTACATATAAAACTTTATATAAAGCAAAAAAGACTGGAATTTGTAATAAGATGGGAAGACATCCAGCTAAAGGATTGGCCTTTTCTTTCTTGTAAAGCGCCATAACTTCTTTTTGCATTTGCATTTTATCATTTCCATAACGTTCCCTAATTTCCATCATTTTAGGTTGTAAAATCTTCATTTTGTTCATTGATTTGAATGATTTATTTGCAAGTGGAAATAATAGAATTCTTATACATATAGTTAACGCTATAATAGCAAGGCCTACATTTCCCAATAAATTTGAAAAAAATGTTAATAAGTAGAATAATGGTTTTGTAATTATATAAAACCAACCAAAATCTACTGCTTTGTCAAACATTGGTATGCCAGATTTTTCATGTCTATCAAGAATGTCTAGTTCTTTAGCTCCAATGTATAATTTACTTGAATAACTCGCTTCATTATTTGATTTTAAATTTATTGCTGAACCAGTAAAACTGCTTTGAAATGAAGGATTAGAATTATAATTAAAACTCTGAAAATATCCTTTAAATTTTGATTCTTGATTAGGAATAAGAGCTGCCAACCAATATTTATCAGTAATTCCTATCCAACCTCCACTAGACGATAATTCAGATATTTCATTAGTATCTTCCAAATCATCATAGTCAACTTCTTGCAATCTATTTTCTATTACGCCTATAAGACCTTCGTGAAGAATGTATAGGCCGGATAGTTTAGGGAAACCTTTACGGTTAATTGACGCATACGGGTACAAAGTAATATCTTCATTAGAATTATTAATTACAGTTTGTTTTATTTCAAACATATATTCTTTATCTAATTTTATAGTTCTTTTAAATATTATTCCTTCCCCATTATCCCATGTAAGTGTGGTTGAGGAATTAGGATTAATTTCAGTATTATTTGAGGTCCATACACTATTTTCATCAGGAAGTTTTATATTAGAATTATTACTTTTTAGCCACCCGTATTCAGCATAATATGAATCTTTAGTGCCCTTAGGAGATAATAATTTAACATAATCTGCTTCTGTAGAAAGATCTTCAAAATAATTTTTTAATATTATATCATCTATTCTTGCCCCAGTAAGAGATAATGATCCAGATATCAGGCTGTTATTAATATTTACTCTATTGGATGCATTAATAATTTCTTCTCTGGGCTTGTCTTCTACTTCATTTATTTCAGGAAATGGTTGTAGGTTTTGCTCCGTAGCATTATTAGTGCTTACAACATTATTAGAACTTTTGTCTCCAGGAAACATTAATTGGAAACTTAACAAAACTACCAAAGATACAAGTATTGCAAGTAATAAATTCTTTTGTTCACCCATTATATTTCCTTTTAAATAAATTTTAATTTTTGTATTTTTTAATTTTTTTTAAAGCCTTTATAAGATCTTCTTTTAACAAGTTAATATCTCTATCATAGGTCGTATTTCTAGCAATTAAAACATAATCATTATTTTTATGAGCAAAATTTTTTAATATATCGTTTGCAACTGTTCTTAGTTTTCTTTTACATCTGTTTCTAGTAACAGCGTTCCCTATTTTTTTTGTAGCTGTGATTCCTATTCTAATATCGTGTTCATTATTAATTTTACATTGAAGAACTAAACCATATTGAGGAGACAAAAGCCCATTTTTTGTAATATCTAAAAAATCTTTGCGATTTTTTATAGTGGGCAATAAATTTAACATAGTACTAAGCCGATAAAACTTTTCTACCCTTTGCTCTTCTTCTTGCTAAAACCAATCTACCATTTTTTGTTGACATCCTTGAGCGAAACCCATGACGTCTAGCTCTAACTAATTGACTGGGTTGAAATGTACGTTTCACTATTTTTCTCCAAAAAATAAAAAAAATCTTATATGAGATTTATACTTATATATTATTCTTTTTATTATACAATGTTATATTTAAGTTAATATGAGAAAATATTGGAAATTAATTGCATTAGCAACCTTTTTATTACTAATTATTATTATTAACTTTAGTGGATATTTTTCTTATTTAAATCTACATCAAATAAGCAGCAACTATTTATTTATAGAAAATTATATAGACAGCAATTTTTTTTCTGCATGCCTAATTTTTATATTAGTATATATATTAGCAGTTATAGTGGTTATGCCTGGAGCATGGTTATTAACTTTTTCAGGTGGGTTCTTTTTTGGTTGGATAATTGGAAGTTTTTTAACTATAATAGGAGCCACAATTGGTGCTTGTATTTTATTTATTCTTTCTAAAAGTATTTTAGGAAAATATTTAAATAAAAAAATTAAAAATAAAAAAGGAGTGTTAGCTAATTTTGAAAAAAATATTAATGATAATGCATTTAATTATTTATTATTTATGAGATTAATGCCTCTGTTTCCTTTTGTTTTTGTAAATATAGCGCCTTCATTATTAGGTATTGGGTTTTTTGTATTTTTTATTACTACATGTTTGGGTATTATTCCTGCCACAATAATATATAGTTTGTTGGGTTCTGGAGCGAGTGATATATTTGTTTCCGGAGACTTATTTCATATAAAGAATTTAATATCATATAAAATAGTTATAGGTTTAGGAGGTTTATCATTATTATCTTTAATTCCAATTATTTTTAAATATAAAAAACATAATTGAGTAATTAATGAAATAGCTGTATTTTAATAGAGTTTTAAAATTATTTTACATATGTTCTTGGAGAGTAAATTGGCTGAATTAAGGTTTTGGTGGGTGAGGCATGCAACTGTAATTGGAAATAACGGTTGCTGTTATGGTAATAATGATGTTGATTGTGATGTGTCTGATAGAGAATCTTTTCAGATTTTAGCAAAAATATTGCCTAAAAATGCTGATGTTTATTCTTCACATTTAAAAAGAACTATTAAAACTATGGAGGCAACTATTAAAGAAGGTTTTGTCTCAGGTAAGTATACTTTGGAAAAAGGTTTTGGTGAGCAAAATTTAGGGGATTGGCAAGGAATGAAGTATGAAAAATTAGAAGAAAAAACAAAAGAATTGGGAATTTTCCATCCTAATTGGTTGTTAAAAACTAGTTATACACCACCTAATGGAGAAAGCTATGATAACCTATCTGAAAGGGTATGCAGGAGTATACAGAGGATACAAGAAATGAAAAAAGAAGGAGATGTAGTTATTTTTTCTCATGGAGGACCAATTAAAGCTGCTATAGGGTATGCCTTAGGTGCTCCGTCAAATACCACTCTTCCTTTCTGGATAGATAATTTAGCTGTCAGTCGATTTGATTACTCAGATGGGGTTTGTAGAGTAAGATTTGTAAATTTATTACCAAAGATTATAGCTAATCCGTTTTCTATATGTCATGAGGTTTAATAATGAATTCAGCATTTATTAAAGGGTTGTCGCGAGGTTTATTTTTATGTTTTATTATTCTACTAGGTTTTGTATTTTATTATTTATATTATTCAAATTATTCAAAAAATAATAATGGCAGTGCGGACATAGGAGGAGATTTTGAATTAATTGGTAAAGAAGGCCGAATATATAACCAAGACGATTTTTTAGGAAAACCTTTATTAATTTTTTTTGGTTTTGCTTCTTGTCCAGATATTTGTCCTTATGGCTTAACTATTATCAGTGAAGTTTTAGATGATTTAGAAGCAGACATAAATAAATTTAACAGTGTTTTTGTTACTTTAGATCCTGAGAGGGATGATTATGCTAAAATTACAGATTTTGTTAATTTATTTCATTCTAATATTATTGGTTTGTCCGGCAGTGTTGAGCAGATAGATAATATTGCTAAAAATTGGAGAGTATATAAAAAGAAAGTTGATTTTAGTGGATCAGAATTAGATTATACCATAGATCATTCAGCTTTCATATATTTAATGAATAAAAATGGTAAATATCATACTCATTTTTCTCATAATGCTGATGCCGCGGATATAATTAAAGAAATATCGAAGTTATTATAATTATTCTCTATAGGATGGATCTATCTTATCCATTAGTCGGGTTAATGCTTGAAAAGCTAAATTACCATTATCAGAGTTCTCTATTTCATCCGCATGTGCTTTTGCAATATTATCAGAAACGTCTATAATTTTATCATCAATTGCACGTGTTTTTAGTTGCACTTCGCATGCTCTTTCTAAATTATGCATCCTTATAAATGCATGTGCTATTGTGGAGCCTACAGATAGTAGCCCATGATTCCTGAGTATCATAATATCTTTATTGTTTAAATTGTTTGCAAGACGTTCACATTCTTCTTCACGAACTGTAACACCTTCAAAATCGTGAAATGCAATACGGTTTGTAAACATCATTCCAGAAAAATCTATATTTTTTATGGGATCTTTAAGAGCCGCAGCAGCCATTCCTGCTACTGTATGAGTATGCATGACACAATGTGCATCTTCTCTAGCAGCATGTATGGCGGAATGTATAATAAAGCCTGCTGGGTTAACAGGATAATCACTTGGTTCAACAATTTTACCATTAATATCTATTTTTACTAAATTAGAAGCTGTAACTTCATCATATCTAAGGCCGAATGGATTAATTAAAAAATGTTTTTCAGGCCCAGGAACTCTTACCGTAATATGACCATAAATTAGGTAATCCCATTTAAGATAATTAAATATTCTATATGCAGCAGCTAATTGAATTCTTAATTCACTCTCGTTAGGTGAAGTATTTTTAGGTTTAAAATTCTTTAAATCTACAACTTTATTATATTTTTCCATTTTACACTCTCTGAATTTATAAATATAATACATCGCTATGACAAAATAAATAATAATATAAATTTTTATGAGAGGGAAGCTAATGCAAGATAATCCATTATTTGATCTTAAAGGTAAATCAGTAGTTATTACTGGTTCTAGTAGAGGAATTGGAAAGGCAATTGCCATAAGAATGGCGCAGTATGGTGCAAAAGTTATGGTATCGAGTAGAAAAATTGATTCATGTAATAAAGTAGTAGAAGAAATTACATCTTTAGGTGGAGAGGCTGTAGCCCATGAATGTAATATTGGACATAAGGATGCGTTACAAGGACTGACTGATGCAGCCTATAAAAATTTTGGTAAGGTAGATATATTAGTATTAAATGCAGCATCTAATCCATATTATGGGCCTTTAGCAAATATTACAGATGAGGCTTTTGAAAAGGTCATGCATAATAATGTTAAATCAAATTTATGGTTATCTAATATGATATTACCTAAGATGGCAGAAGCTGGAGGAGGTAAAGTGATTGTAATTTCATCAATAGCGGGAATTCAGGGCAGTGGTGTATTAGGCGCTTATTCTATTTCTAAAACTGCTGATTTAGGTTTAGTTAGATCCTTAGCTGTAGAATGGGGTCCAAAAAATATAACAGTTAATGCGCTTTGTCCTGGAATTATAAAAACAGATTTTGCAAGAGCATTATGGGAAAACCCTGACACGTTAGCAAAAGTTGAAGCTACAGCGCCATTGAAAAGAATAGGAAAAACTGATGAGGTGGCAGGAGCAGCTATTATGTTAGCCTCTTCTTCAGGAGATTTTATTACTGGTCAAAAAATTGTTATGGATGGTGGTATAACTATATCAGGTTAAAAAATTAACAGTCTTATATTGTTTAACAATATAAGACTGTTTTAATTAATTTAACTAGAAGGATGAACTTCAAATAGGCCAGCAGCTCCTTGTCCACCACCTATACACATTGTTACTACAACATTTTTAGCTTTTCTTCTTCTTCCTTCAATTAGGGCATGACCAACTAAACGTGATCCCGACATGCCATATGGGTGCCCCACAGCAATTGAGCCTCCGTTTACATTTAATTTATCATTAGGAATTCCTAATTTGTCTCTACAATAAATTACTTGAACAGCAAAAGCTTCATTTAATTCCCATAAGTCAATATCATCCATTGTTAAGTTATTTCTCTCAAGAAGCCTTGGAATAGCATATACTGGACCTATGCCCATTTCATCAGGCTCTAATCCACTTACGGCTAAACCTTTAAAAATTCCTAAAGGTTCAATATTTCTTTTTTCTGCTAATTTAGAATCCATAACTACACAAGCAGATGCTCCATCTGATAATTGACTTGCGTTTCCAGCAGTTATAGTTTTATCTTCTCCTAATACTGCTTTAAGGCTAGCTAATCCTTCTTTGTTTGTATCTGCTCTAACCCCTTCATCTTGCTCTAAAGTAACTTCAACTTCAGATATCTCTCCTGACTCTTTGTCTTGAACGAGTTTTGTAGTAGTTAAAGGAACAATTTCTTCATCAAATTTTCCGGCTTGTTGTCCTGCAGCAGTTCTCATTTGACTTTGCAGACCATATTCATCCATTTGTTCTCTCGTAATATTATATCGCTCTGCTACTACTTCAGCAGTTTCTAACATTGTCATATAAAGTTCTGGTTTATTTTTTAAAATCCAGTCTTCATGAATATGATGTTTGTTTGCATGATCGTTTTGAACCAGACTAATTGATTCTAATCCTCCTCCTATAGCGACAGGAACATTATCAACAATTACTCTTTGAGCAGCCATCGCAATAGTTTGTAACCCAGAAGAACAAAATCTATTTACTGTCACTCCAGCTGTAGATACTGGCATACCTGCTCGAATTGCACATTGTCTTGCAATGTTTACACCAGTGGCTCCTTCAGGAGTTCCACAACCCATAATTACATCTTCTACTTCTTGAGGGTCAATATTTGCTTTATCCATAGCATGTTTTATAGCATGAGCTCCCAAGACTGCTCCGTGTGTATTATTAAAAGCTCCTCTATAAGCTTTTCCTATTGGTGTTCTAGCTGTTGATACTATTACTGCTTCTTTCATTATTAGTCTCCTTTATTATGAAGTTCTTTTTTTAGGGTTACTGGTATCAGGAACAAATGCTCCTAATTTTTCATTAGATGATTCAAGTTTATTTAAAAGGTTAGATTCTGGCCATGATAAATTATCGGCATTTCTATGAGTTTCAATTTCTTTATTAATTTTATCAATACCAATTTTATCTGCTTGCCACATTGGCCCTCCTCTATGTGAAGGAAAGCCATATCCGTTAATGTAGCATACATCAATGTCTGATGCTCTAAATGCATGTCCTTCTTCTAATATACGAGTTCCTTCATTGATGAGAGCTCCATGTAAGCGGGATAAAATTTCGTCTTCGCTAATTTCTCGAGGGTTTATTCCTTTTTCTCTTCTAACATCTTCAATAATTTTTAAAACCTCTGGGTCTGATTCTCTTCTTCTAGTTTGAGGGTCATATTTATAAAATCCTTTACCTACTTTTTGACCAAAACGTCCTAATTCGCAGAGTCTATCCGCGACAGTAGAAGCGTATTTTTTTCCTTCGTAATAATTTTCTTCTTTATGTCTTTTTCTTATGAGCCAACCTACATCATTTCCAGCTAGGTCATTGACTGCAAAAGGACCCATTGCCCAGCCCCATTTTTCGGCAGCAGCATCGACTTGTTCAGGTGTGGCGCCCTCTTCTACAAGCAAGTGAGCTTGCATTACATATTGGTGAAACATTCTGTTGCCCACGAATCCATCACAATTTCCGGCTATGATACCAACCTTTTTAATTTTTTTTGCAAGCTTCATAAGAGTTGCTAAAATATCTAAACTTGTTTGGCTTCCTCTCACTATTTCTAAGAGACGCATAACATTTGCAGGACTAAAAAAATGTGTTCCTACTACTTCGGTAGGTCTGTTAGTGGCATTTGCTATTTCATCAATATCGAGAGTAGAAGTATTAGAAGCTAGAATTGCCCCTTTTTTAGCTAAAGAGTCTATTTTACTAAAAATTTCTTTTTTAATATTCATTTCTTCAAATACTGCTTCAATAATTATATCGGCATCTTTAATAACATCCCAGTCTAAAGTTGCGTTGAGAAGCCCCATTCTTTTATCCATATTGGTCTGACTTAATCTTCCTTTAGATACTGTAGCAGCATAATTTTTTTTAATTATATTCATTCCTTTATCCAGAAACTCTTGACTAGTTTCTATAACGCTTACTGGAATTCCAGCATTTACAAAACTCATTGCAATTCCACCACCCATGGTTCCACATCCTATAACTACAGCTTTATTTATAGGTCTTAATGGCGTATCTTTATCTAATCCAGGAATTTTATTTGCCATTCTTTCAGAGAAGAAAGAATGAATTAATGCTTCAGATTCATCAGAATCATGACATATTTGAAATAATTCTCTCTCGTTTTTTAATCCTGCATCAAAGTTCAGATCTACAGCTCCTCTTACTGCTTCTATGCATCTTAAAGGTCCTTCTCTTCCTCTTAATTTAGGAGTAATTTTTTTAATAGCATTGTCAAAAATATCGCTTGATACATTTGAGACTTTCTCACTTCTTTCTCTAGTTTTAGGGTGAGTGTTTTTGGATATTATTGTTTGTGCAAAAACCATAGTTTTTTCAATTAATTCTTCAAGACTATTTGTTTCGTGAACTTCTTCAACCAAACCCTCTTCCAATGCTTTTTTTGCAGGAATAGGATTTCCTGAAGCAATCATTTCAAGTGCTAATTCTGGACCCACTAGTCTTGGAAGTCTTTGTGTTCCTCCTGCTCCAGGTAGAAGACCTAATTTTACCTCTGGTAAACCAAGCATAGTTTTAGAATCTGCAACTCTATATTGACAGCCCATAGAAACTTCTAAACCACCACCTAAAGGAGTACCATGTAATGCAGCTATTGTTGGTT
>MDTD01001164.1_pt1 | contig 16713 bp, 11 predicted proteins | sample 811221 | NCBI WGS metagenome assembly MDTD01 (sample SAMN05326646, study PRJNA326480) | marine metagenome | isolation source: seawater | place: Pacific Ocean: South West | collected 2011 | reverse complement strand
TACAGAGGCCCTATGAGGGGCACACTTTAAAGATCTTCGACTCCAGGGAACGAAGAAATTTTCATACGACTTAATTTCCAAGCTTGCTGCATGATCCATGAAAGTGGTCGCTCTTGGCGATGGGCTTCATTTTGCATTTCTTCAAGCATGCTCACTGGAAAATAGAGACTTTGTTTTCTTTTTTCACCTTTCACGGTTTTCTCTCCTTGGTGACCGGTTACCCGGTGTGTTGCGTTGCTGTACCTTTCGGGCCCTTTTCGGCCCGAACGGCGCTTCGTGTCACCAAATGTACGACAAGGTAGGAGAAATCCCAAAAATTTGTCTCGCGAGCTTCGAATCCTTAAAAGCCCAATAAAAACAGATCCTTACGGCAAGGGCGAAGAATCGTTTGCGCCACATAGCGCCCAGACTGTGTTGCAGCTCACAAAATCCACTCAATTATTTAAAAGGCGTTGGTGTGGTTGACGGTACTGGGTTGGCGGTTAGTTTGTGGTCGCACACCTTATATATGTGATTGGGACGATATTCATGCATGCAACAACCATTTTGGCAGTCAGGCAGGGCGGGGAAACCGTTATTGCTGCGGACGGGCAGGTTTCCATTCAACACACCATCGTAAAAGCGAACACCAATAAACTCAGAAGATTGAATGATGGCAAAGTATTGGCAGGCTTTGCGGGCAGCACGGCTGACGCGTTTTTGCTTTTCGACTTGTTTGAAAAGAAGCTCAAGGCACATGGTGGTCAACTGGTTCGAGCTGCGGTTGAGCTGGCTAAAGATTGGCGCTCCGACAAAATTTTGCGTCGCTTAGAAGCGCAACTCCTTACGGCAGATAAAGAACGCATTCTGCTCATTTCAGGCAGTGGAGATGTCCTCGAACCGGATTTTGATGTTCACGCCATTGGTTCTGGTGGCTCTTATGCTTTGGCTGCGGCGCGGGCCTTGCTCGATACCTCTGAACTCAGCGCAAAAGAGATTGCAGAAAAAAGTCTGAACATCGCAGCAGATATTTGTATTTACACCAACCACCAACTGGTTTTTGAAACGCTTTAATAAAGGGTGAATCCATCATGTCGAAAAGTATTCGTTCGTTTACACCTCGTGAAACTGTATCTGAGCTAGACCGATACATCATTGGGCAAAATAAAGCCAAGCGAGCTGTGTCTATTGCGCTTCGCAATCGGTGGCGACGCCAGCAGGTGGCGCCTGAGTTACGAGACGAGATTGCACCCAAAAACATCATCCTCATGGGACCCACCGGGTGTGGCAAAACAGAGATTGCCCGACGTTTGGCCCGTTTGGCGCAGGCCCCGTTTGTAAAAGTGGAAGCCACCAAGTTCACCGAGGTGGGTTATGTGGGCCGAGATGTCGAGTCCATGATTCGAGATCTGGTGTCCATGTCAGTTAAAATGGTCACCGAAGAAGCAATGGAAATGGTGAAAGGCAAAGCTGAAGAGGCTGCCAGGGAACGACTTTTACAGTTGCTCTTACCCCAACCCCAAAGAGAAGCGCCACAAATGGGCGCCATGCCTTTCAACATTCACTTCGAACAAGATACGGCCACCAAAAATGCTGAGGGTGACCCAGAACGTGAAGAAACCATCACCAAACTAAAAGAAATGCTGGACGAAGGCTTGCTCGACAATCGAGAGGTCGAGGTCAATGTGACGGCGAATCCCGGTATGCCCATGGTACAAATGTTCGGTCAAACTGGTATGGAAGACATGGCCTCCTCTATTCAAGACGCCTTGTCCGCAGCCATGGGTGGCAATAAAAGCAAACGCCGAAAACTCAAGGTACCAGAAGCATTAGAAATCCTAGCCCAAGAAGAAGCCCAAAAATTAATCGACATGGACGTGGTGCATCAAGACGCCATCGAGCGCGCGGAGCAAGCGGGCATCGTTTTTATCGATGAAATTGATAAAATTGCCGCCAGGGACGGTGGTAAAGGCCCCGACGTGAGTCGCGAAGGCGTACAGAGAGATATCCTTCCCATCGTCGAAGGTTCCACGGTGGCTACGAAACATGGTCATGTAAAGACAGACCACATTCTGTTTATTGCCGCGGGCGCTTTTCACATGAGCAAGCCTTCAGACTTAATCCCAGAGCTTCAAGGGCGCTTTCCGATTCGTGTCGAGCTGGATTCTTTAAACCAAGAAGATTTTGAAAGGATTCTAACCGAACCCGAAAATGCACTTACTAAACAATACCACGCGTTGTTGGGCACCGAGAACGTGGAACTCAAATTCCTTTCAGAAGGAATCACGGCCATCGCCGAAATGGCAGCCCAAGCCAACGAAATGCAGGAAAACATTGGTGCGCGCAGGCTCTACACAGTGATGGAGCATTTACTCGAAGAAATATCCTTTACCGCGCCGGATCAAAGTGGGAGCGCTATCGATATCAACCGTGACTTGGTAGAGGAACGTTTACAGTCGGTCTTAGAGCAAGAAGACCTTTCGAAGTATATTCTTTAGGTTTCCCTCCATGCGAACATTCATTTCACTGATTCGGTTAATAGCATGTTGGTTGATGACCATCTTTTGTGGCGTCTTATCAGTGGCGGGCGCGGCGCTGTTGTTTCGCCCCCGATTTGTATCGTGGGTGGGCCGGCACATCTGGGGGCCGGTTCTATTGCGAATCCTCGGTGTTCGGTTGACGGTGAAACACAATGACAAGGTTAATTTTGACAAACCCAACGTCTTTTTTATGAACCACCAAAGTACCATCGATATTTTGGTGGCCTTTACTGTCGTCCCATCGGATATCTACTTCGTCGCCAAAAAAGAACTTAAATGGTTACCCTTTGTTGGGTGGGCCATGCAGGTTGGAGGGATGATTTTTGTCGACCGCTCCTCGCCTACCAAGGCGGTAGAAAGCATGAGTCAAGCCGCTGAGCAGGTGCGCAATGGTAAAAACATCATTGTGTATCCAGAGGGTACCCGTTCAAAAGATGGCAAACTTCGACCTTTCAAAAAAGGTGCTTTTGTCACTGCCATGCAGGCCCAAGTGGACTGCGTGCCTATGGCGGTGCAAGGCGCGTTCGATGTCATGGGACCCAGCGTTTTAAATATCGTTCCAGGGCCAGTGACCTTATCTTTTGGAGAACCCATCTCCACAGCTGCTACCAACTACCAAGATAACAAAGACCGGTTGGCCGTTTCGCAGCAAGGTGAGGCTGCCATTCGGAACTTATTAGAATAGTTTATTTCACCAAGTCATGCCGTCGCATTTGTTGACGCGTGAAAGTGCGCGTAGATCGTCGAGGCCAGCTCTTTCCCAACGCCCTTCACCTGTTGAAGCTCTGCAGCAGACGCCTTTTTGATGTTTTTGGCGCTGCCAAAATGTAACAACATGTTTTGTTTCGTTTTGGGCCCCACACCGGGAATGCCGTCCAACGCCGAGGCGAGTGTTTTTTTCTTCCTTCGCCTACGGTGTGCCTGAATGGCAAAGCGGTGGGCTTCGTCACGGATGCGCTCAACCAAAAAACGTTCAGAGGTGTGAGGGCGGAGTGCGATGGGGTCTTTGGCATTGGGTAAGAAAATACGTTCGGGACTTCTGCTCTCACTGTGTTTGTTTTTTTGGCCCGCGTAGCCACGTCGCTCCTCGCCAAGATCTCGTGCTTTGGCAATGGCGGCCATCATTGGGGGGTGCGGGACATGGTTGAGTGCTTCAGTTTTTTTGAGCTCTTTAATGGCTGCGTGAAGTTGGCCTTTGCCGCCGTCGACCAAGATTAAATCTGGTAGATTATCATTGGCAACGCCACGTTTAAGCCGGCGGCCAATGGCTTCTGCGAGCATGGCGTAGTCATCAGTTCCTTCGACGCTTTTAATGTTGTATTGCCGGTAGCATGATTTGTCCGGCTTGCCGTTCTTAAAAACAACTTGCGATACCACCGGGGTGCTACCCTGAAAAAGTGACACATCAAAGCATTCGATGTGCACAGGAAGTTGCTTGAGGTGTAGCCGTTTTTGAAGTCGCACCAAGGCTTGTTCGTGCGTTTCTTTTGAACGCAAGTGACGTTCTAATCGTGTTTTGGCATTTTGGTTTGCAATTTCCACGAGTTTCTTTTTGTTTCCTCTGTGGACGTGAAGTATCTTTGTTTTTTTTGCGTCAGTATTTGCTGCAAGCGCGTTTTCTAAAATCCATTGGTCATCACCCAGGTTGCAATCTGTGATGACCGTCAAAGCCCGTTCTTGGTGGTCTGTGGCTTCGTAAACTTGTGCTAAAACGCTGGCCAATAATTCCTCGGTTGGGAACGCCTGGCGAGAGAAAGAATAGTGGGATTGTCCGGAGAGCCAGCCTTTTCTGTAGGCCATGCGTACGATTTCAAGTTGAGCGCCGCCACGGGCCGTGCCAATGACATCCATATCTTCTTGATTGTTTTCGTCGGCAACAAGTTGTTCCTCTAGGTTGGTTTCGATGGCTTTGATTTGATCACGAATTCTGGCTGCGGCTTCATAATCTTCTCGCTGAGATGCATTCCACATGTTTTGATTCAGCTCTTCGAGTAGTTCGGGGAGCCTCCCTTTGAGGAACAATTCAACCTGTTTAATATACTTTGGGTAATCCTTGATGGGTTGTACGCAAGGGGCAGGGCATCTTCCAATTTGGTATTGCAAGCATGGGCGGCTTCGGTTTTCTAAAACTTGATCCTTGCAGGTGCGGAGCTGGAAATATTTGTTAATGGTCCTTAATGTGCTTCGAGCGGCACCCGCTGACACAAACGGGCCAAAATACAAGCTGTCGTCTTTTTCAACTTTGCGAACAACTTCTAATCGTGGGTATTGTTGCCGCAAACGGTCAGACGCTTTAGGCTTCTTGATTCGCAGCCGGATAAAGTCTTTGTCGTCTTTTAAAAGAATATTGAACTGGGGCTGCAAATCACGCACCAGTTTTTTCTCCAACAACAAAGCTTCTTTTTCGCTTCGAACTTGAATGACTTCGATATTATCCAGAAGGGCAACCAAACAACCCACAAAGAATCGTGGGTCACCCCCGGTGAAATAAGAGCGCAACCGATTCCTTAGGTCTTTGGCCTTTCCAACGTAAAACACCTTTTGATGGGCGTCGCGCATGAGATAACAGCCGGGGCTGGATGGGTAGCCAGGAAGCTTTTCCTTCAGCCAATGGTTTCTGAATTCTTCGGGATCGTATTTCATGGTGCGCTTAGGGTTGTGGCATTCGGTTTGGGATGATTATAACATATCTCGCATGAGGCCCACGTGGCTTTGAAGGAGACACCATGTTCGACCCAACCAAAATTGCTGAAGCTTTAAAGCAAGCCCAAGAAATGCAAGGGCAGTTTGATGAAACACTGCGAAACAAAACCGCGGTGGGTGAAGCGGGGGCCGGCATGGTCAAAGTGACTCTCAACGGGAAGTTTGAGGCCACATCCGTGGAAATCGCTCAGGAACTTATTGAAAAACAAGACAAAAGCTTCACGGAGAACCTGGTTAAAGCGGCCGTGAACGCTGCCACGAAACAGCTGCAGCAGGATGTGGTGGCCCAAGCCCAAGGTATGATGAACAAGTTGAACATCTTCGGCGGGCAGTCTTAATGGCGGGAACCGACCCCATTGCCGTTTTGGTCAAACAGTTGAGTCGTTTACCGGGTATTGGAGAGCGTACAGCCCAACGCTTGGCTCATTATCTTCTTAATGAAAACAGAGACTTAATGAAGTCGTTGGCCAAGGCTTTGGAATCGACGGCCGAGAAAGCGCACGAATGCCCCAGGTGCTGTAATTTGACCGCTCAAGAAGGGGTCTGTCGAATTTGCGCTAATCCCAAGCGCAATACCGAGCTTTTGTGTGTGGTCGCGCGCCCTGAAGATGTGAATGCGATAGAAAAAAGCAATGAATACAGTGGTTTGTATCATGTCCTCCACGGCACCTTAGCACCCTTGTCGGGCGTGGGCCCTGAACAGCTTCGGGTGAAGGCTTTGATGTCTCGACTCATGGGCGAAGATGCGGGTGTGAGCGAGGTGGTTTTGGCCACGCCCCCCACGGTCGATGGTGAGGCCACGGCCCTGTTTTTGGCGCGCAATTTGGACCAATCGGGGGTGCGTTTATCCAGAATTGCTTCGGGAATTCCAGTGGGTGGTCAGCTTCAGTACACCGATAAGGTCACCCTGGCTCGCGCTTTGGCTGAGCGGCGCGAAATCGGTGGTTTTCGTCCTGTATAAACCGCGGCCTTGAAGCACATTAAACCGCTAAAAATAAAGGTCTTTATTGGGTCTCGCGATCTTTGACTTCGGTCCAACTTGTGGTATCGATGATCCCTAGTCCCTCACCCATTGTAATTATGGGTCGAGCGCTTTTGGGAAGACCATGCATTCGCATTTCATTCTGTACCAAGCAGAAAGCAAAATGATTAAAGACGCCTGCGAGCGATTGGTAGAAGATGCCAACGCCATGGTGGTGTTCCTAGTGGATACCAATGGACAAGTTTTAGCCACTGCAGGTGACGCATCCGACCTGGACACCACCAGTTTGGCGTCTTTGACGGCGGGGAATATTGCGGCCACCAGCGGCATGGCGAAGTTAATGAATGAAAAGGAGTTTACTCAGATTTTTCACGAGGGTGAAAAGGCCAACCTGCACATCTCGGTGTTACCGGCCGAAGCCATTCTGTTGGTGATTTTCGACGAGCGTTCCTCCCTTGGTTTGGTTCGATTGCGGGTTCGCAAATCTGCTCAGGAAATCGTCAATTTGCTCCAAACGGCGAAAGATAAAGCGCATGAAAACCAAGAAAACGCCATGCCATTCGCTGAAATCACCGATGACGATATTGAATCGTTGTTCTCGCACTCCTAAGAAAGTCTGAACTTTCCCATGTCTTTCATTAACTATTCATCCAAAGAGATTAACTGCAAAATCGTGTACTACGGGCCGGGCCTGTGCGGTAAGACCTCGAATTTAAACCATATTTATCAGAAGACCAGTCCGGGTATCAAAGGCAAAATGATTTCATTGGCCACCGAAACTGACCGGACGTTGTTCTTTGATTTCTTGCCTTTGTCGCTGGGCGAAATTCGTGGCTTCAAGGCGAGATTTCACCTTTACACCGTTCCTGGGCAGGTTTTTTACGATGCGTCACGAAAACTGATATTGAAGGGCGTTGACGGTGTAATTTTTGTGGCCGATTCTCAAAAAGATCGAGCAGAAGCAAATCAGGAATCCATGAAAAATCTTGTAGAAAACTTAGAAGAGCAGGGGTACAGCTTGGGGCGTTTGCCCTTCGTTCTCCAGTACAACAAAAGGGACCTGCCCGATGTTTTACCTGTTGAGCAACTGAGCAAAATGCTCAATACTTCAGGCGCACCTGAGTTTTCTGCCACGGCTACCAATGGAGAAGGGGTTTTTCCCACGCTCAAATGCGTAGCGAAACAGATTCTACAGGAACTGCGAAAAGGGGCGAAGTAATATGACGATGCCAAAGAAAAACCGATACCCAAACCCGGTACTGTGCTGCTTGGTGCTTGGCGCCTGTTTGACAGCCGGTTCTTGGAGTTACGCTCAAGACACCGCGGCTGAAACCGAAACACCGGCGGTCGAAGCAGAAAAGCCAGCTGAAGAAGTGCCTGCAGCCGAAGGGCAAGAGCCTGCCAAGGCAACGGATGAGGCCCCTGCGGCCCAAGAAGGTGCACCTGCAGAATCCACGGAGGCAGCGCCTGCGGAAGGGGAGGCAGCGGCCACGCCCGACACGGCGCCCGCAGCGACACAAGAAGGGGCAGCGCCCCAAGAGCAGTCTCCGGAAGATGCCGAAAAAGCCATGCGCGAGATGAAAGAAGCAGACGCCAGTTACCGGGCAAAAATTCGTGGTCTCGAAGAAAAAGTGAACGAACTGAAAGAAAGTATCTTTCGCTCCAAAGCCAAGTTGATGATGCTCACCGAACAAGTGACGGGCGGCTTAAGCACCAGTGCCAAACTACTTTTGGTGCATGAGAATCAGATGGGCTCTGGTTTCAGGTTGGTACAACGCCACTTCTTTTTGGATGGCATGCCCTTACATCAAGATACCGACGAGTCTGGGGAACGATTCCAAAACGAAGGCGAAATCATCATTTTCGACGGCCCCATCGTAGAGGGCACCCACACTTTAACCGTCAGTTTGGTATACCGCGGTTCGGGTTCTGGCCTCTTCTCATATCTGGAGGGCTACAACTTCCAGCTCAAGGATTCATTCACTTTCACCACAGAGCAAGGCAAAATCACCACCAACAAAGTGGTTGGTTTTGAGCAAGGTGATTTCACCACCAACTTCCTGGAAAGACCCGCCATACGCATGGACACTGAAGTGCTTGATGACCGGGTTGAAGATGACCTCGACCAGGGCATTGTGGTCCCCTAAGGAGTTTCATTGATGCGGACAACGCACGACATAAAAAGGCCATCCTTTTTATCTGTGTTGGGCACGACATTGGTGGTGACTTGCGCCTTGTTGATGGGCGTTCCTACCTCTGCACACGCGCGATCCGCCGAAATCCTTAATAACCTAACGGAAGAAGTGACTTTTCTGGAAGGGGCGATGCACCGGCTTGAAGAGGAATATCAAGAAATCCCCGATGCAACCCGGCCTGCCAAAGTACGTCAATACCTTCGCCTGGCAAAAGAAGCTTTTCAGATCAAAGACTTTGAAAAATGCAGTTTGGCCATTTACAGCATCATTGGCTCTAAGAAGCTGCGGAAGAGTGGCAAGCGTGCATTCGCGCTCTATCTGTTGGCTGAGTCTCTTTACCAGCTGAATAACTACACGACGGCACTTCATTACTTCAAAAAGATGCTCAAGGAAGATGATACCACCTATCTTCACCACGCTGCATCACGGGCGATCGCCATTGGGGTCAAGGTCAATAAACCCAAAACCATCAACAAATTCTATCGCATTTACGAAAAGAAGATTGGCGGTCGAATACCTGATCAAGTGAGATATGAGCGTGGTCGTACGCTGTTTGTGGCCCAAAGAGATGACGAAGGGGTTGAGGAACTCAATAAAATCCCTCGGTCATCGGATTTTTATCTGCGTAGCAAATACATCAGAGGTGCGGCCGCGGTTCGTGCCGAGAATGCGGATCGTTCTTTGAATCTTTTTAGAGAAATCGCCGACGCAAAGGCCGTGAACAAAACTGACCAACAAGTGATCGAGTTGGCCCATCTGGCGCTCGGACGTTTGTATTTCGACCAAGATGATTTGGATGAAGCCATCAACGCGTACCAGTTCATCAGTTTCGATTCCGATTTCTTTACAGAGATGCTCTACGAGGTGACCTGGGTCTACGTTCGTCGCGGTCAGCTCATGGAAATTGATGAAAAAGTAGCTGAAATGCCCATGAAAGAACGAGAACGACTCATCAATGCCCAGTACAAAAAGGCGTTAGAAAATCTGCGCATGCTGGTGGATTTGGAGTCGGACAGCCGACGCACGCCCGATGCGTATGTGCTGATGGGTAATCTCAGAATGCAGACAGGCGAATTCGACCAAGCGGAAGAAATGTTTCGTAAGGTCATTGAGATCTACGAGCCAACCTACGAAGCGTTGCAAAAGCTTTCAAAAGAGGCCGTAGATCCAAAACGGTTACTCGACGATATTATCGCGGTGCAGCAGGGGGGATTGGCCACAGGAAGCATGCTGCCCCCATTGGCGGCGAACTGGACCTCAGAGCAAGACGAGGTGTCGCACGTTTTGTCTACTTTTCGGGATATCAAAATCAGCCAGGAACAAATGAAGTCCAGCGCGGAGTTGGTCGAGAAGTTAGAGCGTATTTTAACCCGAGACAACCCTGAAGAGTTTTTTGTCACGCTTCGCGATGGCGTTTTGCGCGCTCGAGAAATAGAGCAAAGACTCTTAGCGCTCGAAAAAGCCAAGTTATCCCTGATGACCGAAACCTTCACCGGCGGGATGGGGACAGGCGGCAAAGTGGTGCTTTCGTATAAGAACGGCTTGGGTGAAGCCTATCATCTCACCAAAGCGGAGTTCTTATTGGATGGTAAAGCCATCGAGATCGAGACGCCTCTCGAAGACTTGGGTAAGGGTGAGGAAGGGACTTTGCTCATATCCGGACCACTTTCGGTGGGCTCCCATCGTCTCAGCGTTGCGCTCCATTTTGAGGGTTCAGGTGGCCTCTTCGATTACGTCAACAGTTATCGCTTTTCCATGAAAGACCAACTGGCCTTTGTTTCCAATGGGGGACAGGAGTCAAAAGTGGTGATCGAGGCTTTCAAACGTGGAGATTTCACCACTTCATTTGAGAAAAGACCGGGGATTCGCTTTGACGGGAACTACTCGCAGGGTGTGGCGCTTAACATCTCCAACAAAGACCTAAAAAAGCTGGAAAAACTGCGTCAAGAACGCGAGGCGTTGGAAAACAAGCTTGCGCTCATAGATAACCTCGGCTCGGGCATCAAAAAGAATAAAGCGCAGACCGAAAAATATATTTCTCGTCTTGATAACTCGCTGCATGAGGTCTCCTTGGCCATCAAGGATGCCAAAGCCCAGTTGAGGGCACTTGACCAACTGCTCACGGATTCGAGCTTTATCCGCAAGAGAACGCAGGAGGATCTGAAGATTCTAAGAAAGCGGTTGTCTTCCCTTCGTCAAATGGTGGAGCAATACGATGGTCAAATCATTGCCTATCGTGACCAGCTCGATGAAGCCAGAGAAGAACTCGTCATGTCCTCAGTTGGCAGCGCCAGCAAAGAAACGATCAAAAAAGCATACGAGCGGGCTGTGGCGAAAGAAACCAAACTGCTGGCGAAACTCGAGAAATCGGGTAGTGAAACAACGGGTTACCGGGCGGTAAGGCGCATGCGAGAAAAAGTCCGCAAGCTGAAGAAGCGAAATCGGAAACTTCAAAAACGCCTGAGTTCCGCTGTTTCCAAGCAGATAAAAACCATGCGGTCTATCGTCAACAAAGAGAAACGCAAAATGGCCAAATATCGCAAGGAAGTGGCCACCATCAGTGATCAAGCCAGTGATACCGCGCAAGCGGCCGTGCAGATGGCCTTGGGGCACGTGATTGATGATTTTGATGATGTTATCGTCAGAGCCGATATTGGTTTGGCCGACACCTCTTTTCAGAAAAAGCAGGTGCACACCCGCGAGATTGGCAAACTGCAACAAGCAAAATCCGAAGAGTTGTCGAATCTAAATCAGATATACATGGATCTGCAGGGGGACGAAGTACAATGATACGCCTCCTGTCTTCAATCTGTTTGTTGCGCGCCTTGGCATTCGCCTTTTTGGTGGCGGGATCGTCCGTTCACGCCCAAGACATAGAGCCTGAAGTCGACACCAACTCGGAAGAGGAAGAGGCCTTTGGGGACGATTTCGACGAAGATGATTTCGAAGACGACATGGACGACATGGACGACGAGGAATCTCTAGAGGAAGAAACGGTCGAAGATGTTGAAGAAGAAGTCGCCGAAGACGGCGAAGTCGCTGACGATGGTGAAGATGGCGATGAAGAGGTTGCCGAGCCGGGAGCCGAGCCCGAGTCTTCCGAAGAAGTAGATAACACTTCGGACGTCTCCGAAGAAGAAAAGCCTGCCGCCAACAAGCCGAAACAAGTGATTAAAAACCGGCTAAGCGGGGTCCAGGTGGGGGCCGCACAAGCGGTCTACGAAACCTTAGAAAAAACCGTAAAACATTTTGAGGCTGAGGCGGGCTCAGTGCGCGAGGAAATTCGGCAGTTAGCCGAGCGTCGCTATAAAGAACGCAAAAAGAAGATTGAAGGAAAATACGATGGGTCCATCAACCCATTGCTGGTGCAAGAGCGACAAGCGCGTATGGACGCTATCACTGCGTTTGAGCGCTTTCTGCAACGCCACCCAGATAGCAAAGATTTTACCCCTGACGCTATTTTCCGTCTCGCTGAGCTGCAATTTGAGCGCGCTGACGAAGTTTATCAGGAAAAGCTTAAGGATTATCGCATTGCCTATAACGAGTTCTCCGAAGGTCGGTTGCCCGAAGAGCCTGAAGAGCCTGAGCAACGGTTTGACAGAACCATCGAACTGTACCGCTGGTTGGTGAAAGATTTTCCCGAATACCGTTTTATCGACGGTGCTTACTACCTGTTAGGCTACGCTCTGCAAGCACAAGGTGAAGGTCAAGAAGGGATAAAGTCTTGGGAGGTGATCACCGAGCGTTATCCGGATTCACGGTTCTTCGATGAGGTGGCATTCCGGGTCGGCGATAATTACTTCCAAGAGGAAATATGGGATAAAGCCATCGCTGCATTTCTTTTGGTGGCTCCGAAAAAAGAAAGTCGTTTCTATGACAAGGCCCTCTATAACTTGGCTTGGACCTATTACCTCGTGAACCGGTTCGACGAAGCCGTCGAAAACTTCGTTGAGTTATTAGATTATTCTTACGCACAAAAAGCCAAGGCCGGCGGCGGTGGTGGCTCTGTGATGGAAGAAGAAGCTCTACAGTACATTGCGATTTCCTTCCAAGATGACAACTGGAACCGTCCTGGCTACAATGACATGCCCACCGAAGAGGAGGAAATGGACGACGAGGATATCGGAACGGGTCTGGGGTACGTTAGATTTGCCAAGGAGTACATGTCGAAACTTGGCGAGAAACCTTACGAGCGTGAAGTGTTTGCACGACTCGGTGATATTTTGTTCAAAGGCTCAAAAAGCAAAGGGGCCATCGAAGCCCTCCGCTATGCGATCGACATGGAGCCCATGCACAAAGACGCGCCGAAGTTACAAGATTTAATCATCAGCGCCTATGAACGAGAGCGCATGTTCGACGATGCTTCAAGAGAGCGTGATAAACTGGTGGCCTTGTATTCCGAAAGAACCCCGTGGGCAGAAGCCAATCGCATGAACATCAAGGCGTTGCGGGAAGCTGGTAAATTGGCAAGAGCGTCTTTGTACAAGGCTGCGATCTTCTACCACCAGCAGGCCATCAAATTTGTTGATGGGGGTGATATGGAACGGGGAGTCCAGTCCTACACCTTGGCGGCCCAGGCCTACGAGGCTTATCTCGACCGGTATCCTCACGACAAAGATGCCTATGAACTAACGTTCTATTTGGCAGAGGCCTATTATTATTCGATGAACTTTGACAAAGCCGTCGTCGCCTATATGAAAACCCGAGATTCCACCCAAGGAACCAAGTACAGGGGTGAGGCCGCACTCAATGCCATTTACGCGCAAGAGAAAATTATGGAACGGATGGTCGAAGCGGGTGAACTCGTCATTAAAGATGTGTTTAGCACCGAGCGACCTGATGTGAATGCTGAACCTGAAACGATTCCAAAGGCACAAACCATTTTCATCGATTCGGTGGATAAGTTTCTACTCAAGGCTGAAGAGCACGAAATGGCGCCTGCGTTCTCCTACAAAGCGGCTTCGATGAAATTTGCCTATGGGTATTTCGATGACGCTGTAAAACGGTTCGAACGTATCATCGACCTTTACCAGCAGCATGAAGCGGCAAAATTCGCGGCGAATCTCATCCTTGATTATTTGTTGGCCAAACAAGACTGGACCAAAGCAGCGGCTTATGCATCGCGGTTTAAAGAGCAAATGGTCGGTGGCGAGATGGAAGAATTCGCAAAGATCGAAGGTGGGGCTAAGTTCCAAATTGCCAAAGGAATTCTCGAAAAAGGCGACATCGCTTTGGCGGATGGGCGGATTACCGAAGGTATCAATCTTCTTGAAGAAGGCGCGAACCGGTACCTCGAACTGCTAGCAGAAGACCCCGATCGCGAGTTCGCAGATGCCATGATGTACAATGCGGCTTTGTCCTTAGAAAAGGCAAGAAGACCGCTTCGCGCAGCCGACCTGTATGAGAGACTCTATAAGGAATATCCGAAATCTACGTTTGCACCAGAATCTATGTTCCGGGTGGCGAGTAAGTCTGAGCAAGCCTTTAACTTTGAAAAGGCCGTTCGCACCTACTTGGCGCTGGTGGGCAAATATCCCGAATCAGACAAAAGAGCAGATGCACAGCTCAATGCCGCTTTAGCTTTAGAAGGCCAACAGAAATACAAAAAAGCGGCGAAAGAGTTCGAGCGGTATGCAGATATGTTCCCCGATAAGCAAGAGGCGCCAGATGTGTTCTTCCGTTCGGCGCTCATCCATGCCAAGCGAAAAGATACGCGTGCTCAAATCAAAACCCTGCAGGAATTCATTAAACGCTACAAAAGCAAAGAAGAGCAGATTCCAAAGGTTGTTGAGGCGTACGTGCGTATTGCTGATATTCATTTGGAGCGATACGATAAAATCAAGACCGCTAAAAAGGTGAAAAAACGGGCCAAAAAATTAAAAGCGGCGCGCAAGGACGTCGAGGCGGCACTCAATAAGGCCAAAGAGTTTCACGAACAGGCACCGAACTCGCCAGCGGCAACTTATTACGCTGCCAAAGCGGATTTCTATCTCTCTGAATTTATTTATGCCGAGTATGCCAAAACGGGAATGACGGGTACCTCCGCTAAAAAACAAGGTGGCCAACTTAAAGAGAAGACCGAAAAGTTACTCGAAGTCCAAAAGGTGTACGAAAACATCATTTCTACCTATCGGCAGGCGGATTGGTCTTTGGCGTCGTTATTCAGAATTGGCTCTCTTTACGACAATTTGCAAAATTCGATTTTTGATGCGCCCTGTCCGAAAGACATCGCCAGAATTGATGAGATTGCTTGTGAAGAATATGCGCTGATGTTGGAAGACCGGGCGTATACGATTGAAGACAAAGCCGTGGAAGCCTACCGAACGGCCAATGACAAAGCCCAAGAGTTGAGCTTGAAAAACGAATGGCAACAGAAAACGCTGGAGGCGCTCAACCGCCTGCGCCCAGACGACTTTCCAATCGATAATACCCCGCTGTCTCGACCCACCTCAGGCAATGTGTACGCACAAGATTTCATTCGCATGGATGGTGGGGCACCATACTTGCGCGAAGTGATGAGCGTGGCTGAAACCGAAGAAGAGGACATGGAAGAGGAGGCCAGCGAAGGTGCGGAGGGGCCAGGCGATGGTGAAGAGGACGGTCCTGGCGAAGAAGGGCTAGGCGATGGCAATGAAGAAACCTCTGAAACCGAAGCGCCTACTGAAGAGGCCGGAGAAGAAGCAGAAGTCGCAGCTGAGCCAGAAACGCCTGTGGACAGCGAACCAGAACCCGTGGATGAATCGGCGCCAGGTGAGCTGGAAGACCCTTTTGACGATGAGGACGAGGATAAGTAATGTTGCGCGCACGCGATACTCAGATTTTATATTTTATCGTGGCACAGACCCTGGTCTTAGGGTTGGCGTCGGGTTGTGCGCATCAACAGAAGACCGAATCCGCGCCAATAGAGACCCCGAATGTGGCCGATGAGCCAGTCGTCGAAGAAGAAAAGCCCGAGGAGGAGACTGTAGAGGAAGAGGCGAAGGCCGAGGAAGAGAAAACAGTCGAGGAAGAAGCAGCTGCGGCGCCCGAAGCGCCTCCTGGTCCCGAGGGAGAGGTCGCCAAACGCTCAGCGGATGGTATCGATGATGAAAATCCGCTTCCACAGCCTGGACCCGCGCGTGACAAATTTGATGAAGCAGTCAAAATCGCGGTGGAAAACCCTGAGCAGGCCATCGAGGCTTTCTTGGCTGCGGCTGGTGAGACCACCTACTTCTACGCCGCCTATTACAACGCCGCAGTGTCCGCTGAGCGCGCAAAAAATGATGAACGTGCCGAGCAAATCTACTTACAATGCCTGGGAGAACGACCCGATTACGGCCCTTGTTTGATCAACTTGGTGTACATGTATCACAGACAAGGGCGTCCCGACCAATCGGCGCTCATCCTGGAAGAGGCGCTGGACAAGCAAGGCGATCGAGCAGGTCCTCACGTAGCAGCAGCAACCAAAGCGTTCATTGACCAAGATTTCAAAAGATTAGAACGCGAATGCAAACAAGCGATCGCGTATGATGAGAGAAATATTCCGGCCATGTACCTGATGGCACGAATGTTCTTCGCCCAGGAGAAATACGAAACTGCCAAATTCGCATTGGAGAATGCGCTGGTGTTGGAGCCGGGAAACGCTTTGCTGCAACTTTGGCTGGGCCACACCTTTTTGCAGTTCGATGATTACACCCAGGCAGAGCTCGCCTACGAAAAGGCGTCGAGACTGCGACCTGACTTGGACGAAGCTCAGGAAAACTACGGTTTGTTATTACTACGTGCAGACCGTTTCCAGGCGGCCGTTCGGCATTTGGAGGCTGCGGTGGCACTCACACCTCAAAAAGCCGAGACTGCGCTACATTTGGCCAATGCGTATCGCGCAAGTAAACGGTACGAAGAAGCCGAAGACTACTACATGAAAGCCTTGGAGCTCGATACCGGGCTCCTGGATGTGCACTACAACCTCGGCTTGATGTACATGGACAATGAAATTCCTGGAATGGATTATTTAGAGAGGCTCACCAAAGCCCAAGAACGCTTCGATCTGTATGCAGATGCTGAACGACCCGTGAACAAATATAATGAGAGGCTCCCCGAGTTTCAGAAAACCGTCAAAAAACGGATCCGTAAGGAGACAAAAAAGCGTGAGAGGGCCGAAAGACGGCGTTTAATTGAAGAGGCCGAGCGTCTTGAAGAAGAAGAGCGAAAAGCCGCAGAAGAGGCTGCTGAGGCCTCTGAGGGCGAAGGCGAGCCCGCAACCGATGAAGAAGGCGAGCCCGGAGCCGATGAAGAAGGCGAGCCCGGAGCCGATGAAGAAGGCGAGCCCGGAGCC
>MDTD01140702.1_pt1 | contig 16715 bp, 16 predicted proteins | sample 811221 | NCBI WGS metagenome assembly MDTD01 (sample SAMN05326646, study PRJNA326480) | marine metagenome | isolation source: seawater | place: Pacific Ocean: South West | collected 2011 | reverse complement strand
GCAATCATCCGCCTCAACAAACTCTCCACCCTGTCGCTCCGCTCCTTCCCTCCTCTCAAGCCTTTCGAGAGGAGGGACCAACCAACCGATATATACGATGATTTAACTTATCGACGTGCTCAAACGCAACATATGTTTCATGCCGTTATTCCAGGCTCCAACTCCCATGAATGTCGTTTGATAGGTCCCCCTTCCTCCCGAAAGGCTTGAGAGGAAGGGGGAAGTCACGAAGTGACAGGGGGATGGAGAGGTTTGTGGAAGGGGTCGTTGCAAAGTGGCGTCGCAAATGACAACCGCTGCAAGTTGGTAAGTAATCGAGCGTGAGGAGGATGTCGCTTGCGACATACGTATTTCCATGAGGGATTGTAACGTACATTCGGGTGCATTTTGCGAAGACACAAGTGCAACTGCGCCTGGATCAGAAATCTGGCTTCCCTCGTGTATACGGTATAAGCACTCCCCCCCTTGCCTTCTCCGAAGGTCGGAGATTAGCGCTTATTGGGCTTTACCACGGGCTTACGAACGTCTGGCTTACGACTCACAGGTTTACGGCTCACGGGCTTACGGACAACGGGATTTGTGCCGAGCTTGAGCTTAGGGATGGTCTTTTGTTTGAGTTTCGTCTTCATCGGCAACCACTTGAGCGAGTCGAGAAACTTTTTAATATACGCACCACCATATCCTTTTCGGTGGATCACCATCGTCTGCACAAGGCGGTTCTTACGCAAGAAGACACGCGCAGATGAACGAGCTGGGATCCCCTTGATCTTCCCCTCCACCTCAAACACGATCCCATTCACACCTTCTTTTTTGATCAGCTGCTTTTTGAGGAACTTCGCGCCTGCAAATTGTTTGGTCGAACCTTTGGCCGCACCTTCGAGCATCATCTTGGGTTTGGAGAACATCACCAACAACATCGGATAATCGGCGTAACTGTACAAAAATGTCGACTCCCCCCAAGACAACGTGTACATATGCACTTCAAATGTCCCCAATTTGGTCTTCACCTTGCGCGTCTCTTTCTTTGGCTTCGCTGGAAGAGAGATCGAAAACGCACCACCCTTCACCTCAAACTTCTGCCACTTGCGCTTCTTGCAACCCATAAGAGACAACAACATCAACAAGAACACACACCATCTCATCACTCGCATCTGTTTGTACCTTTCTGTCCACGCAGGACATTTCAAATTTGCCAAAGACCCTACAACATCTCGATGACACATACCATTCCCCCAAAGAAATTGTCGTCTATCCAAAAAAATTGACCTCCTCTCTTTACATTTTTTCCGCAATCCCTGTCTCTGATCATAGAAGGTATTGTGGTTTCATGTCTTGTGTGTGAGAGGATCATGTCTGTTTCCAAAGAACAAGTCGGCGCAGCCTACGAACAATTCGGAACGCTCGTTTTTCAGCGATGTCTCTACATCCTCGGCGAGCGACAAAAAGCAGAGGACGCCCTGCAAGAGGTCTTCGTCCGCTTTATCAAGTACGGCAAAGACCTCAAACATATCGACGCCCCCGTCCGATGGTTCTACAAGATCGCTGAAAATACTTGCTACGACATGATCAAAGACGCCAAACGTCACCCCCTCCCCACCGAAGACACACAAACCTACGAAAAAGACACCCCTGTCGTGAGCCCTCTTCACGAGATCATCCACCGCGATGTCGTCACGAAGATCTTTGAACAGCTCGACGACCCCATGGCCAGAGAAGTCCTCTTGCTCTACTACAGAGACGGATTGACACAACACCAAGTCGCCGAACAAACAGGTGTGTCGCGACAAACAATTCACAACAAACTCAACAAGATCAAACAACACATCCACCAATTCAAGAAGCAATCGGGGATTTAAATATGAGAGAACACCCTTTTTCAGCCTACGACCTGGATTGTTATCACAGCGAGGTGATGGAGCACACGCGCATCCCCAGCCTCGAAGCCCATCTCGAAGGATGTGACGATTGCGCGAGCTACCTCGCACAACTCAGCGCCCAAAAACAACAGCTCCTAGGCGACAAACCAACAGCGCTGTTCGTCGAAGAGGTGTTCGCCAAGGCCAAGCCCACACAACAAACACAGAGCTCGCCCTGGGAGCTGCTTCAACGCCTGCTCTTTTCACGTCCCGCACTTGTCGGCGCGTTCACCTGTCTCGCGATCGTCCTCGGTGCCTTCTATTTACAACCAACAAAGAATCCACAACTGCGCTGGATGGGTGGCAAACAATTCATCAAGGCCTTCGTCAAACGTGGAACGTCCGTCACGCTCGCGACACGTATCACACATGTCCGCGAAGGTGACGCGCTCCGCTTTCAATCGTACTTCTCCAAACAGGTACACCTGATCATGTTCTTTATGGACGCGAAAGGGAACGTCTCATGGGTCGTCCCGGCACAACCGAGCCGCACACCACAAAAGATGACGACAGGGAAGTACACATTCCCAGGCAGCCTGATCTTCGACAACGCTCGCCTCACAGAGCGGGTCTTTGTATACTGGGACAAACAAACATTCGCCCCCAACAGCATCGTGAAGAAGATCAAAGACGCTTGGGTACACAAAAAACAGTCATCATTCCAGGATGACCAATGGCTGCCACGGATGAAGAACCTATGGTCTCTCAGCTTCGTCAAACAATAACGTCTCCCCCCCTTCTCCACGTATGCTCTGCCTTTGTGATGCTCTTGGTGTATCTCTCCCCTACCATCTACAGCCACGCCGCCCCCAAACAAGTCCAGATCATCGTCTCCGTCGGAAATAACATCGGCTTCCCAGGTGAAGAGCCCCTTCGCTACGCAGAAAAAGATGCCAAACGCTTCGCACAAGTGTTTATCGAGCTGGGAGACGCCAAAAAGGAACGCACATACCTGCTTCAAGCCTGCTCCCCTGGCAAGCTCAAACAGGTCCTCGCCGAGATCAAAGGCCGCGCCGCCGAGCTAAAACGACTCCAGATCAACACGACATTGATCTTTTACTACGCAGGACATGGCGATCAATCCAACCTTCATATGGGCAGAAAGGGCCTCTCTCTCTCACATCTCAACACCCTGATCAAACAGATCCCCGCGCGACTCAAGCTGCTCTTCATCGACTCCTGTCGCAGTGTTGGTGGTTCAAGGAAGATGGGATTTCGTCGAGGTCGCGCCTTTAAGATCGAGTTGACCCAATCAGCCCCCAGAGGCATGGCCACGATCAAATCAGCCAGCCCCGGTGAACCTGCGCAGGAGTCTGATGAACTCCGAGGTGCCGTCTTCACCCATTACTTGCTCTCCGGTCTTCGGGGCGCTGCAGACTTCGACCGGGACAAACAAGTCTCCTACCACGAAGCCTATCTCTTCGCGTACTCACGGACCCTCTTGCGTACAGGTGGTAAAGGTGGCGTTCTACAGAGACCGGACTTTCGAATGCAGCTCAAAGGCGCAGGTGCGCTGATCCTGACGCGCACACACAAGGCGACCTCCACATTGATCTTCCCGAAGAGTTGCAAAGGTTGTCGCCTGCGTTACCTGATCTACAGCCAACCGAGCGGGAATGTCATCGCCGAAGTCCCTGCCCACCCAGGAAAGACCACACGGATCGCGTTGCCAGCGGGACGATTCTTGATCCAACGTCGGGGCAACCGCCAATGGGGCGTCGCGACGCTCAAGATGCCTTGGGGTGGGAAGAAGATCGTCCGTGCGGGGGACTTTCGCGCGACACGTTACCAGCGGCTCGTCCGTCGTGGCGGAAAGATCAACGACCCGATCATCGAATTAGGTGCGTTCTACCAACTCGATCTCCTCCACGATATGCACGTAGGACTCGGACATGGTGGAGGTCTCTCCCTTCACTACACGCTGCAATCCCTGCTCTTCGAATTGACTGTATCCTTTGGACACACAGCCTTCACGACGGAGTTTTACAAGGGCAACGCATACAGGCTCTCCATCCAACCTGCCGTATTTTGGTTGACACCAGGCCGATGGTATACGCTCAGGTGGGGGCTTGGTGTACATATCTCACCAACGTGGCGCACTCTTCAGCAGCTCGAATCAGAACGATTACAACAGGCAGGCTTTGAGACTGAAGAGACCTTTTGGACCACGACCTTTGGCGCCGCAGGGATCATTGGATGTTCGATCCATATCACGAGCCGTCTGGCCCTCGATCTACGTGTCACAGGACAGGCTTCGTGGTTTAAGCAGCTCGACGCCGAGCAGGAGAGCATTGGCTTTGATCTTGCGGTGAGGTTCGGCACAGGATTCATCTTTACTTTCTAGGATGTCGGATTTTTTTCTGCTTTCGGCTTTACAATTTTTGGCGACCTTCTGTCTGTATCTATGAGCGCTCAAAAACAACTCACGTAGACTCATTTTGACTGGTTGGTTTCGACTCAACCAGGATACATATATGGAGAAGGATTATGTTTGTTTATCTTCGTACATCACGCCTCACGCGACGTTTGTTTGGATTGTTTGCCTGCGGATTGTTAACCACACTCGTCGCCTGTGGCACGGGCATCCCGACAGAAGAATACCCTGGCAAGTCCCTCACAGTCCTCAACGGGACCGTCACCAACCCATCCAATCTCACCTTGTCTTCGGGTGTACGGATCGCGATCGTCTGGAGAAACTTCTCGCGAGGCAATATCGCCGACTACTTCCAGATCTCACAGGAATTCCAGGTCAAGACGGAGTTCCCCTTCCAATTTAAGTACGACATCAACAAACTGCCGCCCCAACAGGCGATGAGTAGCCGGACAGAAGATATCTGTCTCGACGCGAACCCAACGGGCGATGACGAAGATTGCAAAAACACCAAGTCCTATCAATACAAATACGTGCTCGGTTCCATCGTCGTGTACGAGGATAAAAATGGCAACGGCAAGCTCGACCTGCTCAACACCCAAAATGACAAGGTGATCGACCGCGTACTTGGTGTCCCAGCGAACACAATGCTCGCGTACATCGAAGGTGATGCGCCCCCTATCAAGACCCAAGACAACTCCCAATTGACGAAGGGATTCCAACTCATCCAACTCCAGGCAGACGCACGCACAGGCTTTGGTCTCCAGCACGCGATCGACAAAGTCCTGTCCAAGGACACAAAGCTCGATATCAAACTGACCAAAACACCCGAACTCTCCAGATACATCTGTGAAGTTCCACCCTTTGAAGATGAACAAAAGATCCTCAAGGAGCTGAAAGAAGACGACCTGACCTGCTCCCTCGATGGCCGCTCCTACCAATGGAAGTACTGTGCACAAGATTCATTCGAAGTGCTGTGTTCTTACAACAACGGATGCATCACAGGTGGCAAGGCGCTAAACGAAGGACAAACAGCGCCTTCTGATTGGCCTTGTAAGATCGACACGCAGGTGACTTCGCAAAACCTGAAGACGGATCAAAAAGAGTGCTCAGGTTCACCATACGAGCCAGAAGAGAAGAAGAAGGAGCGCGGTGAATTTTCGGTTGATGGCAAGCAGATCAAGATCATGTACTACAAAAGTCACTTTCGCTGTGCACAGAAAGTACACATGAAGTATTCGAAGAAAGGCAACAAGATCACTATCACTGCCCAGCCCATCGACATGGACCCCGATCCAGTCGCGAGCTGTGATTGTCTGTACGACTTGAGCGCGACGACACCAGCGCTGGCTTCTGGGACGTACGAAGTGGAGCTGCTCCGTCGCTGGGACAACATCTCCAAAGCCCAAACTGTCAGCATCAAGAAAGAAACCATCACCATCCCCTGATAGCCATCACCCCCCTGATATGTTCCTCCCCAACAACATCCTCGCGAGCTCTTTCCTCAAGAGAATCGATTGATCTCGACCTTCGAAACGGTTCTCTCCCCACTGATCCTGTCAATCTGCTACAATGCACAACATACATTCCCACAAACAGTGCCTTTGTGCTTTGTCCAGGATGGAGAGGCGTTGGGTACACAGAAGATGGAGAGACTGATGACAGGATGTTTTGTGCGACGTTGGACAGGTGTGGTGTTGGTATGTTTGGTGTCGTTGTGGTTGACCTCTTGTACGACGATGCGCTTCCAATTGCACAACGCGAGTGCAGACAAGCCGAGCAACGTAGCTCTTTACTTCGCCGTCGAGAAAAGCAACGGCGACCCCCTCCCTGGACTCGACGCGAAGTCCTTCAAAATCTACGAAGACGGCCAATTGATCTCGCCCTTTGAGAGCAAGCAGACCATCCTGAACCCAGAAGTCTCCGTCGTCCACTATGTCCTCGTCCTCTTGGATATGTCCGGCAGCATCACCGAATCGGGAACACTCCCGACCCTGACGAGCGCGGCGACAGCCTTTGCGGATCGTATAACAAAGAGCTTCAAGGTCGCGGTATATGGCTTTGATGGCAGAGAGAATATCGTCCGAGGTGTCGGCTTTACGTCGAGCCCTCGCGTCGTCAAGAGCGCGTTGACACGGATGGCGAGGCGCAAAGCCAAAGATCCTTCGACCAACTTAAACGGCGCCCTCGTCAAAGCTGCCGAGCTGCTTCAAAAGAAGATGAGCACGGCCAAACAGCCCCTTCGGTTTGGGACCATCGTCGTGTTCTCAGACGGTATGGATCGCGCACACCGCGTCAAAGAACACCAAATGTTGCGCACCTTGGACAAGTCGGGACTCAACGTTTTCGCGATCGGGATGGGCGCAGAGCTCTCCGAAAATCGACTCGCACGCATCGGTCTGACTGGCTATATCAAGGCAACAGACCAGAGTAAAATACGTTCGGCGTTCGGACAGGTCGCGAAGTTCATCGAAGCGTCATCCAAAAAATACTACCTGCTCTCCTACTGTAGCCCCTCTAGAGCAGGCACCCACTTGCTCAGGGTTGAGGCAAAGGTCAAAGGGATGGGTAGCTCTGTCTCCTACAAATTTAACGCAGATGGATTTGGTCCCAATTGCAACCCCAAACGCAAACCCAACTTCAAGGTCGGCAACGTCAGAATGCGCCCTGCTGGCCGTCTACGTATCAAACTCAACACCCCCAACCCGTGATCGAACGTTTTCTTTTTCCGACATGTATTCTTGGAATCGCTCCATAAACCGACTCCTTTGTAAAACTTCCATCATCAAGAGGAACGTCCAATGCGACCACTTCATATCCCCGGCCTCGTACTTGCGTGCTTGCTTTGTATGTCGGCGTCTGTCTCGGCAAAAAAGAAGACGCCTTCGCCCAAACACGATTTCAAAACAGACGCTGACAGGCTCTGCCACATGTTTGAGCGCTCAGGTGCCAACAAACACAAAAAACAGTTTATGAAGGCCGTGATAGCAGCCAAATGGGTAGAGGAACATGTCCACAACAAGGAAGTTTTGCAGTACTTTAAGGCGCTGTCCTACGCGACCTTGAAGGGCAAACTTCTTTTCACGCGGCGGTTGGCCAAGAAGGCAGGTCTTGCAACCTGTCCACTTGTCGACCGTTACAAAAAACTTCTGAAGAAACAGAAGAAAAAACCTGCGAAAAGATAGATGTTCTCTGGCCAAAGTGGCCCAATCTGTAGATCATCACTGTGCCGTGCGGGATTGACGTTTGCGGTGTTTGTCACTACTCTTGTGCACAATTACGAAGAAAAGACCCATATTCACGATGAGCGAGTAGACTATGCCCCTTGTTCACCATAAACCGCTGCCATCCTTCAAACATCTCGAAGAGAGAGGGCAGACGATCCTCTCCCTCGAAGAAGCGCTCCGACAAAACATCCGAGAATTACACATTGGTTTGCTCAATATGATGCCCGACGCGGCGCTCAAAGTCACAGAGCAACAGTTCATGCGTCTGATCGGGAACTGTAACCAAATCGCCCAATTTTACGTGCATGTATTCTCCATCCCAGGCCTCCCTCGTGGTGCCGAAGCCCAAGAGTATATCGACCAACACTACGAATCCTTCGAAGACCTCAAGAAAGAAGGGCTCGACGCGCTGATCATCACAGGGACAAACGTCAGCAACCCCGACCTACAGGAAGAACCCTTTTGGGCGCCCCTCAAAGAGGTCGTCGAGTGGGGGAGCAACAACACCACGTCGATCCTCTGTTCATGTCTCGCAACCCACGCCCTGATGAAGATGGATTACCAAGTCGATCGTGTGCCTCTGCCACAAAAGAAGTGGGGTGTCTTTGAGCACTACGTCACACAGCCCTTCCACCCTCTGCTTCGGGATATTAACACCCGTTTCAATGTCCCTCACTCACGCCATAACGACATCTCTCATGAGCAATTTGACGCGATGGATCTGTCGATCTTGGTGGAGAGCAAGGAAGGCGGTGTGCACATCGCAGTCAGCCACGATCAATTCCGCAGGGTCTACTTTCAAGCCCACCCTGAGTACGACTTCAACAGCCTGCTCAAAGAGTACAAGCGGGAGGTGTTGCGGTACATCAACAAAGAACGCGCCGATTATCCCCCTCATCCACAGCATTACTTCAGCGAAGAGGCCGCGTACATCGCCGACCAATTCCACCAAGCCGTCCTCGACGCGGAACAAGATCCAACGCTGGAGTGCCCGCCTTTCCCGGAAAAAGAACTCGAACGACATGTCGATAACACTTGGGGAGACACAGGCAAGGCCATCTTCAACAATTGGCTGGGTCTTGTGTACAAGCTCACCAATCTCGATCGTACGCTTCCCTTCGCGGAAGACGTGAACCCGGACGATCCACTTCGCCTGCTTGGCTTGGAGTAAGTCGTCTACCAGCTCCGCACGCACACAAACTATACCTGTGATAACGCCACCAAAACACGAACTTTTCGGAGAACTGAGTCATGAAACTGGATACGATAGCCATTCACAGTGGATACGAAACTGACCCCACGACCAAATCCGTTGCTGTCCCGATCTACCAGACCGTCGCGTACGAATTTGACAACGCGCAACACGGTGCAGACCTCTTTAACCTCGCTGTTCCAGGTAACATCTACACACGGATCATGAACCCAACGGCCGATGTCCTGGAGAAGCGCATGGCGGAGATGGAAGGTGGTATCGCCGGTCTCGCCGTAAGTGCTGGTAGTGCGGCCATCAACTACTCCATTCTCACCATCGCTGAAGCCGGAAGAAACATCGTCTCCGTCCCTCTCCTCTATGGTGGAACATACACACTGTTCAAACACATGCTCCCCAAACAAGGGATCGAGGTCCGCTTCGCCAAAGACGACAACCCCGCGAGTCTCGAAGCGCTGATCGATGAGAACACCTCCGCTGTCTACTGTGAGTCGATCGGTAACCCGGCAGGCAACATCGTCGACCTCGAAGCGATCGCGAACATGGCGCACAAACACGGTGTCCCTGTGATCGTCGACAACACTGTCGCGACACCAGCGCTCATTCGACCGATCGACTACGGTTGTGACATTGTCGTCCACTCCTTGACCAAATACGTCGGAGGACACGGGACATCACTCGGTGGTGTGATCGTTGACAGTGGAAAGTTCCCCTGGGATCAACACGCCGCTCGCTTCCCCATGCTCAACCAACCAGAAGCCTCCTATCACGGCGTCGTCTACACACAAGCACTTGGCCCCGCAGCCTACATCGGTCGCGCACGGACAGTCCCACTGCGCAACACAGGCTCGGCGATCAGCCCACTCAACGCGTTCTTGATCTTGCAGGGATTGGAGACGTTGATGTTGCGTATGGAGAGACACTGTGACAACGCGATCGCCGTCGCCAATTACCTCGAAAAACACGATAAAGTAGAGTGGGTGCAGTTCGCTGCGCTGCCCAGCTCCCCCTACCACGCGCTCGCCCAAAAATACACAAATGGACGCCCCTCCGCGCTCCTGACATTCGGGATCAAGGGCGGTTTTGAGGCAGGTGTGCGCTTTTACGACGCGCTCAATCTCTTCAAGCGCCTCGTCAACATCGGTGACGCAAAATCACTCGCGTCCCACCCCGCGTCCACCACACACAGACAGCTCACAGATGAAGAGCTCACATCCGCAGGTGTCACCCCTGACATGATCCGGCTCTGTGTTGGGATCGAACACATCGACGATATCATCGCCGATCTTGAGCAAGCTCTCACAGCCGCTTAATCACAGCCACATTTGCTCGTCCTGCTCACCCTTAGATGACAAGCAAATGTTTCTCGATGAGTCGTTGGACATAGGGAGAAAAGAACCCCTGATAGCGGCGCTGTAGATCTTCCCGCCTCCAATCCTCTGCGGTCACCTTCTTACGACACAAGCGCGCCCCACAATCACATCCAAACTCGTCATATGGCACAGTGTCGCTCATCGCGTAATCAAAGCAAACGTGCTCATCTGCGTTGATGTCTCGCATCGCGACAAGTGTGATGGACGAGGAAAACCCCGCGTTGGGTTGGCAATTGTGGTTGAAGTAATCCGCATCATGAAGAGGAAGCTCTGGCACCAAAAAAGCACCCACTTCAACCTGAATGGCGTGTGTACGAAGCTCCTCAGAGATCGCGTCGAGGCCTTCAGTCGTGTACACGCGTCCTCCCCACACACACAGCAGTGTCTCTTTTGGAATGAACGACTGCGCAAAGATACCTTTTCCAAAGCTGGTATCACGTAGCGCAAGATCTGGATGCAACCAATGCATTAGCGCGCTCCTTTGCTCTCAGCGAGCAGCAGGACAAGCTCACGGACGACTTTGGCAGCGAGGATACTCGACGCTTGTGTTGGATCGAGCTGAGGCGATAACTCGACGACATCTGCGGCGATGATATTGTATCCTCGAAGCTCGTCGAATAAGGCTTCACAAGTACGCCAATCGATCCCTCCCGGCTCAGGAACACCAGTCCCCGGAAACACAGAAGGATCGAAGATATCGAGGTCAAATGTCAGGTACAAAGGACGCTCACTCCACCCCTCAAGACGCGTAGCCAAGCTCGAAGACTCCGCAGAAACAAAGCGCTCTGTAGCGCGTAACTCTCGCCACTCTTCCTTTGTCCCGGAGCGAATCCCAACCTGCAAAAAAGACGTGGATGCCAACTGATCCAGGGCTCTTCTCATCCCACTCGCGTGGCTGTATGGCTCCCCCATAAATGAAGGACGCAGATCAGCGTGTGCGTCGATCTGTACGACAACCAGATCGGGATAGAGTGAGAGGAGGTCATGGATACAGCCGGGTGTCCAGCTATGATCTCCGCCTATCAACAAAGGAGTGATACCTTCGGAGACGAGGAAGCGACAAAGCTCACCGGCCTGTGCCGCGACTTTTTCGGGGTGTCCTGTCCCAACGTCGAGATTGCCGATGTCCGCAAAGATAAGATCTTCCAGGTCGAGATCGAGGTGGGGAGAGTATGTCTCAAGCGCGATCGAGACGGCTCTGATCGCGTCAGGACCAAAACGAGAACCAGGACGAAAGGAAGAGGTCCCATCGAATGGAACCCCAACCAACGCGACAGATGCATTGTCCAGGTGCCTTTGTGCAGACATATAAGAAGGACAACTGTCATCAAGGCTATCGAGGATATTGCTCATCGATGGAGTCCGACGACACGCCGAACGTGATTGGGTTGCGCCAACGCGCCGAGATGGACAGAGTGATTGTACCAGTAAGTGTCAGACTCGACATGTTGGATGCGATCGAGCAGAGGTTGTTCGATCGAGCTGTCACTGGAAGTTCCCCACACAAAGCTCCACGCACCTCCGGGATAGATACCGATGGGAGCGTACATAGGAGCCACTTGAGAGAAGTGATTCTTCATCACCTGAATGGTCGAAATATGCTCGTCATATTGGGCTGTGGGTGAACCTCCTTGTACGGAGAGCACACCACGACCAGCCAACACCCTGGCACAGGCAGCAAAGAATGCATCTTCAAACAACGCCTTCGCAGGACCAATGGGATCAGAACCATCGACGAGGATCACGTCCCAACTGCCAGGGGCAGCATTCGCGACAAACGCCGTACCGTCACAGACACAGACCTCCAAGCGGGGATCGTCCCATGCGGTTCCGATATTTGGAAGGAAGCGGCGACTCACCTCGACGACGTCCCCATCAATTTCGGCCAAGACGACGCGCTTTACATCTTTATACCGAAGGACTTCTCGGATGGTTCCACCATCACCACCGCCGATGACGAGAACATTCTCGATAGAAGGGGCCGTCGTCAACGCTGGATGAACCAACATCTCGTGGTATACCTTCTCATCAGCTTCGACAGTCATCCACATACCATCGAGTAACAAGCCACGACCGTGCGCTTCAGTCTCCACAATCTCGATGTGCTGGTATTGGCTTTGCATTGCAAAGAGCGTTTGACCACGCAAACCAAAGCGACGGTTAGAATCATACACTTCGTCGATCCAACGTATCATTCGACACTCCTACACCACAGCTGTGGGGATACTTCTATATAATGGCCAGCAATCTTACATACTGCTCCACAAGACAAGACCAGCGAAGGCGCTTCCAACAGTCTCGACAGTGTGCTCTTTCCCGATGACAAGTACATCTCGGACATCTCTTTTTCGATGAAGCATACCATCTAAGGCCATCTTCCGGACTGTCGCTTCGACTTCTTCGAGGGGTGCCTCTGCGTGGTGCTCCATGATCAGTCCAGGAAGAGATTCATCAACAGGAAATGCAGCCGCGATCGCCGCAGAGATGACCGCTCCAGGTTTGTCAGAGGTCATCTCCGCATAGGCGACAGGCACTAACGCACCGTAGGGGAGCGGCTTCTTTTCAATATGAGTGAGCTTTGGAGGGACAATGGAGCTCATGCGAACGAGGTTCGTGTCACCGATCCCTGCGTCAAGTAAGGCGTGGTCAAACGCGTTGAGCGCGGTGTTGCCTTCGCCACTACCACTGACGACAAAAAACTCTGTAGGATCTGGCATGAAGGTCTCACGAGACCATTGAGTGGTGCCATTTTTGAGTTGAACGCCTCGATGAGAACGCATACTCATACCAGGATGTCCTCGTTCTAATAACATGAGTTCACACTCCATTGAGCGCAGTCCATGGGCCAATACGTGGTGAGCCGCCTTGGGATCACAATCCCCACAGGTATACAGATCAAGGGCGGCGTACCCTTCTTCGGGCCATGTATGGATGGAAAGATGAGATTCTTTGAGCAGAACAACACCACTGACACCGGTGGGCGTAAACGCATGAAACGCAGTGTTCACAATGGTCGCGCCAGCAGCCAGCGCTGCTTGCTGCATCAACGTTGAGACGGCATCTAAGTGGTTGAGTGTGTTTGTATCACATCCGCGATACTCCGCGATCAAGTGGCGGCCGGATGTTGGCAGGTTCATCAACAATCGTACAAACTCCACAATGTAGTCACCACAGGTACATACATTGCAAAAAGCTCACCTCAAACAGGACGAGCGGAATGTCAAAAAGATTGTATTCTCAAAAGGCAAAGGCTACTGCAAGGAAAAAAGCGCACGAAGGAGGCATTGGATGGAGCCTCAGGCAAGACATGAGAAGGAGCCGTGACATCGCTACTTCGACGACGAATCAAGAAGCTTGCGGTTTCATCTCCAACCTCTGCGTGTGTTTCTTTTTCCTGCACTCTTTTTTCACACAGTAGCCTAAAAGGTACCCTACACCTTTCTTTCGAGAGGCTGTCAGTGTATGAGTGTGTGCGCCACTTGTCAAGCTGAAAAAAATGCCTCAAAACAAAAAATTTTCCCCATATGAATCAACGACATTCAAACCACGCACGTTGCACACCCCCTTCTATCTAAGAGAGTTTGCTCCCCCTCCTCCCCTCACTGAATCACTTCCCTTATAGACACCGTATTATTAGACATCGCACACGATCACTTTTTGTCAACACAGGTGTGCTCGGACGTTTCAAGAGAGGCTTCGTGAAGAGTTGATCATATCTTTTTCGATCTCAAATCGACCAACCAAGAACAGCAGCCTCAATAGCAGCGTCTGTCCCAATAACGCACGCCTCCATACGTTTGATCCGCCCCATATATCAGAAAACGCTTGCGTTCAGGGTGTGGCGCGCTTTTCACAAACTGCTTCAACACATCAACATCGTAGATATCTTCCGTGTCAGGTTTCCCAACGACGACCTTGCCTCTCTTCTCACGGACCCGCCAAAAACGTCCATCTTTCCAGAGATACAAGCGCAGCTTCTCAAAAGGTGTTGTGCTCACCCCTTGAAACGGAAAATGAATCTCTCGCGGTTTCTTCATAGCGTTGACCATTTGCCTCGGTGTGGCTTTGGCCTGAAGTAGGACCATCGCTTCAACGTCACAGTGATTGCCTCCACCCCAAAGAACCCCAAAACGACTCTTCCAGGTCAACACTCGATTCCCCGATGGTGTAGGGAGACGTTTGATACTGAGCGCAAAGTTGTATGTCCTGATGTCATTCCAAAGGCTAACCCAAGGCCATCCTGTCACAAAGGTCGTGGGTACAGAGAGCAACAACAACAGCAAGACAGTCCCCGCAATGTACTCCTTGATCTGACTCTTTTCTTCGAGTGAGTCGTCAACTTCAACGTCTTCGATCTTGAGCCAATCTTTCAACATGTGTGGGTCTCCTCTCTGTCGTAAAGGCCACTGCAAGAAAAAGTATACAAGACAAAGAAACACCCAAAGCCCCGTTCTATTCCGTCCTACACAGTCTGGATTGTGATGTGTTCGAGGCGGTGATACAATACACACCGCAAACACGACCCTGACAACGAACAGAGAGAACGATGAACCAATTCCTATACAAGCTCACCCTGATCCTCTTTTGCCCGATGTACTTGTTCACATCACCCCCCAAAAAACTCCCGCCCCTGCCCAAATGGCATGGGATGCAGACGTACACGAGCCACACGAAAGAGGACTGTTGCAAACGCGCGACATTCAAGAATACAGTCCCTTTCAACGGCAAAGACGAGACACTGAAGGGACAATCGGAGAAGTGGCGCACACACATGAAGTTCTTTGGGCAACGGCTCAAACAACACAAGGTCGCCGCGCTCTACTTTGTCCATGGGACGTTTGTGGGACGCGATCCCTTTGGCTTTTACAGGCTCCTCGAACAAATCGCCCCCAAGTCGATGCGCGCATTCATCCCCAAGTGGAAGAAGAGCACCAAGAAACAAAATGACTGGCTACTCCAGGACAACGGAAACTTCACGGACAAGTATCGCAAAGTCTTTTGTGAAGCGATTGGATACAAGATCCCCTGTGCGCGCTTCTCGTGGTCTTCTGAGAATCATCACTTTGCCCGCCTCCAAGGCGCCATCGCCCTCGTTCGAAAATTGCATAAACACACCAACAAGCTCCCCAAAAAAAGCCGCATCTTGTTACTTGGGCATAGTCACGCAGGTCAGATCTTTGCGCTGTTCACACACTTTCTACAGGACACGCCAGTCAGTCGGGGCGTCTTGCCTATTGGACTGAAAAAGAGCGAGCAGGCAGCCTTCGCCAAAAAGGTGAGCAGGTTACAATCCTTTCGCTACGATTTTGTGACCTTTGGGACACCGCCACGTTACACCTGGGCCAACGGTTGGCCCCGCGATGATGACCAGCTCATCCACATCATCAACCACAGGGGCAAGAGCAAGCGAGGAGGCTCATTACGTGACATCCTGACCTTCCGCCCGGCCAAAGGTGATTATGTCCAACAGTGGGGGATCACAGGCAGTGACATCGTCTCTCTCGGCACGATCGGCAAAAAAAACAAACGACTGGACAAAATACTCGGCCCCGGCGCAGACCTCTCAAGGTGGCGTAAGTGGATCAAGAAACGTATGCGCGTCCACCACAAAGGACTCACGATCCTGACGGATTATAAAGACCGTCCCAAACATCCCATCGATTGGATGCAATCACTGTTCGGACATGGTGTATATACTCGCATGGAGACGATGTTGTTCAACTGTACCCTCCTCGCCAAACACCTCTACCCCAGACAGCTCATGAACGCTCACCCCAAAATCATGCCGGCTCAAAAGAAGCCAAAGACCCCAACACCAGCACCTGAATGGTAGACGACAGGGCTGATATACCAGCTCCCCTTCTGAGAAATCCGCCGACGGTGGTGTCTTCGACTCATATTCTCCATCACAATCACCGCAATGATCCCGGCCGCTCCTATCACCTGAAGCCCAAACGAGAGAGACGTCATCAACACGTGGAAACCGGAGGACAGCGCTTGCGGATAGACGAGCCAGTTGAGCGCAGGTCCCAATACAGGCACCAGCCCCACAAGAAATGCTCCAGGTGAACCTCCTCGCATCGACTGCGTGATCGCGTTCGCGAGATAATAATAACCTCCCGTGGCCCACCCAATACCAAAGACAATCAATCCACCCACCCCAACAATCTTCCTCGTTTGACGTGAGAAGTAAGTGGACGATTTGACCTCATCGATCGGCGCAAACCAACGATGACCAGTGTGAGAGAGCGCGCGAGTCCCCCAGCTCTCTAGATCTACAGAGCTTGCTTGCAAGGAATGCTGTCCCTGCTTCAGTGGAAGCTGCCCCTCCATCCCATACGCCGAAGACGACCACACACACAAACATACCCATACAACTATCCATCTCATCAAAGACTCCATCATCGCTCATAGGAAAGGTGCGGGCTTTCTCAACGTAACATGATGTTTCATACAAGATTTTTTCATCTGGAACAGGAAGGATGCTCTCTCCCCTCGCGATTGTCAACCCAGATCGCTCCCCTCCCACTTGCATCCTTTACCGCAAAAAGGAGGCAGAAGGCCCTGCTCTTTAGGGCAGGGATGAATGCCCGCCCTTGTTTTGTCCCTCTTTTCTTT
>MDTD01147217.1_pt1 | contig 16717 bp, 7 predicted proteins | sample 811221 | NCBI WGS metagenome assembly MDTD01 (sample SAMN05326646, study PRJNA326480) | marine metagenome | isolation source: seawater | place: Pacific Ocean: South West | collected 2011 | reverse complement strand
GACGACGACGACGACGCGACGACGAGCGCGAACGCGTGGTTGCTCGCCGCGCGAGACTCGACGAAGACTCTGGTATCGTGGGACGATCGCGATGTGGGCGCGAGAGACAGTGAGAGTGCGCTCGGCGCCGCCGCTTTCGACGCCGCCTATGGCTCGACGTTTACGTCGGCGCGAGGCGTCGACGGCGAGACGGTCATCGCGAGTGAACGGGATTGCGCGCACGTCGTCGCCGCGGCGTTGGCGGGGTGCCAGACGAGCGCAGATATTTTAATCGCCGCGGGGAATCGGGAGGGGGAGGTGACGATGCGGTTCGCCGCGGGATCGACGACGGCGTTTCAAAACGCGTTGAAGACGATGGCGGAGGCGGCGGAACGCAGGTGCGAGCTCGAACACGCGCTCGACGATATGACGACGCCCTACGCGCGACCGGTGGTGCGCGCGGTGCGCGACGTGCTGCGGTCGCACAGTGCGGCGTTGTATGCCATCACGGCGGCTGTCGCCCAACGACGACACGACGACGACGTCGCCGAGACGAGCGTCGACGTCCCGGACGTGACGCTCTTGGAGATGATGGCGCACACCAAACGCCTTCGGCATCAGGTGGACGTGATGTGGCATCTGTTGATGGACGAGCGCGCGTCCGAGTCGCGCGTCGTGTCGCACGGGACGCTGGCGCGTCGTCTAGAGACGGCGCTCTCGCACGTCGAAGACGAGGAGACGCCGTTGACGCGATACCTCTACGCGCGCGTCGTCAAGCCCGTGATCGACGACGCGCTCTCGTGGATGTACTGCGCCGCGCACCCGGGGGGCTCGTCCGATTTCTTCGTGCAACACGCGCCCGCGTGGACGAGTCTCGAGACGTTCGACAGGTACCGCGGCGGAGACGACGCGACGCCGTGTTGGCTCGGCGGTCCCGTGCACGACGGCGAGGGCGCCGACGCCGAGACGGATTCACTCTCGATGGCGCGCGCGCGTCCGGACACAGCGCCAGCGCTCGTCGCCGGGTGCGTTCGCGAGATTCTTCGCGCCGGGACGCAGTTGCGGTTGTTACAACGCGTCCCGCACACCAAGGCGTTCGCGGGCGCCGTCGAGGACGCCTTTGTCAGAGTGTCCGCGTTCGAGGCGCATGACGAACCCGACGCGCGCCGATGGCTCAACCGCGTGCGAGTGTTGGAATCTCGCGTCGTCGCCGCCGCGCGAGAGAGTCTTCGCGCCATGCGAGACGAGCGCGACGCGCACGAAGCGGACGCGCGCGCGGCGAGAGAGCGAGCCGAAGCGCGCTCGAGCGCCGCGTTCTTCGCGCGCGAAAAGGCGCGTCTCGATCGACTCGAATCGATCGCTCTCGCCAAGAAAGCGCAACGGGAGACGCAGCTCGAGGAGTTGGACGCGCGCGAGCGCGAGCGCGAAGAAAATCGTGCGAAGAAAATCGCCGACGACCGCGCGTGGTTGGAGGAACGAGAGGAGAAGCAACGCGCGTTGGAGCGTTTTAAATTGGAGAAGAAGATGGAGGAGACGCGCGCTCGATTGGAGCGCGAGGACGCGAAAGTGCGTTGGTTCAAGTGGCAGACGTCGAGATTGGCGCTCGCGGATAAGAGACGCGCGTTCGTGCGCGAACTCGATGCGACGCGAGAGGAGGAGGCGGTGGTGGCGCTCGCGAATGCGATGCGCGACGGCGTGAGAATATCGAAACCGGCACCGCTCGTCGTCCAACCGTTCGCGAGCGTCGTGCGAGACGTTGGCGAAACTGGTGAGGTCGAGGATGCGACCGTGGCGGAGAAGGAGACGCGCGAGAGTGATTCAGAGGAGGCTTCGTCAGAGGATTTCGCCGACGCGGAAGAAGCGCTCAACGTCGAATCGACGCCGGAGTCGTCGGGGGCGTCGCTGCGTTCCGCGATGGATGATGATATGGAAGAGGAACAAATGGATACCGCACGGACTCTCGCGCCGACCGAGACGACCGGGATAGCGACGGCGATTTTGGAACCGGCGACGCTCGATGTGTCGAAACCTTGCGATGAGGAGGCCGCGACGATGCGCGACCATCTTTCCGACGCGTTCGGCACGCCTCTGCCGCTCTTTCTCGCGCAAGAGATGCGAGAAATCGTCGTGAAACAACACGCGACGATAGGTCACTACACGGTGTCCGTGTTCCTCGATCACTTTGCGTTGGAGAAGCATTTGAACGCGGTGTTGCGGTTTGCGCTCGGAGGCGAAATAGCCTTTGCGCATGCGCTGATGAAGAGTTTACGAGATTCATGCATCGACGCCAGGGCCCGCGTGACTGAAGCATGGGCACCTATGATGTGTGCGGCGTTGGATCGAGCAATCGACGACGCGCGCTTGTGCCGAGACACCTTTACGTCGCGGCTGCGTTTGCGCGAACGAGAGGATTCATTGACGTCGTTCGACGCGTACAATTTGGATCTAGCCAACGGCGTCGAGTGCGAGTACGCGTTACCGTGGCCAGTCAATCTCGTCTTCACCGGTGTTCGAGAAAAGTACGCACTGCGACACGCACAGACCGCGCTGTTGCAAATTTGCCACGCGACGAACGCGGTGAAAGACGTCTCGACGCTGATTCAAGCGAGCGCGCGATGGAGGCCGTTGATGGATGCGTCACAAACGAGCGCGGACGCGCGAGAGCGACGAGCGAGGAAGTTGTCTCTGATGATGGCGGCCTTTCGACATTTTGTCGACGCGTTGAGCGCGCACGTGCTTGAAGCAATTCACATCGGCGCCAAGGATGCGTTATTCAGAGCGCTTCGCGCCGCCGACGGGCGAATTTTGCCTCGACACATCGACGACATTCGCGACGTCGTCGAGGACTTTTGCGTCCGCGCGCACGAGGCGTGTTTCCTTCGTCCCATCGACTCGGCGTTGAAGGCGCTCGTCGACGAGGGATTACAACTCGCGCTTGATTTCGCGCGCGCATTGGCCGACGTCGACGCCGAGACGCTGCTCGACGACGGTCCCACGCTGACGCGCGCGCAGAACGTGCACGCCAAATTTCACGCGTTGATGACGCAGTTGTGTTTCCGAGCGCGCGTCACGAGCAGCGACGCCGCGAGCGGGTTGATTCAACGAATCGACTTTAATGAATTTTATCTCTCGGCGACGATTGACATGGAGTTTTGACGCGCGGACGCGCGCTAGCCTAGCTCGAAACTCGGTACCGTAGAGTATGTGTATTTGAATTGAATTGAATTAGCTACTAGTAGTTCTAAAGGGTCATTCACTCCGACTCATCGTCATCGTCGTCGGAATCATCCGGCGTTTTCTTAGCCTTGGGCGTGAACCCATCCGTCATGAGCGTCTTCAAATCTTCACCCGAGAGTTCGGATAACCGCTTGGTGAGCTTTCGAGTCATGCGCTCAATCTCCGGTTCGATGTCCTCGGTGAGTTCAGCCAAGAACGGAATTGCCTCCGGTAAGAGTACGAGGTACTCCTCCTGTAGCTTATCCACGACGAGTTCCATCGTCTTGACGGTCAACGCGCGCGTGCGAATTTTGTTGTCGCGTCCGCACATTAAAATCGCGCGATGGAGCGGTTTCCAGTGCGCGTCGTCGGGAGCGGCGGCGAGAAGCGACGCACACGCGCCGACGACTTCGTATCCGAACGAGCCCTCGATCGCGAACGAGTCGTAATCGTCCTCGTCGGAATCCGACCTCGGCGGTTTCGCCTTTAATTGTTCGACGACGAGCGGATACAACATGTTGTACCGGTTGGAATCGAGGAATCCGACGTTATCGTACTGGAAGCATCGTCGCAGCGCGGCGAGCGTCCATCGACGCATGCGCCAGATATCGCTCGCGGATAATCCCTCGGAACCCGCGCTTCGACGTTTCTTTTTCCCACTCGACGGATCGGCGCCGACGTCCAACGCGGCGGCGGCGAGATCGAGCAAGTGACGGAAAAACGGCACAAAGACGGCGCGAAGTTCGTCGGCGAGCGACGCCGCAAGTCTGAACAGGGCGGCGAGACGCGTGCACGTGACGTCCGCTTCGCCGGATCTCGCGCGCGCCCACTCGACGCACTGTAAAAAGAAGGGCAAAAATTCGCTCTCGGTGCACTTGTGCGCCAACGCGACGCACGCGTCCACAGCCTTGCCCTCGACGACGTCGAGGGATTCCTCGCTCGCGCCCATGGGTGCGCTTCGACGAATGTCGAGCGCGCGGAGAACGACGGAGAAGAGTTGCTGCCTGTACGCGTTGGTCGCTTTGTCCGAATCGCCGGCGGCGGCGAGGATGTCCAAGAGCGCCGAGCACGACGCCGCGCCGTCGTCGCCGGCGTGCTCGAGGCAGGAATCCCAAGATTCCACGAGCGGGCGAACGACGAGACGAAGCTCCAACAACACTGGAAGCTCGCGTCGAATCTCCATCGCGAGGTCGTGTAAACCGCGCGCGTCGCCTCTCGCGTCGGACTCGTCACCGCACGGAGGAATCATCGCCGGGTGCAACACGACTTTGATGATGTCGCTCAAAAACGGCGATACGAAACCCGCGACGTTGTTCAAAAACACGCGAAGAGCCGCCAAGCACGAGTGCGCGACGAGGATGAATTCGGCAACGGTGTCATTGTCCTCGTGCAGTGCGTCGGCGCTCGCGAGCGTCGTCTTGAGCAAGGCGGGAACGGCGACGTTGATGACGGAGACCATGCGCGCGCCCAAAATCTTCGCCAACGACGCCAGCGAGAGCGCCGCCGACGCGCGGAGCGTGATGGCCGGCGCGTCGAGCTGCGCGATGACGGCCGGGACGACGGTTAACATTGGTTTGACCGCGTCGGCGGCACCGCTGAATCGAAGGGCGGCGGCTTCCAAAGCTATGAGCGCGGCTTGCGACGTCGTCGCGTTCTTCGACTTGACCAACGTCGACAATTCGTCTATGAGCGCGACGCCCGCCGCGGTCTCGGCGACGTCCTCGACATCATCTTCAGCGCTCGCGTTTTGTAATCGCTCCGTCACCAGCGCCAGCGCCTTGCGTCGCACGCGTCCCTCCTTGTGATCGAGCAACGGCGTCAACGCGCGCAAAAACGGTCCCGACGCCAACAATCCGTTGAGCGCGGCGAGCAAACTTTCACCGCTCGCCTCAGTCTTGGCGGCGAGTTTCGCCGGTGATTTCCCGGGTGATTTCGATTTACCGCTCGGCGTGACGTCCTTGGAGCTCACGGATTTCAATAGCACGATGGCGGACTCTGCCAATTCGCCGTACGCTCGTTGAAGCGCGTCTTGTTCGTCTTCGTCGACGACGCGCGACTGCGCGCGGATGAATTGCGGCGAGGACAAGTGACGCGCCACGGATTCCGCACACGCGCGTACGATTCGCCCGCCTTCCTTTGCGGATTCCTACATCGGTGAAAACGAATGCGAAGGGTCAGTACAGAAATCAAAGAGAGACATCGTCGACGACGGCGTCTTTGAAAAAACCAAAAATCGGCGTTTCTCAGAAGGAAAGCAGCAGATTCGTATGTCTCATCAATGGAATCAGAATCCTGACACAATAGAATCTTTCATCATAGAAACACCGCGTGTTCGCGACCGGAAAGAGAAAAAACGGCGCAATCGAGCGCCGAAAAACGAAACGCGAACGTACCTTGAGCGCGGCGACGAGCGCCGCCGTCGCCGCCATCGGCGTCTCGCGCGCGAGCAACGCGTCGAGTAATTCTTTCACCCACGCATCTTCCTCCGCCGCCACGGGCGCGTCTTCGGCGTCCACGACCGCCTCGGTCGCCGTCCGCCGGTCTCTCGCCTCCGCCTCGAGCGATTTCAATCGTCTCAACAGCGTGACGACGACGGCTGGCAACGCCTCGCCCTCCGGCGCTGCGCGCACGAGCGCCGCGCACACTGGCGCGCGTCGTCTCGCCGGTGCGCGAGGGAGCGAATCGATCAGTCGACTCACGACGTTTACGAGCGGTTCTCCACCCTCCAACCACACGGGGACGACGGCGACGAGCGCGCTCTCCAACGCGCGTTGCGAGAGCACGTCATCCGCCGCCGCCGCCGCGCGATCCGACAGCGCCGCGCCGACGTCGAACACATCATCCCGCACCGCGTCTGGCGCCGTTTTCGCGATTTGCGCCAGGCACGCCAACGCGGCGCTTCGCGCGGCGCCCTCATCCACCTCGCGAACCGCGCGAACGACGAGCGGGACGTTCCATCCGTCCCGCGGGTGGACGCCGAGCGCGGCGAGAGATTCCAGCGCGCGCAAGACGAGCGCCTCGAGGTATCCACCCGCAGCGACGCCGGATTCGTCGTCCTCGTCCGAATCATCATCAGACGAAGAATCATCATCAGACGCGTTCTGGGCGTCTCGGCGTCGGCGCCGCGCTTCGGCGTGGTTTAGCAACGCCTCTAAAAAGCGGAGACACGGCGCCGCGAGCGCGACGGGATTCGTCGTCTCGTTCAATTTCCACGCCAGCGTCTCCAACGCCGTCGCCGCGTCTCGCGTCGCCCGCGCCGATCCCAACGACACAGCCGCGGTGACGGTCGACGTCGACGTCTTCGCGGCATTTGTCGTCGTCTTCGCTCTCTTTTTCGACGACGCCGGCGTCGCCACCGCCGCCGCGACCACCGCGGCGTCGATAGTTTTCGCCACGTCGGCGGCATCGAGCGTCAACGCGTTCGCCGCGCGTCTCGCCTCGCGCCTCGACGTCTCATCCGCGTCCGCGTTCACGGCGGCGAATAAAACTTTGAGCGCCGCGGCGCGCGCCGCCGGCGCGAGCGCCGAGACAAACTCGGGCGTCATCTGCGCGAACGCGGCGGCGCGCGCGGCCGGCGGCGAGGGCGCGACGGCGCATCTCGCCAGTGTCGTCCATCCCTCGCCGCCGTCGGGTCCCCACGTCGCGGCGTACGCCGGCGTGAACGCGCGAAGCGCCTCCACCGCGAGCGCGAGCTCGGCGTGCGCGTCGTCCCCGTCCCCGTCCCCGCGCGTCGCGGCGTCGAGACACCACACGAGCGTGGGTACCGCGACGGTATTCGCGACGCTGACGTCGTCGAGCGTGGCGTCTCGCGTCGCCGCGAGGAGGCACCGCGCGCCGTACGCGTCGAGACACGCGTCGCCGTCGCCGTCGCCGCCCGTCGTCATCGCCACCACGGGCTCCAAAAACATCGATAATTCCTTTGACGGTGCCGAGGACACCTGGAGACCGCGCGTGATGGCGTCGCAGAGCGCACCGGCACCGATGCGAGACACTTGGTCGGCAGATTTCGCCAAATGCTTGGAAAACGCGCTCGCGGTGGCGTCTCTTCCGCACCTCGCGAGCGCCGTCGCCGCCGCCGAGCGCACGCGCGACGACGACGACGCGACGGCGACGACGACGGACGCGAGCGGGACGTCCGTCGCGCGCGCGACCGCTAATTCTAACGCCGCTACCTGCGCGCGCGCGTCGACGGCGCGCGGATCAGCGGAGAAGAGCGACGCGAGAAACGCGCGAGCGCCGTCGGCGCCTCGACGGCGTTCGCACGCGTCGAGCACGCGTCCAAAGAAATCACCGATGATTGCGTCGAGCGCATCGTCCGTCGTCTCTGTCGTCGCGAGGGAGACGAAACACTCGCGAAGACGCGCGTCTTCGCTGACGCTGGCGGATGTCTTTGACGCGCTCGCGAGCGTCGCGCGCAAGAGCGCTCGATGACACGACGGCGCGTATTTTCGCGCCGCCGCGTCGCTCGACGCGAATCGACGCACGGCGTCGGCGCGCGGCGGCGAACCCGCGGGGAAGTCGTCGTCGCGGTCGACACCGCGTGTCGACGCGACGCCGTCGTCGGTCCACGAGTCGCGAATCAACGACCACGCCGCGTCCCGAATGGCTCCGACGGCGTCGGGCGACGCCTTCGGCTTCGGCTTCCCGGACGCCGTGCGCTCGACTGCGAGCGCGCACGCGGTGAGAAGCGTGACGCGTCCGACGTTCGTGGCGTCCCTGTACGTCTCTCGCATCCATAAGCGTCGATCCTCGGTCCACGCGTCGGAGAGTAGCGACTCGGCGAGCGCGCGCAATACGACGGCGTTGCACTCGTCCTCAAAGGCGCGACGCGCGTCGACATCCTTGATGGATTTTCCATCACCGACGACGTCTCGCAACGCGTCTGAACGAACGCCGTCGAGAGAGGCGTGTGGACACACGCGTGCCGCGTTTAACGCCGCCTTGGTGACGGCGCGAGAGGTCGGCGTCGACGAAAACAAGACGTGTTCGAGCGCCGTCGCCGCGCAGCGACTCGCCAGCGGGGACGGCGCGGTGCCGTCCTCCGTCTTGGAGAGCGTGGCGAGGATGAGACGAAGCGCTTTTTTGGCGACGCGACGCTCGTTCTCGCTGTGTTGACTTCCGGAGGCTAGCGCCGTCGCGGCGATGGCGAGACGTTGTTTGGCGGCGGCGAATAACGCGCCGTCGTCGTTCACCACGCGGCGCAACGGTTCGAGATCCATCGCGGCGGCGGCGACGCGCGCGTCGTCGTCCGTCACGCGTCGTAACACGGCCGGGCCTAACGCAGAACCTCGTCTGATTGCCGTTGGTTCTTCATCGCCGGCGTCGGCGGCGAGTCGGGCGAGTTGGGCGAGGGCGTTTTCTCGCAGACTGGCGTTGGGATGGTCGAGCGCGGCGTGAATGGACGTCGCGTGTCCACGCATGGGCGCGGACGCCGATCCGAGCAGAGCCGCGCGTAAGAAGGCGGCGTCTTCTTCGCTCGCCACCATCTTGTCCTTTTTATTCGCCTTTTCGGGCGTCGATTTCTTCATCGACGATCCTCGAAAGACGAAATCCACCGCCTCGCTCGTCGCCACGGGTCGGTGTTGATCGGCGTGCGTCAACAACGATTTCACCATCTCCGCCGCGGTGTCGCCCTTCTTCGCCGTCTTCAACAAAATGGGCACGGCGGCGATGAAATGTTTTCCTCGAAGCGGTACTTTCTCCACGACGGCTCTGAAGACGCGCTCGTAGTTGGCGTGCACGTCGGCGAATTCGGCGAGCGACCGCGTAAACGGAATCGTAAACGCGTCGGCGCGGTACGTGTGCGCCAACTCGGCGACCAATTCTTCGAGTTCGGGAATCTTCACCAAATGCTTGAACGCGCGCTCGGGCAACGTCTTGACGCGTTGCGTCTGACACAGCGCCAACATGGCTTGCAACGACTGCGAATGTAACGGGACGCGCGTGCCCTTGGCGATGCCCTCGAGTAAAGCCTCGACGAGCGGTTCCGCCATGTTCGTGCGCGCGGCGAGCTGCGTGGCCACCATGAGCGCGCCGGCGAATTGTTCAGAGTTGGCGGCAGACGCGAGACCGGCTTCCAGGTACGGTAAGAGTCTCGTCGTGACGCCGCCGTCGACGTCCTTCATCACGCCGACGGCTTCCGTGATGAGCACGGCGTAAAACGCCGAGGTCACGCCGACGTTTCCCTGAGAAGTGATGGAGAAAGCAAAAAGAAGAACACATTCGTTCGGTCAGTCTTTGATGTTTTCGAGCGAAGAAATGTGCGCCGGCACTCTAGGCGATTCGCGCCACCGCGGAGCGCAGTACGTTGCGAGCGAAAGATGCGAACGCCGACAATGCCGGCGCTTCAAAAGAATACATGTACCACCGCGAGTGGCGATCCATCACGTGTCGCGATTCGCACGAGTGCCCGCGGTCGTGATCGGACGTCCCATTCGCCGTGGAAAAACAAATCAAAACAAAAACGAATCAATCGAAATCGCGAAACGCCCGAACCGCGCACCTTTGCCGTCGCCATCTCCGTCGCGCGCTCCGCACAAAACGAAAAGAACGCCTTGTCCTTCGAACACCGCACCGCCAACGCATCTCTCGGCGGCGCCGCTCCCGTCTCTTTCACCCCACTCAACCATTTAAAGTGCTTACTATTCTCCAACTGACACGTCTGCGCGCACTTGACAAACTCCGCCGTCGAGTGCCACGGCAACGCGCACGCGATGAAATCATCCACATCGTACACATGAATCTTAAACCGTCGCACCAAATACTCCAACGTCGATATCGCGCACTTCTCCGTGAAATACCCACTCAACAACCGCAAATACCTCCGTATTTCGACGCTCGTCGCCCTCGACGTCTCCGCGTCCTCCGACTCTCTGTGTCCCGCCTCGGCGCGCGCTCTCGAAAACAACGTCTTCACGAACCCCTCGAACCGTCCGTCCCTTCGACACAACTCTTCAAATCCTCGCACCGCGATCGCGTGTATCGTCTCTCGATCCACATCCGCGGCGTCTCGCGCGTCGTACAAGATCGACGCCTTGGCGTTCGCGCCCAGTCGCTTTTCGCGCGTCTGCGTCGCCGCCAGCGTCTCGAGCGCTCTTCCGAGCTCCGTGCGGGCTCCCATGACGCGTGGGACGACCCCTCCGTCCCTCTCCCCCGCGTTCGTTCCCGCGCACCTCCTCCGCGCGTCGAGACGTGTCGTCGCGCGCGCCGCCGCCGCCGGTCTGCCGTCGGGCCCATCGGCGCGCCTCGGGGTGGGTATGTTTTCCAAAAACGCGGGAAAAAACCCCTCCCGCGCGATCGTCGACGCGCGCGCGTCACACGACGACGACGACGACGACGATGGAGTCGTACCGTCAGAAGTTTATCCAAACCGGGAAATTCGCCCCGATGAAACACTTCATGGTGCGCGAGGGCGCGCGACGACGCGCGCGCGACGAGGAAGGGATTCGCGCGAGGGATTCGATGCGATTCGATTCGATTCGATTCGATTCGATTCGTCGACGGCGAGACGTGGGTTCGGAGGAGAGAGGACTGACGGGGACGATGACGCGGTCGGTGCGCGCAGGTCGGGGTGTTCGTGCTGGCGTTTGGACTCGAGACGTATCATCATCATAAATTTCACGGCGGCGAAGACGCGGCGAGCGGCGGCGAGGACGCGAACGGGAAGGAGAAGGAGCCCGCGGCGGCGAGCGCGCGCGAAGCGATGGGTGCGGTGTCGAGCTTGGATGATGTGCAGAGGAAAGTGGACGCGCTCGGGGCGAGAGTGCGCGCGATGCGCGAGACGATGATGGGACGGTGAGCGCGCCGCGGGTCGGCGGCGGGTCGGCGCGTCGGCGCGCGAACGGCGTCGACTCGGGGTCGGTCGGGTCTTCGCCGCCGAGACGCTCCGTGTCTGCGAACGATTCGTCTTTTACGGGTGTTGTTTGGTGTCTGTAGTGTAAGAAGTTGTAAGAAGTACAGTGGTTGTGTTATTTCACACGTTTCGTCGTCGCGCCCGGCGCGGGGCGGTAATACAGGTAATACAGGTGGTGGTGACGTGGAGACACAAAAAGAGAGCGCGTGGTGGCGGCGCGCGATCACGCACCGGTGCCGTTTTGCAGGCGCACGGCTTCGAGCTCGGCGCGCACGTGGAGATCCGTGGACGTCGAGTTGACGCGTTTCGCGGCGTTCACGGGCGGCGCGCTGACGGGTGTATCGCTATCGTCGCGTTCATCGCGTTTCGTACCGCGCTGCGCATCCACGGACCCGTCGCGCAAGACGGCGTCGACGGGCGCGCCGGCGTCGATCCCGTCCGAATGCGGCGACGCGGGCTCTTCGTCATCGCTTGGCGAATCGCTCGGCGATTGCGTCGTCTGTCCCTCGTGTTTCCACGTGCCACCATCCATCGGTTCGCGCACCCAGTACTTTTCTCGATACGTCTCCTTCCCCGGGTAGACGTCCGGCGTGATGATCTCCTCGCCGCGCAACCAGTGCACGCACATGGTGAGACACTGTCGCGCCGTCGGACGTTTTTCGGGATTTGTCTGCGTCGCTAATCGACCTAATTCTCGAATAAATTCCACCTCGCGCTCGTTCGTCTTTCTCGTTCGCTTTTTGAGCTGTTCGATGAGCTGAAAACACATCACACCGTATCCATACATGTCGCTCGAACAGTCGTACGGCGCACCGCTCTCCACCTCGGGCGCGCGGTACTTGGGCGGTCCAATCTTCGGCGTGAGACGAGGATTGACGTCATCGCGCGACGCGACACCGCCGGCGCCCGGAAGCACGCGCGCGAGTCCAAAATCCGTCAGTTTCGCCGTTTGGTAATCCTACGCGCGGTGTATCGTTCGTTCACGCGGTGAGTCATTCATTCATCATTCATTCGCGAGATATTTTCGCGTCTCGCGTCGCCGCCGCCGCCGCGTCTCTCGAAACACGCCCCCCCCCCGTACCTCTGATATCAACACGTTCCGAGCCTTGACGTCCCTGTGCACGTGTCCCGCCGCGTGCACTCTCGTCAACGCTCTCGCCACGTCCGCCAAAACCTTCACCCTATTCGTCTCGTTCACCACGCGTTTGCTTCGCAGCGAGTGCGGGACGAACTCCATCACCATGTGACAATCTCCCCCCTCGATGAAGGCGCCGAACACGCGCGTGACGTTCGGATGCGCGAACGCGTTGAGATACCATAAATCTCGCTTCAATCCGGCGATTCGATCGGGACGCGCGTTCGCGGTGACTTTCACGGCGACGGGCTCGCCCAACAATTCCGCGCGGTACACCGTGCCGAAGGACCCGTCGCCGACCTGGGTCCAGCCGTCGCGCGCGCTGAGATCATCGGGATCGAATCCGAGCGGTCCGTCGTCGTTGGGAGCGAGCGTGTGATCGGGCCATCGCCTCGCGCGCGGGCTCGACATCGGCCGGGGAATGGGGACGCGCCGTCGGATTCGATCGAGATCGGGAGGGTGGGGGGGGGTATCGGCGAGTCATGACTCGTGGAATAGGTGTAGCGGTGCCCGAGGAAAAAAGCAACTGTTTTGTTACACCTGGGGACGGGTTTGGACGACGTACACGACGCCGTCGCGGACGCATCCCTCGATGTCTTGCGGGGAGTCTAACGCGCGTTCGACGGCGACGCCGGCGCGCGCGATGGCGGAGAGCGTCTCGTTTTGGACGCGTCGGTCCCAGACGAGGGCGTCGGAGGCGTAATCGGCGCGGCGCGCGGAGGCGGCGCGCGCGAGGACGGATTCGTAGAGACCGGCGCCGGCGTATCCCTCGAGGTCTTCGCCGTTGGAGTCGGAGCGGAAGATGAGCGTCTCGTGGGGTACGCGAAGGATGGTGTTCTTGGACGGGAATCCCGTGATTTTCGGCGGGGAGACGGCGCCGTCTGGTGATTTCTTCGCCGTGAAACTCAACGCCCTTCCGGGGTAGTTCCCCACCAACGTCTCGCCCATGCCTTGCACGACCTCCGCGTAGAGCTCGTCGACGGCGTTCGTGCTCGGGTTGACGGTGTGAATGACGAACGCGTGGTCGGCGTCGATCACGGGCTGCACCAAGATGGACATGCGAAGGTTGTCGAAATTCAAACCTCGATTACGCATGCTCACAAACGCGCGTTCGTTCCACTTGGACGCCCAGACGTCGCAGATGGCTTTCCACGCGAGCTCCCACGTCTCCTCGTCGGCGGGCGGCGTCAACCCGCCTCGACGCATGACGTCGGCGAGCGTATCCAACATACCCGGCGGCGGTACGACTGTTCGCACGCATCGTCGACACACGCGAAGCGATGTCTCTAACGCCGACCCCGTGGAGTCGTCGATCTCGCGCATGAGCTTGGCCATCGTCGCCGCTTGCGACGCGTTTTCGGGACTGGCGAGGACGTGTTCAAACGTGCCGAAAGGAATGGCGATGGATTTGGGAAGGCTAATCCAATCCGGAATCCCACCGCTCGTCAGGGCGTCGCGAAGAGACTTTGTGTTTCTCGCCTTGGCACCGACGAGTCTTTCGTTGAAGTCCACCATGCATACCGCGTACTCGCCACCGAATTCGACGGGTTGAATGTCGACGCGCGCGCCGCTGTCGTCGTCCCGACACGCATCCGTCGACGAATTTTCCGCGTCGATGCTCGAGAAATCGATAGAATGAAATGCCACCGTCTCCTCGGGTGTGACGTTCAATTTGACCGCTCGCTTATCCATGCCACGAACGGCGTCTAACACCGTCGGTTCGTAACACGTGGCGAACAACACGCCGCCGTTGCGCGCGCGCACCGCGCTGTGCGACAACACGTCCACCGACGAACTCGTGAGCACCGCCAAAGCGCCCCACGGAATCTCCTCATCTCCACCTACGTGATCGCACACCAACACCGTGGGCGTCTTGAACGTCTCGTTCATCACCTCGGCGAGTGTTTTGACGTGCATCACCTCCCCCGCGCACGTTGCCGGCGAGATGATTTGCCAATCACCCATGTTGGCTTCTCTCCGTAGGTACATGTCCAGTCTCGTCAAGACGAGCGACAGCGCGAACGCGGGTCCGCCTCGAATGACCTCCTCGGAGAATAAATCGATCGTCCACGTATCGCAATCGCATCGTTTCCCGATGGTCGTCGCCGCGGGTTGCATGCCGTCGGAGATGGCGGCGGCGTACTCGGTGATGGCGAGACGCGCGCGATCCGTCGTCGCCTTGGCGCGAAGCGCCCACGAGGCGTCACCGTCGCGTTGAAGCTCGCGAATGCGTCTCCAACTGATTAAACTGTACAACAAGTCGTCGTTGGAGGAGGGTAAAGATAAGCAGAGGTCTTCGAGGACCATGTCGGTGAGTTCGAGAAGGCTTTGACAATCCGTCACGGCGTCAGAGCCTCGCTGAATGGCGCGGTTGCTCGCGTCGGCGATGGAGAGATCGAGATAGAGTAAATCGCGGCACAGCGCCGAATCTGATGGTTTCGCAAGTCCGGCGTCTCGAATCCCGTGCCTCGCGTCGAGACATGCATTGACCACGTCGAAAATGTTTCCCACGGATTGACCCGCGACGACGTACTCGACGGCGCGCCGCGTCGCGTCGTCCAATCGATGTTTGCACGCGTCGTAACTCTCCACCAAATCCGCGCCGCTGTGCACGGATTTCAGAATCTTTAAATAGTTTTCAAAATCTCGAATCAACGCCTCCTTGATGTGCGGACGCCACATCGGTTCGCTTCGCACGGGACGTTCGAAGGATTCGAGTCGCTGCTTGGTGATGCCGCCCTCCGCGAGCGCGTTCCAGTACGCGCTCAGATCACCGTCGGCGCGTAAGAAATCCAAGTACGCGCTGCAGATAACAATGTCGTCGGGAGTCGTGTTGTTGTGCAACTTTTGATGCCACTCCTCCATCCAAATGCCCTTGACCTCTTTGATGTCGTTGCGATGCATGATGTTTAAAATTTCGTCGCGAATCTGTTGGCCCTGCCCGCCGTCGCCCCCTTTACCGACGGTGCTGAGCATCAGACGCGCCATGTCTCGAAGGTGCGGCTTGTTGACGTATAATTCGGCAAGCATGTGCGTCAGACGCGATTGCGCGCTCGACAATTCGCGAGGTTTGACGTTGTAATTACGTTGCCACGTCAATTGTCGCGTCGAGCTATAGCGAAGCCAGACGAAAATTTTCGCCGCCGCGTTTCTCGCCTTGACCTCGTTCTCGCCCTGCGCGCAATACTTCTCCAAGAGCGAACGCGCGAGGTTGAAGCGATGCATGAGCGACCACCACGACCCACCGGCCTCGGCGCGAACGATGGTGTCGACGAGCTCGTCCGAAACGCGTTCCTCGGCGCTCACGCGAACGCACGACGCGCGATAGTTGGCGTTTCCGTTGGACGTGTCCTTGAACCACGCGTTCCCGTCGATGTTTCGAAAGACAAACTGTAAACCCATGAGTTCATCCGGTCCGTCACCAGGAAGATCGAACGCGAGACGCTGCATGAAGGCGCACTCGCCGTACGCGTCAGCCTCGTCCATGGCGGCGCTCGTGGAGACGCGATCCGTCGGAAAGCACCCGGTGAATTCCTCCATCTGCGTCTCGCAGCTCATGTGCGACACCACCTCCGTGTTCGCGGGACGCACGGCCGGTGGGGCGAGGATCCACTCTCCCGGTTCCTCCCTCGCCACCCCCCAGTGACAGATGAGCGGTTCGAGCGCGTTCGTCGTGAGCACCACGCGTCGACCCGTCACTTTTCGTCTCGGTCCGCTCATCGCCTCTTTGTCTCGGCCACCCTGCTCGTACACCTGCACCAAGAGTTCGCCGTCCGCGAGCGGATGCAACGAATCACCGATCATCATCTCCCCGTCGTCGGATTTCACCGCGCGCCAACGCGCCATGAGCGACGGTTCACTCGTCGCCGCCGCCGCGGACGCCGCCGCGCCGTTCGCCCGCGTCGGCAAAAGCGCGCGTAAATCGCGACCGCGGCGATTCGCCGGCGGCGGTGGCGACGACGACGGTGACGGCGCCTTCTCGATCACGTCACCTCTCGCCGACTCGCGCGCCGTCGACGTCGACGCACCGTTCGACTCGCCGACGTCGCCCGCTCGCGAGTCGCTCGCCCGAGCGTCCTCGCCCCCCATTCTCGTCGTCTCCGTCGTCTTCCCTCGCCACGGCTCGTCGTCCCCGTCCACGATGGGCTGTCCGTACCGCCGTCTGATATCGTTCAGCGTCACCCCGGACGCCACCTCGCGCTTTAAATCGACGACGGCGGCGGCGAACTCGGCTTCCCTCCACTCCTCCGTCGTCTCGTTCGGCTTTCCCGCCTCCTCCCACCGCACGTACGCGCGAATCCGACACAAATCTCTCGGCACATCGACCGCGTCTAAATCCACCTCCCCGTTCACCGCTTCGGCGCGCGCGCGCGTCGTCGCGCGTCGTCGCGCGGGTCGACGATGACTCAGCGCGCGCCGGCGATCATCTTCTCGAACGAGCCGTACGCGCCTCCCACGCGCGCGACTCGCACTCGACGCGTCGGCCATCGCGTCGAGTGCGAGAGACATAATTTTCCACGTCGATCACCGTCGCG
>MDTD01077903.1_pt1 | contig 16717 bp, 8 predicted proteins | sample 811221 | NCBI WGS metagenome assembly MDTD01 (sample SAMN05326646, study PRJNA326480) | marine metagenome | isolation source: seawater | place: Pacific Ocean: South West | collected 2011 | reverse complement strand
TATTGTTTAGGCCTGCATCTTCTCTTCCAACTTCTCGCGTGCTTCCTGTACCTTTTCTTTAGCTTCTTTAGCCTGATCCATCATCAATGGCATAATAGCATCAGATACATCCTGAGCTGCATCTGCGAGCTGCTCTTCTTTCAACTCCTGAGCGGCGTTGTCCAATTCCACTGCGGTTTCCTGCTTCTCTTCAGCCGATGCAGGTTTTTTCTCCTGTTGACCCAGCTTATTTTCAAGCTCCTCCAGAGCATTGTCCAAGTTCTCCAACTCGGCAATATCCTGAGCGAGTTCGCTGGCAGCGGCAGTGTCCATTTCGGCTGCGTCACTTGCCAGGTCTTCTTCTGCCATTTGCTTGGCTAAGGCTTTTTCCATCTCGGAAAGTGCTTCTTTCTGAGCTTCAAGTGCTTCTTCCGGTTTCATCTGGCTGAGCGCATCTTCCGACTTTTTCATTTCTTCCTGCAGCTTCTCAGCGACTGGTTCCAGGTTTTCACTTTCCTCAGTCTTAGCCAGTTCTTTTCTCAAATGTTCCTGAGATTCAGCAACATCCGCAAAATCTTCAAGATCTTCGAGATCATGCTTTTCCCCTTCCTCCTGTTTTTTGAGCTGTTCGGTCTTCTCTATAATATCCTTCTGCTTTTCGATCAGTTCATTCAATTTGCGTCGTTCCTGAATTTCAGAACTTCTCTTGCTGGCTGCTGATTCAAGCAGGTTAATAATGGAGGCGTAGCTTTCACGCGTTTTATTCACAATTCGTGGTTGGGATGCTTCCTTTGCTGCCTCCGGGGAACTCAATTCGTCAATCACTGACTTCATTTCTTCTTCTCTGGCAGAATCGACATTTGCTTCCAGTTTCTGCGTCGCTTCGATTTCCTTGACCTCAAACACATTACTGGACAGCTGTCGATCCCGTACGTTTTCAATGCGGTTGTCAATGTCACCAAGCATCTGGTCATTTCGAATGGCATCGCGCATCATCAAGTCTACCAGATCATCAGCATGCAGTATGGCGATTCCATTGGCAATTAACAGGCATACCATCAGTTGTATCAGTCTATTCATTGCTGGCGCTCCTTTTTGATCTTGCTTTGCATTTCCAACACCCGCATCTGGTGCTTCATATCGTCCTTCAGGTCACCGATAAGCTTGTAAACCATCTGCTCTTCCTCTTCAATGATGCGCCGGAGATCTGCCGGGGAAACGATGTAGAGGCGAACACTCCCGGATTCCTGCCAGCGCTTGTCAGGGTTTTCGGTGCAATTATCCTGAATCATGACAGTCATCAGCACGATGTCACCAGCCTTGGTCTTCAAATCAAGAAGATTCATTTTGCGGGTCAGATTCATCTCTTTCTGACCGGGTTCAACTGGTAAATCAATCGTTTCGGTACGAGCAACTTTTACTTCACCTGACTCGGTCATTGATCCAATCTGGCATTTCAGTTTTGCGGCTTTAATGCCATAATCATCGGAAGCTTTCATGGACCAGGTCAGTCGGCTCATGGGGGCCCAGTATGAATCATTTTCAGGTTGGTCCAGAGTCACGGTGGCCAACAGGTCCGGAATGACGCCCATGCGGTAGTAGACCCGGTCCACATTTGAGATGCCATCCTTATCGGTCAGTTCAATAGCATAAGTATTGGTAGATTTGAGCAGGATTTCTTTCAGTACATACCAACCTGGTTGCTCCGGATCGGGTTGAAAATCAATCATTTTGTCTTTCAGGTCAAGGCGACAGGAAGCAAGTTCTCGATCCGGCTTAACCTTCATGGTAAAGCGACTGTTTTCCGGCACGTCCAGATTGGCCAGTATGGTTTGACGCGTTCCCAATCCGGTATATTCAGGAGGACTGATGGTGACACTGCCATCTTCGATAAATGGTGGCTTTGGTACTCGTATGGTAAAGCGCTCAGTCGAAGCATCACCAATAAAAAGCTGGAAGGTCAGATCTTTAGCTGGATTCTCCAATACAGAAGAAAAAACCATGGTTTGGTCTTCTGCCACATCACCATCAGGTTGCATGACTACTTCAAAATCAGACTCGCCCTCATAAGCCATCACAATGCGACCTGTAGCCGGAATTTCACCGGAAACAGTAGCCCGAATCGTAATGGGCTGGTGTTTGGCTGATACTTCGGGATAGTTAAGGTCAACGATCTTTGTGGCTGTAGGATAGACTGCATTCATGCCAATGGATCGCTGGATGAAGATAGCGAGGCAAGTTGGACTGATGATCAGCCAGAGCAGAAAAATCACCAAAGCGCCGCTCCCCAGCTTGATTCCCAAGCGCAACTTGGCAGGATCATGTAAGGCCACATTGCCAGGGTCCTGACTGGTGGCGATCCGCATTACGTTACCTTTCAACTGGTGCGATCCGCCAATCTCAGGACGCATGCCGAATTCCAGCCCAGAGACCAAAGCAGAACCATATCCCTTTCCGTCATCCTTCAAGCGCTGCTTTTCAACCATACGCGCAATCATTACGGGGTCTTTTTGCCGGTGCCAAAGCTTTCGGAAACGCCGGGGTAACCAAACACTAGATGCACCACATATACCCAGCGTGAGAATGACACGCACCAGTGCCGGGAAATGCGTCATCCAGTCCAGAATAAACAAGCCAAAAAACGCCAGTAGCGCCCCACCCCCAAGCAGAGATCCCAAGGCTATGACATTCAGCATCCACCCCTTTCGAGCCACAGCTTCAAGACTACCGCTGAGTTGGGCAGTGGCTGGATTCGATCGCCTGGATTGTGAGGTTAATGTAGCCATATGTCAGATTCTAATCCTGATAGAAGAGGCGGCGGCAAAGCCATTCCATTCCAAATAAGATGAGGCAACTCAGAAAAATCGGCCAGGTGTCCCAAACGGATTCTCGAAGGTGGATTGGGCGTGGAGTTCTGCCAGACATAACCCGCTCCAGCAGGTCATCGGCCTTAGCCTCGTCAAACGCCAGAAACTCCCCCTTGGTCTGAACGGCCAGGTTCTCAAGCAATTCGCGATTCATACCAGACTCCAGAAACTCTTTGCTCTGCTTGACAACCCGGACTGAAACCGGTTTAGCTTCAAAACGTTCTGCCAATTCATAGACCAGCTCTCCCTGACTCTCCGGCCAGTCACTGGTACGATACATACCTGGCCGATTGGGAATAGGAGTCAAAATCAAAGAATCCTTTGCCTCGCCAGCTTCTGTTCTGTAGGTCCGTTTCAGCTCAACTTCTTCTTCCTGATACGGAGAATAATCGGGGTTTGCCAGCTTGGCTGTAATGGAAACACGCTCGCCGGTAGAAATGGTATCCTGGCTGATAAAAATTGCGCTGCTGGCAGATTCATCCAGCAGGTGTGGCAGTCCCATAAACTGGACCACTTTTCCCCAATATTCGCGGAAATAGCGATCCCCAAATTCTCGCCGCCAGCGCCAGGTGGAATCAAATCCCATGAACAGGACTGAACCTTTGCCGTAAGCCTGATGTACAATTGCCGGGTAGCGCTGACGATTGGCGTTTTCAAAAGATACCAGCAGACTTACTGATGCCGGTTTGAGACGACCACTTTCATAGACCTGGTAGATTGGTGGGAGATCGGACCAGATCCTGGCATTCTCAATTGGATTGCCGGAAAATGCTACCAGTGGATTTGATTTACCTTCATCTGTGAGGCTGAATTTGAGCGGGATACGTTTTGGGGCGAATAATTCGTCACGGAAGCTTTCCCCAATGCCTTCACCTAAAGTCACAGGTACCAGCGGTTCCAGGGGACTTTCCTTCATGGTGTAAGGCACATAGGTGCGGTCAGAAACGACAACCAGCCCCCCTGCATTGTCGCGTACAAAACCAGCCAGTCCTTCCTGAAACTCTTTTGGCAGCAAGGCCACATTAATGGCCGAGATAAAGACAAGGTCGTATTCGTCATGCAGGGCTTTTGCATCTTCCGGCAGTTTTTGCAGACTGTGAATATCTGCCTTGCGATCCAGAATGCGCGGATCAATATCCTGCAGATACGCTTTGTAGTTGACACGCTTATCCCGATCCAGAGTGCCACGCAGATAGCGGTATTCCCAAGTTGGAGAGCCAAACACCAGCAGAATACGAATCTTCTCATCAATCACCCTAAGATTCTTCACATACAGGTTATTATCTGCGGTGATTTCATCGGTTTGAGGTACAACCTCCACCCGCAGAAGGTATTCTCCTTCCTTTTCAGGAATGTATTCAATGGGAACACTCTGCTCGGTTTCGTCTGTCAATGAAACTTCTTCTGTTGCCACCACACGGTCATTCAACAGAACACGAACCTTAATCTGGCGGCCTGCATATCCACGTTGCGTGACATTGGCATAGAGTTTAGCTTTCTCATTGACGAACACCACGTCTTCCGCCAAGACAAAAGGTATTGCCAGATCACGAGAGCGTTCCTGTCCGACTCCGACCGCATAAACCGGAAGCCCTTCCCGTTCGAGCTGACGACCAATCTGCTCAACCAGTTCAGGTGCGTTATGCGCGCCATCTGAAACCAGAATCACACCAGGGGAATAGCTGCCCAGATGATAGTTCATTCCCCCTGAAAGCATTTTATTGATGGATGTCCTGCCTTCTGTTGGCATTGCAGGTGGCAGTGTGGTATCAAGCGGTACAACCGCTTCACCTGCGAGATATGGGTGCAGCTCCAGATCTGGATACATTTTCTGACGTGCAATAATTTCAGCAACCAGGCGATGCGCAGCCTGATAACGTGGCTGACTTCCAGTATCACCTATCTGCATACTTTCTGTAGCATCCAGAATCACAGGGACGGGGCCCGGCATCAATCCTTCTGCATCCACTTCCAGAGTAGGACGCGAAATCATAAACAGTGCTGCGGCATAAGCACCAATTCGCAAACCAGTCATCAGCCAGCGCTGGAATGGTGTCACACTCCTGGCTCGACGATATTGCCAGATCACGAGTCCAGCCAATGCGGCAAGTATGAAAGGGACCAACCATACCGGCATCCAGCTATCGAATGTTATTTGACGAATAACATCTATGGATGCTGCGTCTGGATTGTCACTGATAAATTTGAGGAGCCAGCCAATCATCAGTTCCGTCTCCCCAGGTGTGCATAGTTCTCAAGAATCAGGGCCAGAACTGCTAATACGATCATCAAAATGGAGAGCTCCCGACTGGAGCTGAACGATCCGAGACTGCCAACATCCACTACTGCAATTCGACTTTCACCTTGTGCTTCGATGTGCTTGCGCAAGAGCTCAGGCGAACTGGCTATGGCAGAATCTGCTCGACTGGCATTATAGCCAAAACTGTAAAAAGACTGATCATCTTCCAGTATCTGCACAAAGCCCGCCTGTTCAGGTGGTTCAATACGGAGAACAAGTCCTTTACCTTCCTGCTCTACCAGCGATGCCGGTTGCGGGGTATCTCCCTTCAAGCCTGCGACATAGCGACTGTCACGTCCAAGCCCAGAAACGGCAAGTGCAGTCAATTCTTTGGCCACATGAGAGTGTACAGGTGACAACTGAAGGGTTTCCCAGGCCAGGCGCTGCACGATCTGTACAAAATTCGGATTGAAATAAATATCTGTATATCCAGATGCTGGCATGAACCCGACACAGGTCAGCTGGCCTCCAAATGCATTACTGGTGGTGATCACGGGCAAGGCTTCGCCACTCACATACAGACGACCTGCGGTTGCATTCTGAATCGGAAGATAACGAAACAGGTGAATCAGTGACGGGTTGAGGGTTTCATCCGTCATGAAACTGGCATAGGTATTCTCCAGGCGCTTTGCATCCAGTTCCTTTGAAACCTCTTTCTGCCAGGCGCCCACTTCGATTTCCAGTCCAGACCAGGGGCTGTCTCCCCCCAGATTCTGATCAGCAAATGCAATCACTCCTCGTCCTTCCATCAAGTGCTGACGAAGCATGGGGGTCATGTTGTCTGTCTTACGGGCAGGGATACCCATCAGCACAACCAAGTCATAATTTACCAGGTTTTCCTGATAGATCTGCTGAGGCAGAATGGATTTATAGTTCCAGCGCTGCGAACCACCTACAGCCATGAGCGCATTGCGGAAAAATACATCACGAGCAAATGGTTCGTCGGATTTCTTCTCTGGAACAATTGCCAGCACATTCAGTGAGCCACGGGTAGCTACCTGTAAATAAAAATGGTCGTCCAAGGGATATGTATCAGTCGGCAGGTAAATATCGAGCTGCCTGGGTGAAGCATCCGGCAATTCGCAACGCATTTCCACCCAGGTATCTTCTCTGGGTTCCAGACTAACCAGGACACGATCTAAATCCTTGTCATCCAGTCGCAACGTTACGGGTACCCGGGATGCGGTTTCTGAACCGAGATTGGTTATCTGCACACGCACGACGTTTTCGCGGCCTGGATGAAGACCTTCAGGCATTAGTTCAAAGTGAGTAACAGCCAGATTGGGAACGGAAGCACGTTCATCTACAGGAAGAAAAGATAGCTGCAAGTTGTCCGGCAGGCGAGATCTCATCTCTTCAATTACCCGACCATCACTGAAAGCACTGCTCTGAAAATCACTGATGATGACAATGGTACCGACATCCTTCAAGTCAGCTGCTTCTGCCAGAGTATCCGTCAGTGTGCGACCATTCCCGGCGCCAGAGGATAATCGAATGGCGGCAATCTGCTGCCCTAATGCGGCTTTGTTTTCGATCAGCGCAGAAGCACGCTTAAGTTTGCCATCATAGGTCCAGATGGAAAAGATGCCATCAGTCGTCTGCACCACCCGCAATGCCAACGCCTGGGCCTTTTCCAGACGAGTACCATCTTCGAGGGTCGCTCCCATACTCAGGCTGTTGTCAATGACGATCATGGTTTTGGTCTGTCCGCTACCTCCAAAACTGAGCCGACCAACCAACAATGCCAGCGCCAGCAGCAGAAGCAGCTTGCTGATCAGTTTCAGGATCTCAGTGACCCGCACCCTCTTCTTTTTCTTTTCAAGAGCTTTCGCCATCCAGGCATAAGCAGCCCAAGGAATAACCTGCCTGCGACGGTGGATGAGGAGGATCAGCAAAGGTACAGACAGAAATCCGATACCGGTCAATAACATGGAAAGATTCAAAAAGCTCATACCAGCGATTTACCTTAGATTCCGTTTTGACAGGTATTCCGCCAGATGAAATCCAAACGGTCGTTCCATATTGCACACGAGATAGTCAATCCCAAGCGAAAGGGATTGTTTGCGCATGTCAGCCATATACGCAGAGAAAATTTCATTGTAGGATTCCGAGATGGTCTGCCCGATCACATCAAGGTGACCTTCTCCCTCCAGGTCTGGAAGCCGAACCCGACCTTTCAGTTGAAAGTCCAGTTCAAGCGGGTCGACTACATGCAGCAACACCACTTCATGCTTATCGTCCAGCAGTCGCTTTACTCCTGAGAAAATCTCATCTGGTTCCGTAAAGAAATCACTGATGAGAAAAACGACTTGCCTGCGACCAAGTTGCTCGGCGAGACGGGCCAACATCTGGCTCATACTGCCTGCCTGTTTGGCTTCTCGTGGTTGCTCAAAAAGCGATGAAATGGTGCCGACCACGTCTTCACTACCACTCACCGGCACCGTCGCCCTGACTTCCCTGTCAAAGAAATACGCTCCGACCGTATCGGCCTGATTTACCACCAGCTGGGCCAGGGCAACCGCGATAAATGCAGCATAATCCAGTTTTCGCCCATGTTCATGGGAGAAATCCATACTGCTGCTGATATCAATCAACAGATGGGCACTGAAGTTCGTTTCCTGCTCATACTGCTTGATCAGGTATTTGGTCGTCCGATAATAGGCTCGCCAGTCAATATGCTTGACATCATCACCAGGTACATACTGTCGGTGTCCGGCAAACTCGATCGCGAAGCCATGAAACGGCGACCGGTGATTTCCTACCAGATGACCTTCTACCAGGCTGGCAGGTTTGAATCCGATATGACAGAGCCGGGTGACGCTATCCGCATCAAAATATTTAAGCCACGATTTCTGAACTGGGGGCATTCAACAAGAGCTTTGTAACAGTCTTCATCTACAGGCGTCAGGACAAACGCTTGACCGCATGACTTATGCCATGCTGCAACGGGTATTCCCGACCCTGAATGAGAAGCTCCTACGCATCCTGCCCATGCGAAAGAACCAATAGATTTTGGTAATGAGTGCGATTCACATTTGATACTGAAGGCTACCTACAGAGACAAGCTCCAAGATAACCGATACACGTTATGAACGCTGAATCATACATGGGTTCCACGAATAGTCAAAAAATTTCGTATCCCAAGGGTGAATTGAGATCAATTCCTGCATGATTCCTATTTCTGACGCAACAAAAGCAAACGCCAGTCATGCCCTTCCAGGTTTAACGTCGCTTTACCCGGATCGCCACTGATCATGAAAGGCAAACCGGTTACGGCATCCACAACCACAGGTGCAACCCGGAAACCAGCTGCATGCCAGTCAAATTCCAGTTCCGCAGAGAGTGAATCTCCAGACGTATTGCAGAGCACAATCAGTGACTTGCCATATACAGAACGTATCAGCAAGCGATCATCTGTACTGCTGATAACATCTACCTTCTCTCCAGATGGTCCTACCGCCGGCAAGGCCAGATCGTCCAATTGTTTGAATAGCGGCCACAGAAAAGCCTGCATGTCAGATTCACCTTCATAGGTCCGGGATGCATTTCGCATGGCACTCGCAGCTGACACCCCGGACAGCTCTCCTCCCATCGCATACACCAGCCCACGTATCTGGCTTCTTCGGGTTGCCAGTAACCGGTCACTGACCACATGTAAGGGAATTCCCGTCAAATGGGCATCAAAGCGAATCTTAAAATCATCAAGGTCCCTTTCTGCCAGCTTCAGCAGGTCCACATTGCCTCCGTCTTCATGGAGGTCTGAAAGGCTTTCAATGGTGGCAATAGGAAATGGAGAGCTGCGGGTAATCACCAGTCCATCGCGCCCTGCATGCCGATGAACAAGTGTCCAGATACGACGATGCAGATCCCTGTTGGCGAAAATGGGATAGCGTCCACGTAAACGCCCATTGGTATCAACCCAACCATCCCCGGTTGAAAGTCGCGCTGTAAGAGCTGGAGCCACAGTCTGGTCCAGAACGACACTGCTGGCCCCGGTCATGGTCAACATTTCATGGATGCGTGATACAATCCAGGCATTTGTCAGCCGTCCGGGACGATGCGCATAATAACCTTCACTACCGCGCACTGGCCAGGCCACACATTCGGCCAGGAATGGCTGAATGACATCGTCTTCTACAGGCAAGGTCGCCAGTGCATCATATCCACGATACCGCATCCCGGCAGATTGCATTGCCCGGGCCCACTGCTGCACCCCCATAATCCGCCAGTTCGATTCATCCATTTTGGCCAACGGTCCGGGGATAGGCCCAGATTCATGCCAGAGCAGCGTATTATCACGGCTACTATTGCGCTGACTGTCGAGTAACAGTCCATTTCCGCCCAGCTTAGCCAGATTCCGAGCCTCTCCAGCCAGAGAATGACTGCTGATAGAATGCGTCATAGGGTGTACCCGAACACTATCTCTGACCAATCGGTAACGTGCCCCACCACCAATTGCAATGGGCCTGACAGGCGTTGGCATCATGCCCCAGGTAAAAGTAATAGCCCCGGAACCTGCCGTTTTTACGTTTGGCTTGCCCGGTTGTGCCCTGGTGACTATGGCATATTGCATCACGACTTTATCAGCATCGGCTTTTAGGGTAATTGCATCCGGTCGATCCAACGGACTCCAGAACCGGTCACTTTCCATGGACACTTCCATACCACCAACTTGCGACCCGGCCCAGACTATTCCACTGAATGGTAGTTCAATGCTCTGCCCCCTGTAACGTCCACCAGACCAGTCGCCATGCTGACCATATGCCATGGAGTTCTGCAAGGCAGCCCGGTAATGGGAAACCAGGGACGCTTTGAGTGGTATTTCCAGGGTTACCTCTGATAAATCCACCGCCCGGTCACCCATTGGGGCAATCGTCAGAGAATAACGTATAAATCCATCAGCTTCGGCTACAATCTGCAAGGTACCAGATGTACCCGTTCCCATGGTCATAACATCTGCATGCATCGTAACAGCCCAGCGGTTACGACTGATGACTTTCGGGGGCCCAAACAAAAGAGAACGGCCACTGTTTACAACTAACCGAATCGGCTCAGCAAGCAGATCAACTTGTTGATCGCCATGATTCAGCTTGATGCTGACGGGCATTGCGGTATCTGCAAAGGTGTAGGTAACAAATGATGTTTCCAACTCACTACCGACCATACGCAGTTCTCTAAATGGGAACAAGGCATTGGAAAGTGATTCAGGTTGACCATAATCCTGATCGACCCAACGAGGTAAAGCAGGAATGGTGAGTTTTCTGGATCGACTCTGCAGGACTTCCTGTCCATCCATCAAGGCAACTTCCAGGTTTACCTCTCCTGGCTCAATTCCTTCCAGTGGTAGCTCTATCCTGGCTGTCCGTCCCATCAGATCTGCTTCTACTTGTCGGGCAACCAACATTCGATTGCCATCTCTTTTGAGTGCTGCCTGAACACGAGTTCCTTCGATCAATTCACCAGCATAAACGAAACTGGTATCAACAGCGACCTGTTGCCTTTCCCCAACCAGGATGGTGGCATCAACACGCAAAGCATCCGGTTTATCAACCAGCATGCTCCACGCTGCCACAATCATCTCTGTTTTTGCATCAAGGACACGCACATGTACCAGCCCGACTCCATCAACTGCAGGCCTTAAAAAACGTGCAGACTGCAATGCGCCTGAGCGCAATTCTAAAGTCTGTGATACTGGTGGTTGCGGTTTGAATCCTTTGGTAGTACTGGCCATCGCCTGACTTGCAGAAACCAGGCGATCTGCCGGGTCCATCGCGTTGGCAGGTTGGACAGAACCGTCAAATGCCTCAAAAAAATTAAGGTCTGCACGCTGAGGCATATAACACTCCCCTACTACTTTCACAGCAGATGCAGCCCCGATGCCCCGACTGCCTTCCAGAATCAATCCAGTTTCAGTAGAGCTTACATTGCCTGCGGAGCTCAACCAGAGACAAGGCGCGTCCTTCCCACCAAAATTCAGATAAGCAAACTCTCTGCTCCCGGACTGCGGCAGCACACTCGAGCCGACAAGCGTACGCAAACCTTGACCATATTCAAGCCAAACCAGAATCTCCCAGGTTGTTCCCGGTTCTGGAACCTGACGACGAAACGTATCAAAGGGCAGAGTAACTTCGTAGGTGACGTCCTTTTTTCCAGTCAGAGCACTGGCCACCCAATCACCGTCTGAAATTGGTCGTTTTTCACCCAGGCTTGGAGCATATGCACGAGTCTTTCCTGTTTGCTCCAGTACAAACTGATAGCTACTGCGCTGAGCAAACTGGTCTTTGACCTCGATATGCAAAATTTCCCGCTGTTGATCGATCTGTCCCCGGTACTTCATAACCTGAGGGTACTCGCTCCTCACCCCCACGTGTATTCCTTTGTCTGAATAGGCCAACTGCAGGACCAGACTCCGATCTGACAATCGGCCAGAATAAAGGTCAACCAGTGGTTGCTTGGTGCAAATCTGCCATTCGCGTGCATCAAGTTTACCATCAACTTCAATCGCACCGGCCATTTGAGGCAACGTTATAACGGGATAACGATAGGTAATCTCAGAAATACGGTTTGGATCTCTCGATTTCAGCACTGAGGCTTGCAGAGATACCAGAAGGCATATCATTCCTCCTATAAACCATCCGACAGAGAAGCGGCCACACATATTCAGGAACCTCCAGATACCAACCTATTCAAAACAAACTGTACAATTAACATCAACTGCACCGGATTTGGTGCTGGCAAAAGATGTCACCAATACCAAACGCTCTGGAAATGGAGCTGCCACAGCCCACTGCCAGAACGTTTACCCGGATATCCGCTCAAATTACCGGATTGCTAATCTACCGTCAAGCATGATTGCAAAGTTGTCATGATTGAATATGTATGATCATGCTTGACGAGTCAGATCAAAAACAGATCAATTGTTAACTTTGATCAACTCAACTTTGAAAACCAGCGTGCTGTTTGGAGGAATAGACCGACCGGCACCGCGGGAGCCATAACCAAGCTCTGAGGGAATGATGAATTCAAAGGTATCGCCTTCTTCCATCAGTTGAAGACCTTCAGTCCACCCCTTGATTACCCGATTGAGCGGAAAAGTTGCGGGTTGTCCCCGATCATAGGAACTGTCAAACTTGGTGCCATCGGTCAGTGTACCATGATAATGTACCGTAACCGAAGAAGTTGGACCAGGCTTCTTGCCTCCCTCCCCTTTCTTCAAAATACGATACTGCAAGCCGGATGTAGTGGTTACAACGTCACTTTTCTCAACCTTAGCAGGTATTGCATTCTCATCACCTTCTGCATGGCAAATTGAAAATGTACCAAGCAGAACACCGGCAAGAATCCCTTTTGCAACAAAACTTTTCATCATCAGAATCCCTTCATCAAGTCATTAAAATTCCGTAATTCAGTGTGGGTCAAGATGCAGACTATACTTATCGCTGCAATTCAGATCCAGTCCTCAACAACACTCCTTACAGGAACCTTGCAATCCAGCGATTAAAGCTTACCGTGTTGCTTCCCGAAATCTGTGCTGTCAGACTCATGTGAATCTGAGCACCCCAATAAACCATGCAGCACAGCCATTCATCGATTTTCAGAGCTTACGGCCAGCCGTCTTTGCGCCGTGAATTATAAGGCCAACTGTCCATGTTTGAAAAACTGAATCCCAACGCAGCAGCCGATGAAGAAACCATCCTCGACTTCTGGGAGAAAGAGCAGATTTTCGAGAAGTCCCTTCAGCAGCGCGAAGGCTGCGATGAATTTGTCTTCTATGACGGTCCCCCATTTGCTACCGGACTACCTCACTATGGTCATATCGTAGCAGGCACCATCAAGGACGTCATTCCCCGTTACCAGACCATGCGCGGCAAATATGTCGATCGGGTCTTTGGCTGGGACTGCCATGGTCTTCCAGTTGAGAACCTGATGGAAAAGCAACTTGAGATCAACAGTAAGCATGAGATCGAAGAATATGGCATCGATAAATTCAATGAGGCCTGTCGCGGTATCGTCCTGAAATACACCTCGGATTGGCAGACCATCGTCAAACGGACTGGTCGCTGGGTCGACTTCGAAAATGGTTATAAGACCATGGATCGCGACTATATGGAGTCGATCTGGTGGGTCTTCAAACAGCTATGGGACAAGGACCTGATCTACGAAGGCCACAAGATCATGTGGTACTGCCCGCGCTGTGCCACGCCGTTGAGCAATTTTGAGGTCAATCAGGGCTACCAGGAAGTGGAAGATCCGGCCATCACCGTCCGCTTCAAAGTAGATGACCAGGACAACACCTATTTCCTGGCCTGGACGACGACTCCCTGGACGCTGTCCAGCAACCTTGCACTAACCGTCGGTCCTGAAATCGACTATGTCGAAGTTGAAGATGACGGCACCCGTTACATCCTGGCGGAAGCCCGGATGGGAGCCTACTGGCGTAAAGAAAAACCGACTATTGTGCAGCGCTACAAAGGCAGCGACCTTGTTGGTAAGACCTACGAACCGATTCTCCCTTATTTCAGCGATCTGAAAGCCGAAGGTGCCTTTCGGGTCATTGATGCAGCCTTTGTTTCCACCGAAGATGGTACAGGTATCGTCCACACTGCTCCTGGTTTTGGTGAAGACGATGCGGCAGCCGGTAAAGCGCATGGACTACCAGCCGTTTGCCCAATAGATGAAGAAGGCTGCTATACTCAGGATGTTTCTGATTATGCCGGTCGCTTCGTCAAAGATTGCGACAAGGACATTATCCGTCGTCTTAAAGATGAGGGTAAACTCGTTCATCGTGGCGTCTGCAAGCACAATTATCCGTTCTGCTGGCGTTGTGATTCTCCCCTATTAAATAAAGCAATCGGCACCTGGTTTGTTAATGTGGAATCGATCAAGGATCGCATGATCACCGCCAATAATCAGATCCGCTGGGTACCCGATCATATCAAAACCGGACGTTTCGGCAAATGGCTGGAGAATGCCCGTGACTGGGCCATCAGCCGCAACCGCTACTGGGGCTGTCCACTACCGATCTGGCGTAATGTGGAAACCGGTGATGCAGTCTGCGTCGGCTCCGTGAAGGAACTGGAAGAGCTTTGCGGCCATAAGATCGACGATCTGCACAAACACTTCATGGATGCCGTCGAGCTCAAAACCAAAGAAGGAGATACCCTGACGCGTGTTCCTGAGGTACTTGACTGCTGGTTTGAAAGTGGCTCCATGCCCTATGCTCAGCGCCATTATCCCTTTGATAATCAGGAGTGGCTGGATGATCACTTCCCGGCAGACTTCATTGCTGAAGGTCTCGATCAGACACGTGGCTGGTTCTATACCCTGGTTATCCTGGGAACAGCGCTCTTTGACCGTCCGCCATTCATGAACGTCATTGTCAATGGCATGGTGCTCGCCGATAACGGTGAGAAGATGTCAAAGAGCAAGATGAATTATCCAGACCCGATGAACATTATGAATAAGTATGGTGCCGATGCCATGCGCCTGTACCTGCTTGGCAGCAATGTCATGCGTGCTGGGGAAATGATGTTCTCAGAAGGTCAGGGAGTCAAAAAAGACGCCAACGGCAAAGAGTACAACACCCCACCAGGGGTGCAGGAAGTGATGCGCAGTGTCATCCTGCCTTTGCAGAATTCCTATGCCTTCTTTACGACCTATGCCAATGTGGATAACTGGACGCCTGCGCCACTCCCGGCAACCTTGCAGAATCCATTGGACCAGTGGATTGTCAGTCGCCTGGAAGGCATGGTTGAAGACGTCACGGCCAGTATGGATGCATATGAACTGCAGCCAGCCGCCAATCGCTTTACCGAATTCATCGATCAATTGACCAATTGGTACATCCGTCGCAGCCGTCGGCGCTTTTGGAAAAGCCAGAATGATAGTGATAAAGCCGAGGCATATGCGACGCTCTACCACGTCCTGATCACCTTCTCCAAAGTAGCAGCACCATTTATTCCTTTCATCACCGAGCGCATTTACCGCAACCTGCGCACGGAGGAGATGCCGGAGTCGGTTCATTTGTGCGACTATCCACAAGCACAGACGGTCTACCGCAATGCTGAACTTGATCGCCGTATGGGTCTTGCGCAGACTGCGGTGTCATTGGGCCGTTTCCTGCGTACGCAGGCATCCCAGCGTGTCCGCCAACCGCTGCGTTCAGTCATTCTTGTCTCTATGAATCAGGAAGTACGCGACGACCTTGCCGTCATGCAGGATGTGATTCAGGAAGAATTGAACGTCAAGCAGGTGATCATCCGTGAAGATGAAGCTGAACTTGTTCATCTCAGTGCCGTCGCCAACTACAAAAAACTTGGCAAGCAACTGGGAAAGCAGATGAAGGCTGCTGCACAGATCATAGCATCTCTACCTGACAGTGACATCCACGAGTTGCAACAAGGTGGTAAAGTGGAAGTTGCTCTGCCAGATGGACAGACTTTTGAGTTGACTGCCGAAGATATCGAAATCCGCCGCGAAGAGAAAGAAGGTATGGCTGTCGCCAATGAAGGAGCAGTCACAGTCGCCCTTGATCTTGCTCTGGATGACGACCTGCTGGCAGAAGGTATTGCACGTGAAGTCGTCAGCGTGATCCAGAAACTCAGAAAAGATGCCGATCTGGATGTTACAGACCGTATTTCAGTCAACTATTCAGGGTCAGATGTTGTTTCTACTGCCATTTTGACGCATCGTGAGTATATTTGCAATGAGACCCTCGCCGATTCATTGGCGGCGACAGAGGATCATACTGATATGTCCGTCATTAATCTGGATGAAACCCAGGCGTTTGTAAGTATTGTAAAAATGTAGAATCTGGAGAAAGAAGCCACCCATGTCACGTCGGGAAATCTGCCCTCATTGCGATTCGCTTATCACCTTGACCCGTGATAAGACGGAAGCGGAATGTCCCTTTTGTGGAAAAATCGTGACTTTTTCTTCAGATGCTCCTGTGGAAAAGAAAAAGAGCAAATCACACCGTCTTCTCAATCGTCCGAAATCGAGTCGCGCTAAAAAAGACGCCCCACCCTCTCCATCTGAATTACTGGATGATACCAAATCCAGCGTGTTGAGACCGGTGGTAAAAAACGATGCTTCAAGCACGGAATCCCGTCCAATCATGACCGGACGGACATCCCTGCAGAATGCGGTCAAAAATGCGAAAACACGCTCAGATACCGGAAGAATCAAACCAACTGTCAGCCACAATCTGGAAGACACAGTTTTCGATCTTTATCGCAATGAAGACGGAGAGATTGAGGTAGGCGAACCTGCGATTGCGCCTGATGATCTGGTAAGTTCGGATTTCCCATTTCTTCCCATGCCCCCACTCCCTGGGATAGGGGCAATGGAGGTAAAGTCACGTAATCGGGAACAACTAAAAGTAGCGGTCCCGGTCGATACTGACATCCTTTCAAACTTCCGCAAAAAAGCAGATGAGGAACTCCCAGAGGAATTCACCAGTGAAGCCCCTCTGGTCGCTAGGCAAAGCAGCAAAAAACGACCTGCTGGTGAAGAAATCAAAGGCATGGGTGGCATCAGGATTCGTACTGAACGCGATATCAAATTCAAGACT
>MDTD01018303.1_pt1 | contig 16717 bp, 6 predicted proteins | sample 811221 | NCBI WGS metagenome assembly MDTD01 (sample SAMN05326646, study PRJNA326480) | marine metagenome | isolation source: seawater | place: Pacific Ocean: South West | collected 2011 | reverse complement strand
GAGATAACCAATACAGATTATTTAAACTCGATATCAAATACGGATCACTCTCCGTACCACTCCCAGACGGAGCCTCCGATGTCGGGGCAACAGGCGCCACATCACTCACCGTCACAACTACCGTCGACTCAACAGAGTCCACCTGACCATCATTGACCACCAGCGTGAGGTTATAGCTCGTCGCTGCGTCGACTGCGGGCGCGGTAAACGTTGGGTTGGCCGCGGTGGCGTCCGACAGTGTAATCCCGGCTGGTGCCGCCCATGCGTAGGTCAGGGTGTCGCTATCCGCGTCGCTTGAGGCGCTGCCGTCCAACGTTACGGTAGCCCCCTCGTCCACCGTCTGCGCTTGGCCTGCATCCGCCACCGGCGCGGTGTTCGGTGCAGCGAAGGCGATCACCTGCGGGTTCGAGCCTGAGCCCACGTCCAACCCGGGCGATATAGTGACGGTTGTATCTGATGGCATAACGGCCTCCGTGGCGGCGTCATAGATCTTGAACGTGGCGGTCTCATCCCCACCTGCGGCGTTGACCAAAATATTCACCCATGCAGTGCCTGCGTTGATGATGACCGTCTGCTTGGCCCTCAATTCGTCGCCCACGTAGACCGCGACAACACTCCCAGCACTGGCCACAGCCCCATTGACCGTGACATTGCCCACTAAAGTTGCCGTGTTGTTGGGATGCACCACCGGTTCGCCAAAACTTTCATCGGCTTGCAACAGGCCGCTATGGGCCATCAACAGGCCAAGCGCAAACAGCATTCGCACCATCAAGGATGCTTCATGCCGGGATTCAGCAAGTGCCTTGTGTTTTGTTTTCATGTTTATTTTTGGTTGAATTTTCAAATGACTGTTTCGGATCATTCCTGTTCCTCCCGAATTCGGTAAAACCGGGTGGCAGCTAATGGCTCTGGCTTGGCAGTGAACTTTAATGTTTTACCTTCGCCCCGAAAAGTTTCTTCTGGTTGCCAAGTCTCGAAGTCCTCGGTGGATTCGACGACATAACGAAGCCCTTCCTTTGTGGCAAATGAAAAACTGAATTGATCCCTTCCGGATTGTACAAGTCGAAGTGATTTGCTTACTCCGGACCCAGCATTCAATTTCACTAAATCATCCTTTCCATACACTTCACCCAACTCAAGTTTCATCGCACCAGAAACTCGGTGTTCCGCTTGGCCAAGCGCATTCCAAACACGATATGTCACCGACTCTGTCTTGCCTAGGTTTACATTCAGGGAAACAAAACTTTCGCCATCGGAAATTACCACGGGATATTCACCCCGCAATTCACCGCCCACAAAAGCCCCAACCAAACTGCCCGCAGGCGCCGGTTTGCCCTGTAGTGTCACCCGCGCGAACACGGTCGCTCCCAGATTGGGATAAACCACCACCCGCCCCCAACCCGTAATACTATCCTCCTGGCCAAGCGGTGCAGGTTGAGCCTTGGTGATATCACGGTTCCCACCATGGCTACCCGCTTGGCCAAACGACCATGTGCCGTCGGCATCCACCTTCAACCAATAGCCAAGCCCGGGCGTCATGGACGTCAGCGTGTTGAGGAATGCCGGGTTGTCCGGGTCGTAAGACTCGGTCAGGTTCTTGATCTGCGCCACGGTCGCCCCCAGACTCGTCAATTCATCCGCCGGAGCCGCGCCAATTGCCCTTGGGTAGCCCACGAGATTCCAGCCGGATTTCACGTCGATAGAACTGCTGTTTGGCACGACTCCCTGCACTTGCAGATTTACATCCTCCGCGACCTTTACCCAGTAGCCATCTTCTACTGTTAAATCGGCTAGCGAATTGAGATACGGATGGTTGGCCGCATTATCTACATCATAAATCTTCGATATGTTTTTGATTTGTGACAACTTGGACAGAATAGGGGCCAAAACTGTCTCCACATCCATGTCTTCAGCCTCCACATAGAATGAAATCAGATTCCAACCTGCTTTGAGGTTAATGGTTTGAGTCACGGTAGGCACCGCTTCATTAACCGTGATGCTCACAACAGCCTCAAGGGAGCCAGTAGTGCCGTCCCCCACTTTAAACTTGAAACTGTCCGAACCATGGAAGCCATTATTTGGTGTGTAGATGAGATTCGGCGTTGTCCCGCTCAGTGAACCGTTTGCCGGATCAACTGTTATCGAGTAAATCAAGGTGTCATTATCTGCATCTGTTCCTGCCAGAGTTATGGATAACGCCGTATCCTCATCGGTCGATACATCTTGCGCAGTCGCACTCGGCGCTTGGTTCACGTTGTTAACCGTCACCACTACCGTCGACTCCGCTGAATTCACCTGGCCATCATTCACCACCAACTTAAACGTGTAATCTGTCGCTTGGCTTACCGCAGGTGCGGTAAATGTCGGATCGGCCACATCTGTAGCCGACAGCGTGATCCCGCTTGGCACCACCCAGGAAAAAGTCAATGCATTCGCATCTGTTTCAGCATCAGACCCACTGCCGTTAAGCGACACTTGTGCATTTTCATTAACCGCTTGGTTAGACCCGGCATTTGCGACTGGAATATCGTTCACGGCATTCACAGTTATCGTAATGGTCGCGTCAGGCGAATCCACATGGCCATCGTTCGCCTTGAATGTGAAACTGTCCGTCCCGCTATAGTCTGTTGATGGCGTGTATATCAAACTGGGCGACGCTCCGGTCAACGCCCCATGCTGAGGCTGCCCTGTAACCGCAAATGTAAGCGTATCACCGAAGTTACCATCCGTGCCGGCCAACGTGATGGATAGGGACGAATCCTCATCCGTTGACACAGTTTGTGCGGTTGCTACCGGCGCTTGGTTGAGTTGCTGCACAGTAATTGTCACAGTCGACTCCGGAGAATCCGCTTGGCCATCATTAACAACTAATTTGAACGTCAACGCTGTCGTTTGACCAACCGTTGGCGCAGTAAAAGTCGGACCGGCCATATCATTGGCTGAAAGAACAATCCCGTCTGGAGCGACCCATGAGTATATCAATGAATTCGCATCCGTTTCGACATCTGAACCACTGCCGTTTAGTGTTACTTGTGCACCCTCGATTACCGTCTGGCCCTGCCCGGCATTAGCTGTTGGCAAATCGTTCAGAGCGTTAACAGTAATCGTTATAGTGGCATCCGATGAGTCCTCCCGTCCATCATTTGCCTTAAATGTAAAACTATCTGAACCGTTGAAATTACTCGCCGGCGTGTATGTCAAATTAGGAGTCGAACCACTCAACGAACCGTTCTGCGGTTGACCTGTTACGGTGAATGTCAACGTATCCCCAGAATCCGCATCTGTGCCGGTGAGGGTAATTGATAGTGCCACATCTTCATCCGTCGTCACATTTTGCGCTGTGGCGACAGGCGTTTGGTTTGGCTCCTGCGTGGCGTTGGGATCGCCGATGGAGGAATCGTTGTTGGCATCGATACTGAACGCCGCCTCATAGGCATAGTATTCGCTCGAAGCCACATCCGCTGACGTACCCGATGAAACAAACTGCCAGACACTGTTGAAGTTCATTTCTTCAAGCGCTCCCGAGTTGTCGTTTTTCCAAAGCACTTTGTTGACACCGTTGACTGATTCAGCTGCGATTGCTGAACGGCCATTCATGATGACTGCCATGAATTCGCCATTGATCATTACAGGAAGGCTGCTGCCTGAATTCGCGCCAGCATAAATCTGAGACTGACTGTCCCTAAAGAGTTTCACGCCGCCAACAGACTCAACTTCAGTCAGGCTGGCGCCCCCGTCATCCCCACCCGGGCTGCTCGCGGCATCGGATACAGAAAACACATTATCTGAGGGATTAATGCGCTCCATCTTCCTCCGTGTCCCGTCAAGGTATGCAAGGTTACTCCCCATGTGCTGTAGTCCCGCAAAAGTCACCGTTGCATGAGAATTACCCCACGGGTTACGAAGGAAAAACTTTTGAGTCGCAACATCGTAACTTTCATACGTGTAAGTATGCTTCCGCTTAACTCCATAATGTGAAGCCAACTGGCACGGCGCCGAGGTACTGAACACCATCGGCAGCTTTTTGTTGATCATTTCGATCAACTCAGCCTCAGTCAAACCGGAGTCCCCCGCTCCGCTGCTGATGAACTTGTAACTGGATTCCTGACCGGTCACATGTGAAAGTGCCATGTGCGCGGAACCACCCGCGATACCAAAGAAGTTTCCTATCCCATAACGATTCGTCCCGTCCTGCCCTATATTGTCGGATTCGTTCAATTGAACATAGGCTTTTTCCGCCAACATCGTCCAGCTTTCTCCGGAAGTCGTGTGCACGTTATCCAGTTTCTCAGATCGATACCCCGGCACATAACGATCCACAGTCACCCAGCGTTCCAATCCGCTGTTATCATACCAACGCACACCAAATGTCCCGTCTCCGTTGTCGACAAACATGTCTCCCTGGAACACAGAGGCCTGCGTGCCATCAATGGATGCGATATTGGATTCTGCCACAGCACTCAGCGAAGATAACAGGTAACAATCGCCCAATTTGCCCTGATTGACATCAGACGCGCGGGCCCCCTTCAATGTCAGTTTCGAGTCATTCGTAATATCAACCGATCCTGTGTTGTTGACCGGCACAGTAATCCCCGTACCAGACGCCACGTCACTCGTCACCTCAACCCACTCACCCTGCGTTTCCCCTACGAATAAATCTCCAGCTTTTGCATCCAAATCGAGATCGATGACAAGATTTCCACTTGAGCCAGCAGAAATTGTCCCTCCCTCGACTTGAATATTTTTTGCCACTTTGGGTGCTGGGAAAAACAGCGGCAAATCCAAACGTGTATACATTCTCGGCTGCGCCGGGCTATCGGTGCCCATGAACCATTTTGAGATTAATTTTTCGACACGATCCTCGGAACTTCCGGGGTACAAATTTCCCATATCCTGTCGGGAAGTTCTCCCCATGTTGTTATCTTCGCGTCCAGTGTAATACTGGTTTGCCGGATCACCGTTGGCGAGGTTGTCTAGAATGGTCACCAAATAATTACTTAACCCCACTTCCTTGTAGTTGGCCACAAGGATACGCAGGTCTGTCAGTTCGCCCTCCGTAATCCCCCCTGCCTTGACGCTGTTCAAAATCGCCAGCAATTCAGCTCGATCAAGTATCTTGTCTGACTGATCCGATACGGCGGCACTCAATATATCGTTGGAAATCACATTCAACTCCGCAAACCAATTGACGGAGGGCTCGGTCTTGGGCGCCCTCTTCTGGATCAGCTTTAACTTGTACTCGTAAGTGACGCCGTTTTCCCTAAAAAGATTGCCTGTTAACTGCCCTGTTGTCGCCCCCACTGCGATGTAATATGTTTCGGTTTTAGGCGCCTCATAATCCAAATCGCCCATGGTCATTCCCTTGATGTACTCACCATCATTACCGTGCAAAAACAGACGTGACTTTACCCCTCGGTCCACTTGACCATTGATCAATGCCCCCTCGATTCGGAATCGGTACGTGGCGCCTTTTAACAACGAAATCTTGTATAAATCCCTCTTCGAGGCGTTGGCAATCTGGGATGTTGTTTCCTGCGCCCCCACCAACAAATCGGGAGCCGTTCCTTTTGCATCAGCAAACGTCGTGTCCCAGGACAGCGCCCTTTCCGAGGCAACACCATGATCAAATGTTTGTATGGAAAAAGATCCGGTTGGCACACCGGCGATAGTGCCATTTTGTTGATATCCACTCGCCCAAAACCCTCCAGCATCCAAATAGTAGACATCCGTCTCAGGGCATTCGTAGGTTAACACGAGTTTCTCCCCGGTTGAACGAGACTTGTCCCTCTTGGGCAGGGGGAATACCGGAACCCCGTTTTTATCCCTTAAAAACAGAGACGGGCTTTGAAGAGAATCACCAAACTGATGAAACTCATATGCCCTAGTCTGTTTGAGATCGATTTTATACCACCTCCTGTCACCTTGAAGCTCAATCTCATCCTGAACAATATTTCCGATCGTATGAGCTTGCGCATTATTCAAAAACTCTGTTGCCACACTCGTGGGCACCTCGACTTCAGAACCCACAAAGCTGTCCTCCCCCTCCGGCGGCGTGAAGACGTTTTTGCATTTCATCGTGTAACTCCCGGAGTCTATGCCGGCGACATCAACATAATAAACACCATCATCATTCGCCGTATATGTAATGGTCGGATTCCACCACCCGTTTACATGATCATTATAAAGCAATTGCTTTCCATGACTGTCGCGAATTCTGAGTGACGGATCTTTTAACGAGTTACCCTCGAGGTTAAACCGGTACACAGCCCCCTTCTTAAGACTGACTTTGAACCAATCCCTGTCATTGACTGCATTCAACGTTGCAGACACCTGTCCGTCAACCGGTAGAACAGCCGAGGTCTCAATCGAACTTTTGATGTCATCAGGAATATGCACCAGACTTAAATCATAAATATTATTACCGCTGCCGCCTTTTTCAGTATCCCAGGAATGTCGATTCCATGCGTTAATGAAAAATACCCCAGTCCGGTTAGCAGTGAACGTCATTTGAGCGTGACCTTTCTTGATCAACTCAAGAAACACACTTTGATCATGATCCCCATTTGGGTGCTTCCAATTATCCCTGAAATAAACGCCGGCCTCTGTGTACAACTTGATTCCAGGCTTATTAAAACGATGCGTAAATAGATCAATTTTATAGGTATTCCCCGCAACCAAATCGGTTTTAAACCAGTCACCATCTCCTCCATGCGTCCCCCAGAGCAACTCCTCGTTGGCTCCATCCTCAACCCCCTTTTCCCATGTGCCCGAGGCTGTTCCTCCGACCTCAATCACTCCAGTGGTCGTCATCCCCTCACTTTGATCATCCAGCAAATGGGTCACAGTAAAAACCATGTTGCCGGCTGTGTTGGACGATGCCTCAAGATAGTACACCTTGGCGGAAGGCGCGGGGTATCCAATCGGATAATCAAACCGATCCATCGGCACAGACCATTCATAACTGGAGCTTTGAGCCTCCGACCACGCTCCACCTGGCTTGCCCCATTTACTGGTGTAAATCCATTCCCACAGTTCTCCTTTTGGTTTCCCAAGCGCATCAAAAACTTTGATTATCGGCTTTTGTCGCTCAAAATCTTGCACTCCATCACCCGTTAAATCGAATTTGTAGGTTTCACCTGGAATTAGTTCAACCTTGTACCAATCCCGGTCACCGCCATACTCCATCGTCGCTGTCGTTTGCACCCCGAGAGTCAACGGAACAGCGGTATCTCTGGTTTCACCGATGGTGTCCGAGGTAGCAAGGCTGTCCAGTTTTGTCATCGAGATCTTGTATTCGCCCTTGTCTCCCCAATGGGTACCAACGTTGATAAAATAAGGGGCGGTATACCGAGGCGTCCAGTCAATCTTCACCTCCGTCGCTTGCAAGATTCCGTTATAATGCTGTGAAACAAGATCCGTAGGCAACCGGACCACTGAAGCGGAATAACGACTAGTCCGATATTGATAGCCGACTTCGTCAGCCCCCACATTTCCACTTAATAGCCCAGTCAATTGAGTCGAGTCCGCATTTGCGTCCTGACTTAGCTTAAATGTCGCTCCGCCCTCAAAAACCACCACTTCATTCGCAAACATTTTTCGAGGGATCTCATTAACAAACAGAGTTGCAGCCCCACTAATAGCTGTATCTGTTACACTTACCGAACTGTCAAAAGCAGCTTCACCCTCCGAAATAGAACCGGTCAATTCACCGGTCAAAACAGTGTTCGTAACTTGAGCTTCATCCTCTATTATAAACCGAGCCCCATTATCAAAAGTCAACACCGTTCCCCCAGTTAAAAATTGCCCCAATGGCTTCACTGTAATTGATGTCGCCCCATCAGCAGCAGCGGCGGCGGCGATAATCTCACCCTTGGGAATGGTTGTTTCCGCCTCAATACCGATATAAAAAGTACCAGTCCGCGTGGCTGTATACAGCAAGGCCGCATCCTTGCCATCAATCCCATCGTGCGCGTGACTCTCATTGGCATTGTTATTGGCCGCCTGAATCAACTGTCCTTCGGGATCATAAATGCTGAATTTCGGATCCGACATGGCTGGGTTGATATTCGTTGGCACTCCGGCAACGTAGATTTGATAAACATGCCCCTCCTCCAGATCGACTGCCAACCAATCCTTGTCGCCATAATGAATCAGCCCACCCGTTCCAGTGAGATTGTCACCGTCAAACGAACCCAACTTGAGAGCCGTTGCCGGGGTTTCCCCGATGTCTGCCGAGTAGGCATTTTCAGAAGTCCCATTATTTTTCAACGCTCGCTGGATATACAAGTTTCCATTCTGGACAGACCCCTTCAACTTGATCCACCCCCCATAAGGTGCTGACTCCAGTTTAAATTCATATCGTTGCCCCGCTTCGAGATCTACTCGTATCCAGTCTTCGTCGCCATTCGCTTCGATTTCACCAATCACAAATTTTTGATCTGTCAACAGGCCATTCGTCTGCCTATTACTGGAGAAATCATCACCGAAGAACGAACTCCAGATTGTGTAGCCCTTTTGTTCTGAATAATCATTAGTCGTAGAAGCCCTGATATAGTAATAACCGTCTTTGGGCGGCGTTACATTATCAAATGAAGTGTTCACTCCGTTACTTGACCCAGGAAAACTGAGGCCTTTATCAACCAACTCGCCCGCGCTGTCGAACAGCGTTATTTGAGCATACTGATCACCCTCCGTGTAAGGCGTGGTTGAAAAAATAGAAAAGGAGTAAGAGTTGCGATTCAGCAAATCGACGCCAAAGAAATCGGCATCACCCACCGAATAGAAATCACCCGACACCCTTCTCCCTGCCTGAAGGAATCCCGCTTCACTAAAATCATACGATTCCGGTATGTAATTGGAGAAAAAACCTGACCCACCATCATCCATGTTTGGGATTCGAGGGTATGTGATGGACCCACCAAAATCGTCGGTGTGCTCTACAGCTTCCAAATTGAATGTTCCCGTTGCTGTATTTGCATTATTCGGATCCACATCCTGATTACTAAGGATTTCAACGAAATAATCACCCGTGTAACCTGCCACGAATACGATCGTTGCCCGTGTTCGCGGGGTACCATCAGAATTGTTAATCGTAACCAGATCTTGGACTATATTCGGATCAGTTTCATCGTTCACCGCTTCCCCGTTCCCATTTACCAATTCACCACCCGAATTCCTCAACTTGATAGATGGCTTTTTCAACGTAATCGCATTCACGGTCCATCGATAAATCTTACCCTGTTCAAGTGTGTACTTATACCAATCCCGATCTCCGTCGATCTCAATTTCGCCGGTAATTTTATCAGTCAAATCAGATATCACCGAGTTTGCTGTTCCAGACGGCACATCTGCACTTGGCAAGGCCCCGTACGGGGCCGGCCCGCCGGCGCTCGTCAACCAATGACCGTAAATACCAACGTCACCCCGGGTAACCGTAACCACATATTCTCCGGTACCGACGGGGTCCCCCTGCCCCCAGTACGTTGGAGCATCTGATGAGATGGCGAGATAATATACCCCAGCTGTTTGAGGCCTGTGACTGGCAACGCCGTTCAAACCAGTACCACCATCTGCTTCCCCCCCCCCCAATTCGTTCAACTCAGAGTTCAGTAACTTGATTTCCGGATCATAAACATCTCCACCTACTTCGAATGAGTACCAATAATCAAAATCCGATTCGCTAAAATTGATTTTAATGTAGTCCACATCCCCGTCGTGATTCAACGTTCCCTTAAAATTCTTAAGCTCAGAACTCGAAATAATATCAAAATTGGTGGTTTCAGCATCTACTTGATTTGCAGCCAAAGTCTCCCCGCTTATACTTATCGGTTGCACCAAATCCCCGTTTTCTTCAACATTTAGCAGTGAACTCCTGTCGCCACCAAACGCGTCAGCAGCAACTTTTTCTGCTATCAACTCAAACGTCCCAACCCCAAAATCGTTCCCACCTGCATCCCCAATACAACCCAACACATAATAACCTGTAGTTTTCGGTGAGATTAAAAGTTGAGAATCATCCCCCATGTAATCGCCATCATCATTTCCAGCTATCCACCGCCCAAAAATACCACCAGCCTTCTTTTTGTTCATGCGGGTGCTGGTTAAATTAATGTTCTCCACTCGTTTCACATTCAAGTTGGCGCCAAAAAACATACCGGATGGTTCATTATTGATTGCATCCACGACTTGAGCAGATGTGGACGATCCATCGCTCTCAATAGAAATAACAAAACCATCTCCCCAATACGAATAATTGGCCGTCGGGGCCGAACCGGGTGCTAAATCCGTTTTTAAAATAATCGGCATATAGTCCACCTCCACATACGCATCGCCCGATCCAAAGTAATACCCTTTTCCGGTGTTGGTGCCATTTTCACTGCCAAAAAACGAAATTTCCTCGCCCTGTAATCTTATTGAAAAATATGCCGCCTTATTATCCCCCCCGCTGTTTCTTTCCAAGATACTTAATGAAGCATCCGTTGGTATGACCACCGTTTGTCCAGTTGAAACGGCAACTCCAAAACCGGCACTATCGTTCGTTGTTACATCGTCATTTGCAGTGTAAACCCAAGAACCGGTGTGTTCATTCACGGTCACCGTCCCAAGCGCGGGCTGGCTCGCCACCGAATATGTTATTTTCTCATCAATAGGCCCCAGGATTTGCAGTCGTGAATCCTTGAGCGAAATACCCTGCATTCTGAAACTGTACCTTGCGCCAGCGTCCAACTTGAAAATCTTTTGCACCGTCGCGCTGTTTCTGTTCCATCCATCAAACTCGGTGAAATATGGGCCATCAGCAGTAATTTCATCCCTCAAGACCAATTGGCCAGTTTCAGGAACAACGTAATGATTAATTCCATCCGCCACCGTGGCATCCGGGTTTTTGGAACCCTGGATTGTGATTTTTATATCGCGTTGAGTGCCATCCTTGGTTTGGACGATAAAAGAATCCGTGACAGAACTTCCAACGGCGAGCGTGTGGTGACTGCTATCTGATAAATAACTCCAGACCCCCTGGGTGTTAATCGAAAATTTGCCGTACGTTCCCACTGAATCTGTCTGGGCGATGAAACTGGCTTCATTGGCATCCCTGTCTATAACCCTCATGTATCCACTCGCTTGTTCCGCCTGATCCGCCAACGTGGCATCAATGTTGTAATGCATCTTGGAAATAATGGCCGGATCGTTCGTCCCAACGATTTTCACCAAAATCTGGAATTTCGAATTCTCCTCTGAGGTAAAGGTAAATATTTCCTCTTTTTCCGTATTGGCGTTCATGGAGTCGAATGCTTCATTTGCCACGTACTCGTAATGTTTATCAGAGAAGATCTTTACCTTGCCATGCGACCCTGTGACTTCGGCCTGAATAAAAGTCAAATTGGGGTAATCGGCTGAAAAATCGGCTGAGTGAGTCAATTTTTCGTTGGTTTCGCTTAACGAAATCGCCAATCCGCTGGCAACATTTGGCAACAAATCCAATGTATCGGAAATCCCATCACCATCGGAATCTGTATTTGCATATCCATTTTGTACGGATGCGGAGAGAATGAGTGACACCCCGAGTAAGATCGCAGATCGAATCCGGGTTTTTGTTTTCATTTCGGTTGTTTTTTTCATTTATTATGGAAATTTTTTGAATGTGGGTTGATTACATTTACACACGAATCGTTCGTAAAAATGAGCAACTCAAAAATGCATCTACGCAATTAAATATATTTTAATCGGTTATTAATATAACGGCAAGCGCCTAAAGTTCCCCCTAACGGCAAGCGCCTAAAAAGTTCCCCCTTCCATTTAAATGGTTTCTTTAACGTCAGAACTTCAGCGGAGGGGAATTTCGCTTAAGAAGTCTCCCACTGTCAACCGTAATCAGAAGAATACCAAGAAGAGCCAAGCGCTTGGCCAATTGGCAAATAATGCAGAAGATTTTATAAAGAAAACGCCCCCTTAATGGGTCATGGCATAAATGAGGATGTTGATCCCCATTGGGTAGGATTTAGGCTCGGAGAAGTGCTTGAAATACCAAGGGGTGGCGCCCTCTTCTTCCCACCCGTCACCGATATCTGTGTTGTGGCAGGCCACTCCCATCATCCGGCCTTTTTTGTCGAAATAGGCGTAAAAATGGGGTTTCGGCGGGTAAGCTTCGTATCGCTTTGTTTCCCAGGTGACGCCGTTATCCAGTGCATCCTGCGCAGTGGCAAACCGATCTACATACCAGTCCTCACTGGGCACCTGAGGTTTCTCTCCCAACGGAAAAACGTGATTAAACAGTGGATGATCCTCCGGCAAGTCGACCGGCTCGACGCCGGGTAGTACTTGCTTCATCACGCCGTAGAATTCATCCCATTCCCGTTCGCTCCAGAAATCGTCCGCCATGAAGAACCCTCCGTTCTCCAAATAATCACGAAACCCTTTGATTTCATCATCCGCCAAGTCCATCGAGTGGGGACTGGTGATATAAACGAACGGTGCTTGTTTCAGGTTTTCGCTGGAAAACTGAACCACATTTACATCCGGATCGGTTTTTATTGCAGTGAGTTGCTCGAGGCGGTAGGCGAAATTCAGGTCGGCATCGGGGTAATCCACCCGCCAGCCGCCAAAGCCACGGCCTGACCCACCAAACTGGGCACGGGCAAAGTGAAAGGTGTCATTGGGCATTTCTGCATCCCGATCCCAATCCGGCACGCCGGCACGGTCCCTTGAACCTCCACCGCCAAATCCTCCACCCCTGCGACCGCCGGGATCGCGGGACCATTGCGCCATGCCGGCCGCAGCCAGCATGCCGATAGCGGTAAGCAACAAAATCAGGTTGAACGGTCTTTTGATCAAATCTCCCCTTGGCCAAGCGCTTGGCTTGTCATCAATCCTACACGGGCCGGGGGCAAATTGTTACGATTTATGAGAAAAAGCGAGATAAACTCGCCCTCAAGTCGCCGGGATATATCGCTGAAACAGCAGTGACAGGGCAAACAAAACGAAGAACACAATACCGAGTTGCAGATTCTGGCTCGCGGCTAGGAGGAAGTCGAACAGGACGATTCCGGCCAGCAACCCAGACACCGTGCGCCCGTATTGGGGAATCATCGACTTGAAGGTGAATAGGAGACTTCGAATAGTCCATAGCAGGTAAATGAGTGCAGCCACCACAAGACCTGTTCCGATTTGTGAACGATTTTCTGCCAAATACGGCAGAGCGAAGACCAAAACGAGAGGCGGCACCAGTAGCCAACAGGGCCAGGAATTGACACTTCCCTTGGTGGCTTCTTTTCGTGCGATATTGCTTAAGCCGACGATGTAGGCCCAGAGTGCGATACTTCCCAAGAATACGGGAAGAGTGATTTCGCCAACGGCAATCGCCCCTGTTAGCAGATACAAAAAGAGGCGGCACAAGCCCATGATTAACGGGGACCAAGCAATCTTTTTGTGAAGCCAATCGTACCAAAGAATACTACCCACGAGTGCCAGAGCGCACGCTGCAGCCGATACGTTTATCCAAACCACACAAGCCAAGCCCAAAAGCAATTGCCCAACGCCTAAAATCCAAACTGCCTTAACAGAGATCGCGCCGCTGGGGATCGGGCGCTCGGCGCGATGTTCTCGGTCGAACTTCACGTCGAACGCATCATTCAAAAACATGCCCGCCAAATAAAGCAGCGTGGCGCCAACGTTTAACCAAACGAATCGTTGAATGTCCGCTGTCTCAGCCAAGCCCCCACCGGCCAGCAGCCATGCGGCCAAGCAGTTCGACCAAACGGTGGGAAGGTTCGATGTGCGCCCGAGCAGCAGTAGGGCTTTAATGAAACCGTAGGATGAATCGCGCTTGGGGCGCATGTTAGTTCAATGGGGAAATCCCCTGCTCTGCCAGCTTGGCCAAGGTCCAATCATACTCGCCGACGAGTTGGTCCACGACGTCTCGCTGTTTCATTGCATCCGGCAATACCTCCCAAGTGTATGTCTCCATTTCTACGTGCGAGCAGACAGTGGGGTCGTTACCGAGAAACTCAATCGCCCGCTGCAACTGGTCGGCCGTGGTGTCGAACAATTCGGTCGGGGAACAGTGAAGGGGCACATGAAAATGAATGCGCCATTCGCGATCATCCCCTGTTTTTCCTTCAGCGGCCAAGCGCAATGCATGCGGCAGATCACGATATCGGCGAAGACTCCCGTCCCCGGTTCGGCCGATGACCTGATGAAAATAGATATCCTCCGCGTAAGCCTGCAATCCCTTCACAACCTCGTCAGTTGGTCTGACTTTCATGGCTGAACTGAAATGCAGTTTGCTAATTCGAATACCCTCCTGCACCAATGCCCCCAACGCAGCGGCGGCCTCCTCGTATTCCACTGCCAAATGGCAAGTGTCGTAATTGATGCCCAAGCGCTTGGCCAAGCGCTCGTCGCCCGGCCGATCGGCCTTCATTTGCCGATAAAACTCAATCATCTCCGCACTTGTCTCGAGATAACACAGAGGCTCCGGTTCCACTCCCAAGTGCAAATCCTTGCCGGTTCGCTCGCTCAACTCGTCGATGTACTCGACCACCTCCCAAAGGTTTTGGCGCATCGTGGCCACCTGCTCGTCACTCTTGATGAATTCCTTGTACGAGCAGGGCACCGTACTGACACTCCCACCGGAATCAATCGGCGCGAGTGCCGCCAAGATATCGAACAATCGCTTGGTGTACTCAACGCGCTCGGGAGTGGTCCAATCCGGCGTGTAAACGTCCTCCTTCACGCGAGTGCCATGAAAGTCGCCGTACGGAAACCCGTTTACGGTGAAGACGTAGCAGCGATTATCCTCAAGCCAAGCGCGAAACTGCTCCAGTACATCCGCTTGGCCAAGCTGCCGCGAAGCGGTGTCACCCAAGCGCAACCCGATCGCATACGGGTTATCCGGGCTTACCCGGTCGCGTACTCGAAGCGTGTGCTCTTTTAGCGATTGAAACGTCTCCGGCCAATCACCGCCGCGGTGAATATTGGTGCAATATGCGAGATGAATACCGTGGCTCAGTCTCATGGCGCTTGGCTGAAATTTAAACGCCTTCCGGCACGGAAAAACGGGGGCTTTGGCTCATGAAGGCAATCGGATTCTGGTATGCGACCTGATCCACGTACGAGGCATCCTTGCCTCGCCGCTTCATCTCCTGCATCGCCTTTGGTACCGCCAATGGAACGCTGATTCCCCAGTCACAGGCGCTGTTCATCCAGATTCGCTCTGTGCCGTAAACCTCCAAAATATCGATTGCCCGGTTGGAGGTGCACTTGGTTTCAGGATAAAGCGTCATGCCAGCCCAGAATCCCTCTTCCAATACCATGCGCACCGTGTGCTCCTCAACGTGATCGATAATGCACCGCTCCGGTTTTATCCTGCTGTCCGCCTTGAGGATGTCGAGGATCAGCCGCGTCCCCTTTCGTTTGTCCTCAAGATGAGGGGTGTGCACTAAAATCAACTGATCATTGCTCGCTGCGAGGTCTATGTGTTTTTCCAGCACAGCCACCTCGTTCCGGCTGTTTTTGTTGAGCCCGATTTCACCGATACCCAAGACGTTCGGGCTTTTCATGAACTCGGGAATGATGGCGAGCACCTCCTCCGCAAGGCCGACGTCCTCCGATTCCTTCGGGTTAATGCAAAGCCACGTGTAATGCGGAAGGCCGAACATCGAGGCACGACGCGGTTCGTGCTGGGTCAACTGACAAAAGTAATCGTAAAAGCCCTGTGCGGAGCTGCGATCGAAGCCGGCCCAGAATGCCGGTTCGCATACCGCCTGGCACCCAGCCATGACCATCGCCTGATAATCATCCGTCGTCCGGCTGACCATGTGGCCGTGAGGTTCGATATATCGCATCGTGGCAATCAGTCGTTGTTCACTTCGCCCGGCCAAGCACCGCAAGCCGCCTTGGTGGTCGCTACCGGAATAGGCTCATCTGTCGGGTCGCTGAACGCCAAAAGGACGTTCTCCGCTCGGTTTGGTTGATCGCTCTCGAGTGCCTTGAGGGCATCCTGAAACTGGTCGTAGCGAAAATCGGTTTCGCCCCCAGCCCGATTGACACGATCCATGAACGCCGCGATGTCGATCAGTCTCGCCCGGGCGTCCAAAAAATACAGGTCGAGTATGTTCTTTCGGTCAGCCATGTCTCCTTGAAACGCGCCAAATAAACACCGGAAACGGCTCATTGGCAATTCTATTGCTTTGAATCGGCATTGGATTTAATACGCCAAAAACCTGCTGCAATACTGCCCAATATGCAATGAGTGACGGCACTCACAGCGCACGGCACCGGCGCCAGCGGCAGTGTCGTAAAATGCTTTGTCGCCAAAGCCGTGCCCAAGCCGCTGTTCTGCATACCCACCTCAATGGAAACCGTCCGACTGGACTGCTCGTCAAAACGAAACAACCGGGCCAAGCCGTAACCCAGCCCGAACCCTCCCACGTGCAACAACAGGACCGAGGCAACCAACACACGCCAGTTATCCATGATCGATTCTCGATTTTGCGAGAGAATGTACCCGACGATCAGAATGATAAATACCACCGAAACAAATGGTGACACCGCATTCAATTTTTTGGCCTCTTTACCAAAGAAATGGTTGAGCACAATCCCGACGGTGACCGGTAAAATGACGATGATCAAAATACTCTGCAACAACCCCCACGCATCAACCGGCACTCGTTCCCCGACATAAAACTTGGTTAACAATGGAGTCAGTACCACCGCCAACGTG
>MDTD01137546.1_pt1 | contig 16721 bp, 14 predicted proteins | sample 811221 | NCBI WGS metagenome assembly MDTD01 (sample SAMN05326646, study PRJNA326480) | marine metagenome | isolation source: seawater | place: Pacific Ocean: South West | collected 2011 | reverse complement strand
GACCGAGCACATCGAGCACCGGCTCGCCGATGTTGCCGCACAGCGCGGCGCGTCGGCCACCTGCCTCCAACATCGCGTGCAGCATCGACGTCGTCGTCGTCTTGCCGTTGGTGCCGGTCACCACCAGCCACTGCCGCGGGGCCCCGTAACGCCCCGACCGGTCCAGCCGCCACGCCAGCTCGATGTCACCCCACACCGGCACGCCCGCTGTCCGGGCAGCGGCCAGCATCGGCGCCGTGGGCGGGAACCCGGGGCTGGTGATCACCAGCGCGAAGTCGGCGATCGCGGCGGTCGCCTCGGCGGGGTCGACCACCGGCACGCCCTGTCGTGCGTATTCGGCCAGCGCCGCGGGCCGATCGTCGGTCAACGCGGCGCGTACCCCGAGCGGAGCCAAGGCGGCCAGGATGGCGCGGCCGGTGACGCCGGCCCCGGTGACCAGGACCGCACTACCGGGTTCGGGGAGTCCGGACACCTCAGGCACCGACGGTGGTCAGCCACTCGCTGTAGAACAGAGCCACACCCAGACCACAGGCGATGGCGGTGAGCAGCCAGAACCGGATGATGACCGTCGTCTCGGCCCAGCCCACCAGCTCGAAATGGTGGTGAAACGGCGCCATCCGGAACACCCGTCGGCCGGTGGTGCGAAAGGCCAGGATCTGTACGACCACCGAGGTCACCTCGGCGACGAACAACGCACCGAGCACCACGGCCAGCATCTCGGTCCGGCTGGTCACCGACAGCCCGGCGATGATGCCGCCCAGCGCCAGCGACCCGGTATCGCCCATGAAGATCTTGGCCGGCGCGGCGTTCCACCACAGGAACCCGATGCACGCCCCGGCAGTGGCGGCGGCGATGATCGCCAGGTCGAGCGGGTCCCGGACGTTGTAGCAGCCGACGCCCGGGCTGGTCGCGCACGCGTTGCGGAACTGCCAGAACGTGATCAACACGTACGCCGCGCACACCATCGCCATCGCGCCGGCGGCCAAGCCGTCCAAGCCGTCGGTGAAGTTCACCGCGTTCGACCATGCCGACACGATGACCACGCAGAACAGCACGAACACCGCCGGCGCCAACGTCACCGTGGCGATCTCGCGGACATAGGACAACTCTGCGCTGCCCGGGGTCAGCCCGTCACCGTTGCGGAACTGCAGCGCCAGCAGCCCGAACAACACGGCGGCCACGAGGATGCCGATGGTCTTGGCCGTCTTGTTCAGGCCCAGGTTGCGGGATCGGCGGATCTTGATCAGGTCGTCGAGGAATCCGACGGCACCGAGCGCGGTGGCCAGGCCGAGCACGAGCAGACCCGAGGCGGACGGGCCCTTGCCGTCGATCAGCACGCCCACCAGGTGCGTGCCGAAGTAGCTGGCCCAGATGCCGGCCACGATCGCGACCCCGCCCATCGACGGGGTGCCGCGCTTCTTGTGGTGGCTGGGCGGGCCGTCCTCGCGAATCTCGTGGCCGAACCCCTGCCGGGTGAACAGCCGGATCAGCACCGGGGTCAGCAGGATCGACACCGCCAGGGCGATCCCGACGGCGATGAGGATCTGTCTCATCCGGCATCCCCTGCACCCTCGGCGGCCAACGTGTCTGCCAGCGTCCCCAGCCCGGCAGAGTTGGAGGCTTTGACCAGCACGACGTCACCCGGGCGCAGTTCGGCGCGCAGCAGGTCCAGCGCGGCGCCGGCATCGGCGACCGCAGTGGCCTCGGATCCCCACGAACCCTCCATGACCGCTCCATGGAGCATCGCGCTCATAGGCCTCCCGGTTCCGACGACGACGAGTCGACTGACATCTAAGCGCACCGCCAGCCGGCCGATGCGGTCGTGCTCGGATATCGCCTCCTCCCCCAACTCGGCCATCTCTCCCAGCACCGCCCAACTGCGTCGTTTGGACGCACCGTCCCTACTCATCCACGCCAGCGCCTTGAGGCCGGCGCTCATCGAGTCGGGATTGGCGTTGTAGGCGTCGTTGACGATCGTCACGCCGTCGGGGCGGGTGCTGACCTGCATCCGGTTCGCCGAGGCGGGGCCTGCGGAAGCCAGCGCGGCCGCCACCTGCTCGAGGGTGGCGCCGCACTCCAGTGCGACGGCTGCCGCGCACAGCGCGTTGGACACCTGGTGGTCGCCGTGCACAGCCAGCGAGACCGGCACCGTGGAACCGGCGTGGTGAAGCGTGAACTGCGCGCGGGCGAGCGGATCGAGGGTGACCCCGTCGGCCCACAGGTCGACCCCGTCACCACCGGATCGGCCCACCCTCACGATCCGGGCGGCCGTCTTGGCTGCCATGGCGGCCACGATGGCGTCGTCCGCGTTGAGAATGACCACCCCGGAAGACGGAACTGCCTGTGGCAGTTCAGATTTCGTCGCGGCAATAGCGTCGCGCGAACCGAACTCGCCGAGGTGGGCGGTGCCGACGTTGAGCACGGCCGCGATCGACGGCGTCGCGATGTCGGCCAACGCCGCGATGTTGCCGGGGTGGCGAGCCGACATCTCCAGCACCAGGAAATCGGTGGATTCGGTCGCGCGCAGCACCGTCCACGGGTGGCCCAGTTCGTTGTTGAACGACCCTGGAGGTGCGATCACCTCGCCCAGCGGGGCGAGTAGGGCGGCGATGAGGTCTTTCGTCGAGGTCTTACCCGACGACCCGGTGAGCCCGATGATGGTCAGCCCCCCGGCCGCCAACCGGGCGGCCACAGCTTTGGCCAACCGCGCCAGCGCCGCGAGCACCGCGGCACCGGAGCCGTCGGCGTCGTGTTCCAGGACCCCGGCCCCCACATCGGCAGCGCCGGGGTGCGCGGCCGGATCGACCACGATGGCCGGCACACCTACGGGCCGGGCCGCCAAGACCGCGACCGCCCCGGCGTCCACCGCCGCCGGCGCGAAGTCGTGTCCGTCGCTGCGGGCACCCGGCAGCGCCAGGAACAACCCACCGGGCGTCACCGCCCGGGAGTCGAACTCCACGGTGCCGGTGACACGGGTGCGCGCCGCGGCCTCCGGGGTGATGTCGGCCAGGCGGCCGCCGACGATGTCGGCGACCTCGGTCAACGTCAACGCGATCACGGGCGTGCTCCCCACGTCATCTGAGCCTCCAGCGCACGGGTGAGCTCGTCACGGTCGTCGAACGGACGGGTCTGACCACCGCTGGTCTGCCCCGACTCGTGGCCCTTACCGGCGACCAGCACCACGTCGTCGGGCTGAGCCCACGCCACCGCGTAGGCGATCGCCGCGCGGCGGTCACCGATCTCGACGAGCTGCGGCGCGGCCGAGGCACCCGCCAGCACCGCGGCTCGGATCGCGGCGGGGTCTTCGTCACGCGGATTGTCGTCGGTGACGACGACCAGGTCGGCCAGCTCGGCGGCGACTTCGCCCATCGGTGTCCGCTTACCCGGGTCGCGATCGCCACCCGCACCCACGACGACGGCCAGGCGGCCGCGGCACTGGTCACGCAGCGTCTGCAGGACCGCGCGCAGGGCGCCCGGCTTGTGCGCGTAGTCGACCACGGCCAAGAACTGCTGGCCGCGGTCCACCGGCTCCAACCGGCCCGGCACCGTCGCACTCCTGAGCCCCGGAGCGGCCTGCTCCGGGGAGACCCCGACAGCATCGAGCAGCGCGATCGCCAGCGCACAGTTGGCCACGTTGAACGCCCCGGGCAGCCCGATCTGCAGGGTGTGGTGCACCCCGGCGGGATCCACGACCACGAAATCCTGCCGGCCCTGCCCGTCGTCGGCGACCGATTCCACCCGCCAGTCGGCCGGTCCGGTCGTGCTGACGGTGACAGCGCGGTGCGCGCGTTTCGCCATCGCCCGGCCCCAGTCGTCGTCGATGCAGACGATCGACTCCGCCGCGTGCATGCTCGACGCGGGGTCGAACAGCCGCGCCTTCGCCTCGAAGTAGTCCTCCATGGTGGGGTGAAAGTCCAGATGGTCCCTGGACAGGTTGGTGAACCCGCCGACAGCGAAGGACACCGCGTCGACCCGACCCAGCGTGAGCGCGTGGCTGGACACCTCCATCACCACGGTGTCCACGCCGCGCTCCACCATCACCGCCAGCAGCGCCTGCAGATCGGGCGCCTCAGGGGTGGTCAGCGTGGCGGGCTCGTCGCGTCCGTCGATGCGGATGCCGACGGTGCCGATGAGACCGGCCACCCGGTCGGCCGCCCGCAACCCGGCTTCGACCAGGTAGCTGGTGGTGGTCTTGCCCGACGTGCCGGTGACGCCGATCACGCGCAGCTTCGTCGACGGCTCGCCGTACACCGCGGCGGCGACACCGCCGAGCACCGAGCGCGGCGACGAGTGCACCAGCACCGGGGTGCCCAGATCGCCGAGTTCGGCGGCGCCGGCCTCGTCGGTCAGCACGGCGACGGCCCCGGCGGCCACGGCCTCGGCGGCGAACACCGCCCCGTGGGAACGGGCCCCGGGCAGTGCCGCGAAGAGGTCCCCCGGGCGGGCGTCCTGACCGCGCAACGTCACCCCGGTCACGGTGACGTCCCGGCGGGCTGCGGCGGCCGCGCCCGGGGACACCAACTCGGCGACCGCGTCGAGGGGCAGACCGACGGGGTGAGCGGGGCGCAGATTCATGGCGTTGACACAGTACCGGGCGGTGTTGCGGGACCCCGTTGTTCCGGGCGCCAATTCAGGGCCGTCGCACCCGCACTCAGTCGGCCTGCAGAATCAATGGTGCGCCCGGATCGGCCGACAGCGGCACATTCTCGCGCTGCAGCAACCAGGAGGCGATGCTGTGGAACAGCGGCGCCGCCGAGGTACCCGGGCTGCCGTCGGCGGCCCGGTGCGGCGCGTCGAGCATGACGCCGATGACGTAGCGGGGTTCGTCGGCCGGGGCCATGCCCGCGAACGTGATCCAGTAGACGTCGTCGTAGTAGCACCCGCAGCCCGGGTTGATCTGCTGCGCAGTGCCGGTCTTGCCCGCGATCTGGTAGCCCTCGACGGCCGCCTGGGGGCCGGTGCCCTGCTGAATACCGCGCGGGTCGCGTTGCACCACCGATCGGAACATGTCGCGCACCGTCCGCGCCGTCTGCGCCGAGACCACCGGGACACCTTCCGGGCGCGGCTCCTCGCTGCGCGTGCCGTCCGGTCCGATGGTGGCCTTGACGATGCGCGGCGGGATGCGCACCCCATCGTTGGCGATGGCCTGGTACATGCCGGTCATCTGCAGCAGCGTCATCGACAGGCCCTGACCGATGGGCAGGTTGGAGAACGTGCTGCCCGACCACTGATCGATCGGCGGGACCAGGCCGGCGCTCTCGCCGGGTAGCCCGACATCCGTGCGCTGCCCGAGCCCGAACTTGCGCAGCATCTCGGCGTAGCGTTCCGGCCCGATCCGCTGAGCCAGCATCAGGGTGCCGACGTTGGAGGACTTCCCGAACACCCCCGTGGTGGTGTAGGGCATCACACCGTGACTCCAGGCGTCCTTGACGTTGACGCCGCCCATGTTGATCGAGCCCGGCACCTGCAACACCTCATCGGGTGTCGTCAGCCCCATGTCGATGGCCGTCGCGGCGGTGACGATCTTGTTCACCGACCCCGGTTCGAACGGCGAGGTCACCGGAAGGTTGCCGAGCTGACGATTCTCCTGGCGGCTGATGTCCTGGGCGGGGTTGAAGGTGTTGTCGTTACTCATCGCCAGCACTTCGCCGGTCTTGGCGTCGAGGACCACCGCCGAGGCGTTCTTGGCGCCGGACGCGTCCTTGGCGAGCTGAACCTGTTGCTGGACGTAGAACTGGATGTCGTCGTCGAGGGTGAGCTGCAGCGTCGAACCGTTCACGGCGTCGTGGCGGTTGCGGTAGCTGCCCGGGATCACCACTCCGTCTGATCCGCGGTCGTAGGTGACCGAGCCGTCGGTGCCGGCCAGCACCGCGTCCATCGAGTCCTCGAGGCCGAGCAGACCGTGCCCGTCCCAGTCGATGCCGCCCACGACGTTGGCCGCCAGCACGCCACCTGGGTACTGCCGCAGATCCTGGCGTTCGGCGCCGACCTCCGGGTAGTCGGAGGTGATCGCGTCGGCGATCGCCGGGTCCACCGCACGAGCCAGATACACGAAGGTCTCGTCACTGCGCAGCTTCTTGAGCACGGTGGCGCTGTCGGGCTTGTTGTTCAGCTTCGATGCGACCTCGGCGGCGATGTCGCGCAGACGCTGTTGCGGGTCCACCGCGTCCGCACCGTCGGCCTGGGCCTCATCGAAGGCCTCCTGCAACTGTTTGCGAACCCGGACGGGCTGGAATGTCAGGGCCCGGGCCTCGATGGTGAAGGCCAGTTTGTCGTTGTCGCGGTCGACGATCGAGCCGCGCAACGCGGGATCGATGTCGGTGACCTTCAGCTGCCCGGCGGCTTCGGCACGCAGCCCGTCGGCACGGGGAACCTGCAGGGTGAAGAGTTGAGCGGCCGCGATCACCAGAAGCAGGAAGATGACGGCGTTGCCGGCCCGGTGCCGGAACACGAACGAGGCGCTACGCAGACCGTTCTGCGGCGGCGTGGCCTGCCGGGTGCGTCGCGACCGCGCCGACCGCTCCTGGTTGGGCGACGAGCTGGGCTTCCTGGCGGACTTGGCGCGCGGTGCGCCGCGCTCGCCGCGATTGGAGGCGCGGCTCATGCGGGTGCGTCCGGCACAGCCGGCAGGGGGGCCGGAGGAACCGGCTCGAGTACAGGTGGTGCTGCTGGCGGGGCGGGCAGCATCGCGGGAGGCGCGGCCGACGCAGGGGGCACTGGCGCGGGCGCAGGGGGCACTGCCGGCGACGCAGGGGGCAGATGCGGTGTGCCGGCGCCGGGCGCCGGGAGTGCGGCAGGCGGCGAACCGACCGCCGGAGCCTGGACAGGCAAGCTCGAGTTCGGGCCCGGGGTCGGCAGCTGTCCGGTCACCGCGTGCGGCACCTCGCTTCCCGGCACTCCGGCCGGCGGCAACGTGGCCGGCGACCCCGGCACCGGCAGGTTCAGCGCGCCGGTCGGCGCCGGAATCCGGACGGGTACCTCGAGCGGTTGTACCACGCTGGGTGACGCCGGCGCGGGAGGTGCAGGCTCGGGCAACGGCGTGTTCAGCGGGGGCGGAGGCACGCCTTCGGCCGGCTTGGGTGTGCCGACGACGACCCAGTTGCCGGCCGGATCCTGAACCAGGCGCGCGGTGTCCCGGGACGGAATCATGCCCAGGTTGCGCGCAGCCTCGGCCAGCGCCGGAGCGGCCTGGGCTTCCAGGACGTCGCGTTCCAACGCTTCCTTCTGCTGTTGCAGAGCCTGGTTCAGCTCGCGGGCGTTGCCCAGGCGGTAGGACCGTTCAGCGGCATCGGTGGACAGCCACAGGGTGACACCGAGCCCGAGTCCCAACGCGCCGATCACCAGCACCACGAAGGGCACCCGGGCGACGAGCCGACGGGGATCGAGTTCGACGGACGAGAGTCGGACGAGCACCCGCTGGCGCAACGGAGGGCGAACGACCTTGGGCGCTTTGGCTTTGCGGGCCTTGGCACGCGCCTTGGCCTGACTGGCGCTCTTGGGCCGCGCCGGATGGTCAGCCGGACGCTGGATCGGCGTGGTGCGAGGAGCCGACCGGTTGGGGCGAGTCTCGCGGGTCTGCTTTCGTCCCCGCGGCTGGGGGTCGGCCCCCGACCGGGAACTCTCGCGGACCGCTTTGCCCCGCCGCGGCGTCTGCTTCTTCCTGGTCTCGGCCCGCGATCGGGCGAGATCCTCGCGGCTGCGCGCCGATCGTGCTGTCGTGGCGCGGGCCGGCTTCTTCGCCTTCATCGCTTCTGTCCCCCAACTTTTTCCAGTGCACGCAGCCGAACCGGAGCGCTTCTCGGATTGCGTTCGATCTCGTCGGCCGAGGCCCGTTCCGCACCCCTGGTCAGGGTGACGAATTCCGGCCCGTGGCCGGGCAATTCGACCGGCAGCCCCGGCGGTGTGCGGGACGCGGTGGCGATGGCGAACTCCGCCTTGACAATCCGGTCCTCCAGCGACTGGTACGCCATCACCGCGATGCGGCCGCCGGGACGCAGGGCCGTCAGCGCCGCCGGTATCGCGCGCCGCAACGACTCCAGCTCAGCGTTGACGGCGATGCGCAACGCCTGGAACGTGCGCTTGGCAGGGTGACCCCCGGTGCGCCGGGCCGGCGCGGGAATCGCCTGGTAGAGCAGTTCGACAAGTTCGGCGGTACGGGTGAACGGGGCGTCGGCACGGCGTCGGACGATATGGGCGGCGATGCGACCGGCGAAGCGCTCCTCACCGTACTCGCGAAGCAGCCGCGTCAACTCTTTCTCCCCGTAGGTGTTGAGGATGACCGCGGCGGTCAGTTCCGAATCGGGGTCCATCCGCATGTCCAGTGGAGCGTCGGCCGAGTAGGAGAAGCCCCGCTCGCGCCGGTCCAGTTGCATGGAGGAGACGCCGAGATCGAACAGCACCGCGTCGACGTCGCGGCCGAGATGGGTGAGGCGGGTCGCCAGGTCGTCGTAGCGGGTGCGCACCAATGTGACCCGATCACCGAACGGGGTCAGCCGATTTCCGGCGATGCGTAACGCATCGGGATCTCGGTCGAGTCCGACCAGGTGCAGCCCGGGAAACAGGGTCAGGAATCGTTCGGCGTGCCCGCCGGCACCGAGGGTCGCGTCGACGAGGGTGGCATCGTCGCCGGCGCGGGTCAGGGCCGGGCCGAGGAGCTCGACGCACCGGTCGAGCAGCACCGGGATATGGGGCTCGTCATCCAGCATGGCAGCAGCCTGAGGGGTTGGGGCGGCCCCTGCAGAGTGGTCCCTGTCCGAGTTCGCGGACCTGACGTCGGGGAAGTACGTCAGGGCCGGTTCGGGCAGAGACCACCCTGCACGGGCCTGTGGGCCTGTGGCCGGATCACAGAATGTCGCCGAGTGCTTCATCGCTGGCCGCGGAGAAGTTCTCTTCGTGAAGCTCCTGGTACTCCTGCCAAGCCTGGGCGTCCCAGATCTCGAGGAACTCGATCGAACCCGTCACCACGCACTCCTTGGTGAGGTTCGCGTAGCGCCGATGCTCGCCCGACAGGGTGATCCGGCCCTGGCTGTCGGGGTACTGCTCGTCGGTGCTGGCGGCCAGGTTGCGCAGATAGGCGCGAGCCTGGGGATTACCGCGCTTCGCCTTGCCGGAGATCTCGGCGATCATCGCCTCGAACTCGGCGCGGGGATAGACAGCCAGGCTGTGATCTTGGCTCTTGGTGACCATCAACCCTCCTGCCAGCGCGTCGCGGAACTTGGCGGGCAACGTCAGTCGCCCCTTGTCGTCGAGCTTTGGCGTGTAGGTGCCGAAGAACATCTCGCCACCTCGCAGACCTGCTGAAGCCTCGCTCTGAACGGAACCCCGGTTGCTCCGTTGTCCGCCACTTTACCCCACAATCCCCCACTCTGCGCCAAATACTTCTGCGAGTTTCGCAGATCCCCCCACCTAGCAGCAATGAACAGGGGGATCTCCGCGTCGCGGAGCCGCAACGCGCGAGCGCCACCGCCCTGGAATTCACCGTGTCTGCAGCTACAACAGGCCGTTGCACCGCTGGTGGGGCTCAGGTGGGGGAATGTGGGGGGTGAAACGACAAAAAAGGGGCAGTCCTGGCGGACTGCCCCTGTCGAGGTGAACGACTATTCGTCGAAGCGCTTACGGAAGCGGTCTTCCATCCGACTGGTGAAGGAGCCTCCGCCGCCCTTGGCGCGCTTCTGCCGTGGCGCACCGGGGGCGCTGGCCGACCGGTCACCCTTGCCACCTGTCCGCGGACCGGTGATGGCGAACACGACACCGCCGAACATCACGATGAAGCCCAGCACCGACAGAATCGGGAAGCTTCCGATCATGGTGGCCTTCACCGCGACACCGCAGACCAGCATGGCGAGCCCGACGACGAACAGGGCGCCGCCCTGCAGGCGACGCTTGGTCGACGGAGCGCGGAACGCTCCGCCCCGCACGCTGGACGCGAACTTCGGGTCCTCGGCATAGAGCGCGCTCTCGATCTGATCGAGCATGCGCTGCTCATGATCGGAGAGTGGCATTCGTCCCTCCCTTTGCCGTGGGGGCGTCGCAGTCGTGTCCAAAAAGTTCGGAGGTGCCCGCAAGTACGGACACTTAACAATAATGATACGAGGTCGATCTGACCCGTACCACCTACTTCGTACCCCAGATTCTATGACGTACACCGCCGCTGAGAGCCAGCGCCTTGTCTCGGGATAATGGTGTCGTCATACATTTCACCGCCGGGAAGGGCTACCACGTTGGCGACGCATCTGATCGATCTGTCGCCCGTCGATATGCAGCGCCGCCTCGGCGACGCGCTGGGTGTCTATGTCGACGCCATGCGCTACCCCCGCGGTACCGAAGACCAGCGAGCCTCGATGTGGCTCGAGCACACCCGCAGGCCGGGTTGGAAGGCCGTCGCGTGTGTGGAAACCCCAGCGTGGGTGGAAACCCCCCCAATTGTGGAAGCCCCGGTTCGCGGACAACCCTCAGCTCCCCCGAAGGCCTCAGCTCGTGCAGAAGCCGGGGCCCGTCCCGAGGACACCGCCGCGGACGCGCCGGCGCTGAGCAGCGCGCCGATGCTCGGTGTCGCCTACGGCTACTGTGGCGCCCCCGACCAGTGGTGGCAGCAGCAGGTCGTCGCGGGCCTGCGCCGCATGGGGACCGACAACGACCGCATCTCCGAACTTCTGACCAGCTATTTCGAGTTGACCGAACTGCACATCCACCCCCGCGCCCAGGGCCGCGGCCTCGGCGAAGCCCTCATCCGCCGGCTCCTCGAAGACCGCACCGAACAGCATGTGCTGTTGTCCACCCCCGAGATCAACGGTGAGGCCAACCGGGCCTGGCGACTCTACCGCCGTCTCGGGTTCACCGACGTCATCCGCGGCTACCACTTCGCCGGCGACCCGCGCGCATTCGCCATACTCGGTCGCGCGCTCCCGCTCTGAATCCAGGCCGCGATCTGGCACGATGACCGGGTGTTCACCGGTCGCCGCACCCGCAAGCGGCTGCTCGCCCTGGTTCTGCTGTTCGTCGTGCTCGCTCCGTCGCTGATCGGTTGCGTGCGCATCCGCACCTCGATCACCGTCTCGCCCGACGACCGGGTGTCGGGTCAGATCATCGCCGCCGCCAAGGCGCAGGACGACGACGACGAGGGCCCGCAGCTGCTCAACAACCTTCCGTTCGCCCAGAAGGTCGCGGTGTCGGAGTACAGCCGCGACGACTACGTCGGATCTCAGGCGGTGTTCTCCGATCTGACCTTCGCCGAGCTGCCTCAGCTGGCCGGCATGAACCAGGACGCGTCCGGCGTCGACATCTCCCTGCGCCGCGCCGGGGATCAGGTCATCCTGGAAGGCCGGGCAGATCTGACCTCACTCAGTGACCCCGAAGCCGACGTGTCGCTGAGCGTGTCCTTCCCCGGCGAGGTGACGTCGACGAACGGCGATCAGATCTCCCCCGAGGTGGTGGAGTGGAAGCTGCGACCGGGCGTGGTCAGCACGATGAATGCCCAGGCCCGCTACACCGACCCCAGCGCCCGGTCGTTCACCGGAGCCGCCATCTGGCTCAGCGTGGCCTCGTTCGTGGTGGCCGGCATCATCGGGGCGTTGGCCTATGCGAACCGGGACCGCTCCCCCCGCCCCGGCGACCTCGAAGAGCAGACGCAGTAATGCGCGACACGACACCCGCATCCGCACGCGCCCTGACTTGCCCGATCGCGCGTCGCAGGTTCTACTCTGAAAGCACTCGGGGGTCATTCGACAGAGAAAGGGGCGCCGGCTGAGCGTGGATGCATCGGCACCGTCAGCCGTCGAGCTGGCCGCAGCCGTCAACGAACAGCTGCGGGACTACCTGAGTGAGCGCCGCCGAGACGCGGCGTACATCGGCGCGGACTACGCGGTCCTCACCGAAGCGGTCGAAGAGTTCGTGCTGCGCGGCGGCAAACGGCTGCGGCCCGCGTTCGCCTACTGGGGTTGGCGCGCGGTCGCCGGCTCGGAGCCCGGCCCCGACGTGCTCAGGCTCTTCTCGGCCCTCGAGTTGCTGCACGCGTGCGCGCTGGTGCACGACGACGTGATCGACGCCTCGGCCACCCGGCGTGGACTACCCACGGTGCACCGGATCTTCGCCGAGCGGCACCGCGGCCACTCCTGGCACGGATCGCCCGAGCAGTTCGGGCTCTCCGCCGCGATCCTGCTCGGCGACCTCGCGCTGGTGTGGGCCGACGACATCATCACCACCGCCGACATCGGCACGGAGGCGCGCTCACGGGTCCAGCGGGTGTGGAGCGCAATCCGCACCGAAGTGCTCGGTGGTCAGTACCTCGACATCGTCGCCGAGGCCAGTGGCGCGGAATCGGTGCAGTCTGCGTTGACGGTCAACATCTACAAGACCGCCTCCTACACCATTTCGCGCCCGCTCCAGCTGGGCGCGGCGGCCGCCGCCGACTGCCCGGACCTGCTCGCCGCATTCCATGAAGTCGGTACCAGTCTGGGCGTGGCGTTCCAGCTGCGCGACGACGTGCTCGGTGTGTTCGGCGATCCCGCCGTCACCGGCAAACCCTCCGGCGATGATTTGCGGTCGGGCAAGCGCACCGTGTTGCTGGCCGAAGCCGTCGAACTCGCCGAACAGCACGACCCACTCGCGGCCAAAACGCTGCGCACGTCCATTGGCACCGACCTCACCGACGCCCAGGTGAAGGAGCTCTGCCAGCTGATCGAATCGGTCGGTGCGCTGTCGGCCGTCGAGACCCGCATCGACAACCTGATGCGCCGCGCGCTCGACATCCTCGATACCGCCACGATCGACGCCCAGGCCAAGGCGGGCCTCACGGAACTCGCCAGATTGGCCGCGAACCGGTCCGCCTAGGCGCATGACCACATCCCAGCGCCGGCAGGCACCCGCCCGCCTGAGGTCTCATCTGCGCGACCTGAAGCTGTTCGCGCTGTCCCCCGAGGGTCGACCCGCCCTGCTCGGGGCTCTGGGCGCCGCCCTGATCGCCGCCGGCGGGCTCGGGGCCGGCAGCACCCGGGTCAACGACCCGGTGCTGGAGTCGATGCACCTGTCGTGGTTGCGGTTCGGGCACGGGCTGGTGCTGTCCTCGATCCTGCTGTGGGCCGGGGTGGCACTGATGCTGCTGGCGTGGCTGTGGTTGGGCCGCCGCGTCGTCGACCGCTCGGCGACCGAGTACACGATGGTCGTCACCACCGGATTCTGGCTGCTCCCCCTGCTGCTCAGCGCGCCGGTGTTCAGCCGCGACACCTACTCCTACCTGGCGCAGGGCGCCCTGTTGCGGGATGGCTTCGACCCGTACGCCGTCGGGCCGATCGCGAACGTGAACTCGCTGCTGGACAACGTCAGCCCCATCTGGACGACCACCACGGCCCCGTACGGCCCGGCCTTCATACTGGTCGCGAAATTCGTAACGATGCTCGTCGGAAACGACGTGGTGGCGGGCACCATGCTGTTGCGGCTGTGCATGCTGCCCGGGCTGATCCTGTTGATCTGGGCGGCTCCCCGGGTGGCCCGCCACGTCGGCGCCAACGGCGCCGCGGCGCTGTGGATCTGCGCGCTGAACCCCTTGGTGATCATCCATCTGATGGGCGGCGTGCACAACGAGATGCTCATGGTCGGCCTGATGATGGCCGGCATCGCCCTCTCGTTCCGCGGTCGGCACGCCTGGGGCGTCACCCTGATCGCAGTGGCGGTGGCTGTCAAAGCCACCGCCGGGCTGGCTCTTCCCTTCATGGTGTGGGTGTGGATGCGCGGCCTGGAGCAACGACGGGGCTTCGCGCCGGTCAAGGCTTTCGCTGCGGCCACGGCGGCTTCACTCGTGATCTTCGGTGCCGTGTTCGCCGTCATGTCACTGCTGGCCGGCGTCGGACTGGGTTGGCTGACGGCGCTGGCGGGATCGGTGAAGATCATCAACTGGCTGACCGTCCCGACCGCCACCGCCAACGTGATCAACTCGGTGGGCGGGTTGTTCGTCCCGGTCAACTTCTACGCCGTGCTGGAAACCACCCGCATCATCGGGATCCTCGTCATCGCGGTGTCGGCGCCGCTGTTGTGGTGGCGGTTCCGCCACACCGACCGGGAAGCGCTGATGGGCATCGCGCTGCTGATGGGGGTTGTGGTGCTGTTCGTGCCCGCCGCCCTGCCGTGGTACTACACCTGGCCGCTGGCTGTGGTCGCCGCGCTGGCGCAGTCACGCCCGGCGGTCGCGTTGATTGCCGGGCTCTCGACATGGATCACCGTGATCTGGAAACCGGACGGGGCGCACGGCATGTACTCACTGCCCCATGTCCTGCTGGCCACCGCCTGTGCGGTCGGAGCGTGGTACTGGTTGCACCGCGCCCCCGACTTCGCCGCGGGAAGCGGAACGTCAGACGTCAGTACGCCATCGCCTGGGCGCGACGAACCACCTCACGGGCCTGATGCGAGTGCAGCGCATCGACCGGGCGGGCATTAGCCTGGCGTTCGGTCGAGCCGTCTCGGCTGATGGTCAGCGACGGGTCCGGGGTGAACAACCACCGCACGATCTCGGTCTCCTCGTAGCCGCCGTCGTGCAACACCATCAGTAGCCCGGGCAGGCTCTTGACGACGTGTCCGTCGTCGTCGAAGAACACCTTGGGCACGACGATCGCCCCGTCCCGGCGCACCGCTACCAGGTGTCCGTCTCGAAGTTGCTGGGCGACCTTGCTGACCGGGATTCCCAACAGCCGCGCCACCGCGGGGAGCTCGTAGACATCCTCGTCGGGCCCCAGCACGTCTTGGGCGGTCGGAATGCTGCTCACCACACCGAGTCTAAGGGCATCGACCCAGCGCGGGCGGCTGCTTGGACCGGCGCGGTGAGCTCGGCTCGTAACATGTGTGCGGTGACGACCGACCAGCAGGCGGGCCCGCTGACCGGGACCGTTCTCGACCACCGCTATCGGGTGGATGCGTTGATCGCCACCGGCGGCATGTCCGGGGTGTACCGCGGACTGGACCTGCGCCTGGATCGTCCTGTGGCGCTGAAGATCATGGACTCCCGGTATTCGGGCGACGAGCATTTCCTGACCCGCTTCCAACGTGAGGCGCGCGCGGTCGCGCGCCTCAAGCATCCCGGTCTGGTGGCGGTCCACGACCAGGGCCTCGACGGCCAACACCCTTTTCTGGTGATGGAACTCGTCGAAGGCGGCACGCTGCGGGAGCTGCTCAGGGAACGCGGGCCGATGCCTCCGCACGCTGTGGTGGCCGTGCTGCGTCCGGTGCTCGGCGGGCTGGCGGTGGCCCACCGGGAGGGCCTGGTGCACCGCGACATCAAGCCGGAGAACGTGTTGATCAGCGACGACGGCGAGGTCAAGCTCGCCGATTTCGGGTTGGTGCGCGCGATGGCCGAAGCCAAGATCACCTCGACCAGTGTGATTCTGGGGACCGCGGCATATCTGGCTCCGGAGCAGGTGGCCACCGGCGAGACCGACTCCCGCGGTGACGTCTATGCCGTCGGCGTGCTGATCTACGAGCTGCTGACGGGGGTGACGCCGTTCACCGGGGACACCCCGTTGGCCGTGGCCTATCAGCGGATGGACCGGGACGTGCCCGCCCCGAGCTCCGTCATCACCGGTGTGCCAACCCAATTCGACGACTTCGTGGCATGCGCCACCGCGCGCGACCCTGCGTACCGGTTCGCCGACGCCGCCGAGATGGGTGAGGAACTCGACGCCATCGCCACCGAACTGTTTCTCCCAGCGTTTCGGGTGCCGGCCCCGCGCCACTCGGCGGCACACCAGTCAGCACTGCACCAGTCGGCGCCGACCCATCACCTCGGCGCGGGCACCGCGAGTCCCGGGGGCCACACCAAGGCTTACGAACGCGACGAACTACCCCCTCAGGAACCGGCCCCCGACGAGGACGCCCCTGAGCCGACGGGCCGATTCGCCGGCATCGAGCTGTCCGAATTCCAGTGGGAACGGCAGCGGGCCCGGCGCGCAGTGTTGTTCTGGGTCGTCGCGGTGCTGACGCTGGCCGGCCTCTGCGCAGCCGGGGCCTGGACATTGGGCAGTAACCTGCAGAACCTGCTGTAGCCCTGGAAGGGGGATTCCCTCAGTCGCGCAACATCTCGGCGACCAGGAACGCCAGCTCCAGCGACTGCTGCGTGTTCAGCCGAGGATCGCAGGCCGTCTCGTAGCGCCCGGCCAGGTCGGTGTCCGAGATGTCCTGGGCACCGCCCAGGCATTCGGTGACGTTCTCGCCGGTGATCTCGACGTGGATGCCCCCCGGGTGGGTTCCCAGCGAATGGTGCACCTCGAAGAAGCCCTGCACCTCGTCGACGATGCGGTCGAAGTGGCGGGTCTTGTACCCCGTCGACGACTCGTGGGTGTTGCCGTGCATCGGGTCGCACTGCCAGATGACCTGGTGCCCGGACGCCTGCACCTTCTCGATGATCGGCGGCAGCACATCGCGCACCTTCTGGTTACCCATACGGCTGACCAGCGTGAGGCGGCCCGGCTCATTGTTCGGATCCAGCCGCTCGACATACTCGACCGCCAACTCCGGAGACGTCGACGGGCCGATCTTGATTCCGATCGGATTGGCGATGACCTCGGCGAACGCGACGTGCGCGCCGTCGAGTTGACGGGTCCGCTCGCCGATCCACACGTAATGCGCCGACAGGTCGTACAGCTTGGGGCTGTGGTCCTCGGCTTCCGGATCGCCGGTGTCCAGGCGCAGCATCGCTCGCTCGTAGTCCAAGACCAGCGCTTCGTGGCTGGCGTAGATCT
>MDTD01115421.1_pt1 | contig 16722 bp, 18 predicted proteins | sample 811221 | NCBI WGS metagenome assembly MDTD01 (sample SAMN05326646, study PRJNA326480) | marine metagenome | isolation source: seawater | place: Pacific Ocean: South West | collected 2011 | reverse complement strand
GTGGTTGTCCGTAAATGCCACCTCCCTTGCTGGCGCCTATGGACCCGATACGCGCGACATGGCAAAACGATGCATGCAGCTCGGCTGGATCTCTTTCGTATGTTCAGATGCACACTGCATGAGGCACTTGCATGCGCTGGAATCTTTGAAAAATTCGCGTGACGTATCTCTTTGGCTTAATGCCGGCCACAGCCTACATGCAGGTTTGGGTTAACCGACTGGCGCCAGGTGGACCGTCAAGCCGTCGAGGTCATCAGCCAGATGGATTTGACATCCGAGTCGGCTTTCATCGGTCACATGAAACGCCTCATCCAACATGTCTTCTTCATCGTCGGACTTTTCTGGAATCGGATGACCACTCCTGACGTAGAGATGACACGATGCACACATGGCCATTCCTCCGCATGTTCCTTCCACGGGCAATTCGGCACTCCTGCAAAGCTCCATCATGTTCATCCCCATGTCCGTGGGAGCATCCAATTCGTGTGGGGTCCCCTCTCGGTCGATGACCGTGACTTTGATGATGCTCATGACGAGTTCGTTGTCGCTCGAGGCCTTCCGATTAGAATGCGTTGACTCCGTTCACCGTAGTGTACTTCAGCACCAAGTTTTTGTCAGGATAAATGCGTCTGAAGGCACTTTGCACCATCAAAGTAGCTTCATGGAAGCCACAAAGAATGAGCTTCAGTTTGCCGGGATAAGTATTGATGTCTCCAATGGCGTAAATGCCTGGGACATTGGTGCTGTAGTCGAAGGTGTCGACCTCTACGGCATTCTTGCTGATGTTTAGATTCCAGTCGGCAATGGGCCCCAACTTGGGGCTCAACCCGAACAGCGGGACCCAGTGATCGGTCTCAATTGTCATTTCACCTTCTTGCTTGTGATTCACCTTCAGTGTCTGGAGATGATCGTTACCATCCACGCCCATAACTTCTGCGTTGGTCAGTAGCCTTATTTTCCCTTCTTCTGCAAGATTCATGACTTTTTGTACGCTGTCAAGATGTCCGCGAAAGCCCTCGCGGCGGTGGACAAGCGTCACTTCGCTAGCAACGCCTTCAGCGAGGAAAATGGTCCAATCCAGTGCGCTGTCGCCACCCCCGCTCACTACGACTCTTTTGTCGCGATAGAATTCAGGATCCTTGATGATGTATTCAACGCCTTTGTCTTCAAAGTTTGCGAGATTTTCGACGGGCGGTTTACGTGGCTCAAAACAACCGAGTCCCCCCGCGATGGCAATGATTGGGGCGCGGTGTTTCGTGCCGCGATTGGTGGTCAGAATGAATTGGTCTTCCTCGTCTTTTTCAATCATTTCTGCTCGTTCTCCAAGGGTGAACCCCGGCTTGAACGGCTCTGCCTGTTCCATCAATTGATCCACCAGGTCACCTGCCAAAATTGAAGGGTAGGCCGGAATGTCGTAAATCGGCTTCTTGGGATAAATCTCCGAACACTGTCCCCCTGGCTGTGGCAGGGCATCAATGAGATGACAACGAAGCTTCAGGAGGCCGGCTTCAAAAACGGTAAACAAACCACAAGGTCCGGCTCCAATGATCAGAATGTCTGTTTGAATCATAATGGCGTCAAATGTACAGAGGCAACAACGCAATGTGCCGGGTGTTCAATCCCAATTTCTCACCAAGAAACATGGACAACGCCATGACCTCACGATCAAGTCAAAGCAAATTAATCGCTTCGATGGCCTTCAGCTCTGGCGCAGCATTTTTGAGGGCGGATTCCACACCACCTTTCAAGGTCATGTTGATCATGGAACAATCCGCACAAGCTCCAAGCAACTCAATGCGAACCACCAAATCTTGTGTGATTTCAACCAGTCGAATGTCTCCCCCATCGGTCTCGAGAAAGGGGCGCAGCTCGTCCAATGTGGTCTCTATGCGTTGTTGTAGCTCGGGAGTGGCCATGATTCAAACGTCTTTGCCCAATTCAGTAAGCAAGTTAGCCACCACGGCCCGAAATGCCGCAGCTGCGTCACCACTCGTTTGGAGCACCGCAGGACGACCTGCATCACCAGCCTCCCTGATGGTCTGAAGCAGGGGTAATTCACCGAGAAAGGGGGCGTCGAGACTATCTGCCAGGCGCTTTACTCCATCTCGTCCAAAAATGTGGTATCTCTTGTCCGGCATGTCTTCTGGTACGAAGTAGGCCATGTTTTCGATCATACCCAAAACAGGAACTTTGAGGTCCTCCAATCGAAACATGCCGACACCTTTTCTGGCATCAGACAAAGCGACCTCTTGCGGTGTGCTCACGATGACCGCACCGCTCAAAGGAACTTGTTGAATGAGCGACAAATGGATGTCTCCTGTCCCCGGAGGCAAATCAATCAACATGTAATCCAAGTCTCCCCAGTTGGCGTCGGTGAACATCTGGCCAAGTGCTCTGCTGGCCATGGGTCCTCGCCAAACAATCGCTTGGTCTTGATCGGCAAAGAAACCAATGGACAGCACCTTGACTCCATATTGCTCCACGGGCTCAATCTTCGTCTTCCCTTCCACCTCGACGGGTTGGGGACGTGCCTTCACAACATCAAACATCGTGGGCACGCTAGGACCATGAATGTCCGCGTCGACGAGCCCAACCTTGTAGCCAAGCTGGGCAAGTGCGACGGCGAGATTGGAACACACCGTGCTTTTCCCTACACCCCCCTTTCCTGACGCCACCGCAATGATATGCTGAATGCCAGGTAGCACCTTTCGGGTTTCAAGCGTACGATCTTCTGTTTTGAGGGAAATGACATCCACTTTGCACTCCACCGGCTGGCCAAAAGCCCGTTCCAATGCAAAATGAATGGCTTCCTGCATCCGCTTCCGAGCGTGCAATGCGGGATTGCTCGATTTCACCTGCACAGTCAGTCCCTGCCCGTGTTCCCCAGGCTCCCCAGACAACTCAACCAATTCTAAAGCAACAATGTCTTTACCCAGCTCGGGTTCCACAACTCCTTGGAGTGCCTTGAGGATTGCGTCCTTGGTCCAGCTGCTCATCAAAGTCAAAGTTCGGTCATGGGATTCCAAAACCGAGTTTCAAAGTCCATCACAGCATTGTTTTCAATCACCACACCCTCCGATCTCAATTGTGCAGCCATCCCTCGACCCGGTGGAAAATGTCCCGCGCCAGTCAACATCCCAACACGATTGACCACTCGATGGGCAGGCACGGATGGCACTGCACCAAAACTTTTGTTCAGCACCCATCCGACGCGTCGGCTGGCACCAGCAGCCCCCAATGCATTGGCGATGGCACCATAAGATGTCACACGCCCCTCAGGGATGGCTCGAACCAAGTTGTAGACATCTTGCTCGAACGAATTGGCGAAAAAAGTGTTTTTCACAGCGCTGCGGGTACGATTTCGAGGTAGTGGATTTTTTTGCCCTCTTGAAGCCAACGCTGCTCATAGTAGGTTTTGATTTCAAGAGCTTCGCGCAAGTTGCAGTCTAGCGAGTCCAAAAAGCCCCCATACACGTCAACTGAATCGTGGACGATGACATGGCCTGCTTTGAGGTAATCCTCTTTGGAAAGGCTGTACAACAACTTGCTGTCGGACTTGACTTTCACAGAGCCACCAGACGAGAGGAATTTGCGATATTTTTCGATGAATTTTCCCGAGGTAATTCGCTTTGTTCCCTTCTCATCTTTGGGTTGTGGATCGCTGAATGTGAGCCAAATGTCTGCCACTTCTTGAGGGCCAAAAAATTGATCAATGAATTCGATGCGCGTCCTTAAAAAGGCCACATTGGTCAAGCCATCCTGATTGGCCGTTTTCGCTCCCCGCCAAAATCGATGGCCCTTGATGTCCACCCCTACAAAATTTCGATTGGGCCACTTGCGCGCCAAGCCCACGGTGTACTCCCCTTTGCCACAACCCAATTCCAATGTGATGGGATTGTCATTTCCAAAGACTTCTGCGTGCCATTTTCCTCGGTAAGGGTGGTTTTTACCCTTCACCGCTTCTTGCAAGTCGGGCTCAAAGACGTTCTCCATCTCTGAATTCTCCTCCCATTTCCAAAGTTTGCCCTTCCCCATGGTCTTTGAATTGCCACGAAATTATGAACTTCATCCTCGATGTTGAGAACAAAGCAGGTCAGACCTCAACTCCTTGTCACCGTGCTTGATTGGGGTATGGGACACGCCACGCGAACTTGGCCATTGATCGAACACGCCATTGAAAAAGGATGGCACGTGCACGTGGCCTCGAAAGGAACAGCATTGGCGTGGTTGCAATCCCGTGCTGAGGGACAAACACACCTCTCATTTCACACCAAGCCGGGCCAAGAAATCAAGTACGCCAAGCGAGGTAATCTCTGGCGCATTGCGAGGCAAATGCCTGCCTTTGTCGCCAATGTGAACACAGAGAGAAAATGGACCAAACGAATGGTTGAGACTTACAATTTACAGGCCATTCTTTCCGACAATTGTTACGGCTGTGCGACGGATGGCATTCCGTCCATATTGATGACCCACCAGTTGCAAATTCCCACTCCCAAGTGGCTGGAGGGATTCGCCCGAAAAATGGTCAAACGATGGGCGAGCGCATTTGATGAAGTTTGGGTTCCAGACTTGGAACCTGGCTGTGGGTCACTCAGTGGATTTCTCGCAGAAGCACAAGTACATCCCCGCACCAAATATGTGGGCGTCTTGAGTCGTCTGGCCAAGCACAAGCAAGAGAATTTAACACAGAAGTGGGCCAAAGTAGGTATGGTCAGCGGTGTTGAACCACATCGCTCTTTGATGGAACATGCTCTGCGCTCATGGATGAAAAAAACGAAGGATCCCTGCTTGCTGATTTCAGGTCAGCCTGGCGGCGGGACAAACACCGATGGAAACATCACCACGTGGTGCGATCCCACCGATGAGGACCTGGCTTTTGCCCTACAATCTGCGGGCACTCTGGTTTGTCGAAGCGGATACAGCTCCCAACTCGACCTTGTTGCGTTAAAAACAAGAGCCATTCTAATTCCAACACCAGGTCAACCAGAACAAGTATTTCTGGGAAATTTATGGTCGGAGCGATTTGGCTTTGTGTGCATCAGTCAACGTCAACTGGAAGGGGGACATTTGCCCGAAGTTGCAACGGGAAATCCGCCTGCAATCGAAGCGAATTCAAAGGCCTTTCAACAACTTGCTTCATGGCTCCATGAGGCGGCATCACAACCTGCCTAAATTCGACTCATGAGCGATTCAGCCCAAACGCCATTCTCCGAGGAAGACGAAAAGTTCATGCGCTTGGCCCTTCAGGAGGCAGAAAGAGCGGCAGAACTCGACGAAGTTCCCGTCGGAGCTGTGATTGTAATTCACGGTCAGGTCATCGCTCGTGCCCACAATCTTTGTGAGCAACTTCGAGATTTCACGGCTCACGCCGAGATGCAAGCCTTCACCTCAGCATCAGAATACCTCGGCGGCAAATTCTTGGACAAGTGCACCTTGTACGTCACACTCGAACCTTGTCCGATGTGCGCTGGAGCAGCGTTTTGGACAAGAATCGGACGTGTGGTTTACGGAGCCAAAGACGAAAAACGCGGTTATTCCAAATTCAACAGTTCTCTGACCATGCTTCATCCCAAAACCACATGCCACGGAGGGCTCCTCGCTGACGAAGCTGCCGCCTTGTTGACCAACTTCTTCCGCGCCAAGCGCTCCTCATAGGTAACACATCCCGAAGAGGCCCGTACCTTTGTGTCATGCTCGAGTTGACCAAAGACTTCGTCGATGCGCTTCGATTGCAAATTGAAGCGGGACGAGACGAGGAACTCGCCAACAAAGTTGGCGAGCTTCACCCGAAGGACGTGGCTGACATTTTTGACGCATTGAGACGCGAAGAAATTCTGTATCTCTATCGATTGTTGGGCCCCGACTTCAAATCTGAGGTCATTGCCGAACTCGAGGAGGATGTTCGGGAAGAACTTCTCTCGTCTTTGAGTTCCAAGGAAATCGCGGAGGACGTCATCGAGGGGCTCGACTCAGACGATGCTGCAGATGCCCTGGCAGACTTACCTGAGGCGAAAGTTGAAGAGGCCATGCGTATGGTCGATGATGTAGAGTCTGCTTCTGAAGTACTCGAGCTGCTGAGTTACGATGAGGGCACCGCTGGAGCGATGATGGCTGTAGAATTGGTCAAAGTCGAGGAAGACTGGACCGTAGCTCGTGCAATTCGAGAAATCCGAGCTCAGGCCTCTGACGTGGAAAACATCTACACCATCTACATGGTGGACGATCAAGGTCGACTCAATGGGAGGTTGTCACTGAAAAGTCTTTTGTTAAATGCATCCTCAGCACGATCCAAACTGAAGGATCTGAAAGATGAAAATGACTTGGTAACTGTAGAGCCTCACGAAAACGAAGAAGTGGTTGTGAAACTCATGGAGCGTTATGACCTCGTCGCTCTTCCCGTCATCGACAACGACGGAGTGCTGCTTGGACGAATCACCATTGATGACGCTGTCGACGTATTGATTGAAGACGCCGAACGTGACTACCAACTCGCTTCAGGAATTTCCGAAGGCGTCGAGGGCAAAGACAGCATCTGGGCCCTTACCCGCGCGCGCCTTCCATGGCTACTGATTGGTCTTGGAGGTGGAGTAGGTGGAGCTTATGTCATTGGTGCTTTCGACATCGAGAGCAATCCAGAACTCGCTCTCTTTATTCCTCTGATCGCGGCCATGGGCGGGAATGTAGGAGTACAATCCTCGGCCATTGTCGTTCAAAGTCTCGCCTCGGCCAATGTCAACATGGGCAATGTCGTCTCTCGACTTCTGAAAGAGTTGCGTGTGGGATTGGTGAACGGATTGATTTGCTCAGCAATCATTTTCTCGACGAGTCTGCTTCTCAATTTTGGTTGGATGCTCAGCACCACTGTCTCTGCATCCTTGCTGTGCGTCATCGTCTTTGCCGCCTTGTTTGGGGCTTTCGTACCCCTCATGCTCGAAAAGCGCAACATCGATCCCGCCCTAGCTACAGGCCCCTTTATCACCACCGCGAATGACATCATGGGCCTCATTATTTATTTCAGCATCGGTTCGCTCGTCGCGACCCTCATGGCGTAACCGTGAAGGAGTCCGTGCACGTTTGGTTTTTGGATGTGGTGCACGAGGCCCTTTGGAATGCCCTCGACGCAGCGGGCATGAAGTGTCATGACGGCACAGGCGTCTCGCGTGAAGCCCTCGTTGCAGGAGACATTGGTCCTGTGCATGGGCTGGTCCTAAGGAGTCGAATCCGCCTCGATGCGGAAGTGCTGCATGCCATCCCCGACCTGCAATGGATTGCGCGAAGCGGCTCGGGCCTCGAGAACATCGATTTGGCCACGACCGCCAAACTCGGCATCGCCGTGCACAGCAGCCCCGAGGGCAACCGAGATGCTGTCGGGGAACACTGTGTAGGAATGCTACTAAGCACCTTGCACAAATTGACATCTGCGGATGCTTCCATTCGCCAACACCAATGGCTGCGCGAAGCCCACCGCGGCCGAGAACTCAAGTCCATGACAGTCGGCATCGTCGGGTACGGCCACATGGGCAGTGCGTTCGCAGAGCGTTTGTCTGGATTTGGATGTCGTGTTTTGGCGTACGACAAATACAAAGATGGATGGGGTGAGACACCCTCGATACCTCGCCCGATGAAACATGTTCAGCCTGTTGGATGGAGTGCGTTCTGTCGAGACGTAGATGTCGTCAGTCTACACCTTCCTTTGACCGAGGAAACGGAAAAGATGGTAGGTGAGGACTGGCTAGACCAATTTGACCGTCCAATTCTTCTGATGAATACCTCCCGCGGCTCCATTTTGCACACTTCAGCGCTGCTCTCCGCACTTGACCAAGGTCAGGTCACAGAGGCGTGCCTCGACGTCCTCGAATTTGAGGGACATTCTTTAGAAGATCTCGAAAATCTTGAGGATGAGTTCCTGCGGACGACCTTGGAACGACTTTTGGCTCATCCACGAGTGTTGCTAAGCCCACACGTGGCAGGGTGGACGGTGGAGAGCTACCAAAAACTCAGTACAGTTTTGGCGGACAAAATCCTGGCTCATTCATCGAGCGTGCCTTAAAACCGTGCATATGTGCCAACAAAAAAGCCTCGGCCGCTTGCCGAGGCTTTTTCAATGCCGTCAATCTACAATTTGCTAGTAGCTGCCCGTCCGCTGGCGGCTCGAAGCAGAGTACAACACCTTCAAAGCCGAGGCCTTTCTGAGCTCTTGCTTCACTTCAGTGACAACGCCCATCTTGGTGTCTTGATCCACCTTCAGGGACACCCACATTTTGCTTTGTTCAGCTTCAGCCAGCGTCGTGCGCTCCTTGGCAATCCAATCTTGGATCACGGCCACATTGGAGAACTGATCGTTCAACTGAACGACAGGTTCTGTGCCGTAACGCTTGTCCATCGGAGGACCGATGTTCACATAGCGAATCAAGTGCTTCTTTTCAATCTTGTAAAGCTCAGAGGCTTCCGGACGAATCACTCGCACCTTCTCTTCCTCCGTTCGAAGCACAGTTGCGACCATGAAAAAGAACAGCAACATAAACACAATGTCTGGAAGAGATGCGGTTGAGATGGCTCCCATTTCACGCTTACCTCCTTTGCGAAACTTTCCCATATCAGTAGTAATTGGCGCTTGCGTCGCGCGGCTCCGCTTCGGAGATCCGTTGCGGATAAACAGCACGAACCGCGGTGATTTTTTCAAGCGTTTTGGAGTCCTCTTTGTTGCGGTCGTAGATGTCTTCCAATTGGCTGTACAAAAGACCAAACTTCTCCATCGCAAGCTCGTCACGCAACTCATTCACCGCAGATTGCAGTTCATTTTGAACCTGCAGATAGGTGTTGTACGTGGTGTTGTTGTCGTTTTGCATCGAAATCAAAGCTGAGGACGGCAGTTGCTTGTAGTCTCCTCCCAACAATTCAATGGTCGTGAGCTTTTCACGCCATCCGTCGAGCACCTTGATAAATGCATCCTTCTTTTTGTCTGTATCTGCAACCGCAACAAACTGCTCATATTCCAAAATTCTCTGCTTAACTTCCGTCTTCCGAACCCACTCGCGTTCGGGAAATGCGGCGTTGGTCTTGCCATTGGCTCCAGTGATCAATTCCACTTCGCGACTTCGACCGACAGTTTTAGCCGCGACTTTGTGGGACATCACTCCATCTCCTGTCGCAATGAGGAAGTTCTTCGCTTTGTCCTTCAATTGATCCAAATCCAAAGGCTCTCCTTCCACCAGCAATTGATCGAGGAAGTTCACCTTCACATTGAAGACGTTCTGCTCTTTGGCCTGCGGTACGTCAATGTCTGGCGGAAGCGGTGGCGGAAGCTGTCGCTTGATGCCCTCATCCGAATCAATGGTGGTGGTCACCAACCAAAAGATGAGGAGCAAGAACGCGATGTCCGCCATCGAGCCTGCATTGATTTCTTGCAATTCCCGTCGTGCCATGGACCTTACTTGAATTGTCTATTGACCTCGGCGACCACAATCGAACCAAGAGCCACAAGACCGAGTAAATACACCAAATACATGCCTCCGCCTGCAAAAAGACTTTCTCCTTCTGTGACTGTAATGCCGCTGGCCTCGTAGGCACGAAGCACCGTCGAATCTGCCAAGACATAAAAGCTCAACAATCCCAGAACAACAAATCCCCCTACTCCAATCAATGTTCCCATCCGAGCTTGGATGTTGGTCCCAAAAAAATAAAGTCCAAACAACACCGCCGCGGCACCACAAGCAATACCTACGCCGTAAATGATATAGAAGAGGCCGTCGAGGAGGCCGCCGTAGCGCTCCTGACCCTCTACAAAGGTCTCATCAGATCCGCTTTTGGATGTGATCATCACACAGAGCAAAGCTCCTACGACGATGACCAACATCCGCACAGCGGACATGACCGTTTTGATGGTCTTGTCTTCCATGATGCAGATTATTTACCTTCAATTTTACGCTTGTACAGCATGTCTACGAGGTCCATACTGGCCTCTTCCATATCAAGCACAATGCTGTCGATCTTGGACAGAATGTAGTTGTAGAAGATTTGCAGAATGATGGCCACAATCAAACCCGAAACAGTTGTGATCAACGCCACCTTAATTCCACCCGCAACGATGGACGCGTTGATGGTATTTGCCTCCGCAATCTTATCAAAGGCGGAAATCATCCCGATGACCGTACCCATGAAGCCGAGCATGGGCGCCAGAGCAATGAACAGGCTAATCCAGCTCAAACCTCGCTCAAGTTTAGACATCTCAACACTTCCGTAGTCTTCGATGGCCTTTGCCACTTCTTCGTAACTGCCCGAGCTGCGGTCGAGACCTTGGAAGAAGATTGAAGCTACAGGGCCACGGGTATTGCGGCATACGTCTTTGGCTGCATCTAAACTTTGTTTCAGGGCTCCTTCAATGCTTTCAAGCAACTTGCCTGTGTTGGTTGTCGCCATGTTGAGATAAATGATGCGTTCAATGCTTAACGCAAGGCCGAGAATCAAACAGATCAAAACAAAGGCCATAAACGTCGCACCGCCCTCAATGAAGTACTTCTTCACAGTTTGGTGAAAGCTCAACACTTCGCGTTTTTCCACTGGCTCTGCCGCCATGGGTTCTTCGACTGCAACAGTTAACGCAGCAGAATCAATGGCCGCGGAGTCAGACTCCGCAGAAACGACAGTGTCCACAACCATCTCCGTGGCTGCATCTTCTTGTGACATCACAGGTTGTGGTGCTGCGAACATAACAAGTCCTACAAATGCGAGGAGGACGAACAAATTCTTCATGATGAATTGAAGTTGAATAATGAATAATGTTGCGGAGAGACAGGGATTCGAACCCTGGAGGGGTTGCCCCCAACACGCTTTCCAGGCGTGCGCCTTAAGCCGCTCGGCCACCTCTCCATTCCCCGTTGGGAATGTTTGCTCTTACGCCAGAGTCCAGAAAGTGACACGAACTTCCCGCAGTTGAGCGCCGCAAATTACCCAAGAATCAACGACTCCCGCAAAAGAAATGTCGCGATGTCTGTGCAAGAATGAAAAAAGACGTCATAAGGCACTCAATTTGCCTCCAAACCCCTTGCTCCTGCAGGTCCATGACCCTGCGCTGGAACCTTTTGATGCGACGTAAGTTCACCTCGCAAATTGGTCGTCATCAAGTCTCGAATGCGCTCGGCATCATCAGTCAAAGCCAAGACATGCATGAGTTTGGTCAGTGCAGCCTCCGTGGTCATGTCACCCCCCGGTATGACTCCGCACCCCGCCAACATATGGCTCGTGGCATACAATTCGGGATGTACACCGCCATGCCCACATTGCGTGACGTTCACCACAGTCACCTCTCGATTTCGCACCTCTTTCAATACGTCTTGGAGGATGGAAGATGTGGGAGCATTGCCACTTCCAAAAGTTGCCAAAACCACGCCTCTCAAATCTTCCCAATCGAGCGTGCGGCGCAATCCTTCCATCGGCATGCCAGGGAAAAGAGGGACCCATGCCACTTCAGTGCGCATTCCAGGATGCAGTCGCAGCTGCGCTCTATGGTCACGGTCGGGGCGCCAAAGAGATGAGGTATTGATTTGAAACTCTACTCCGGTCTCGACCAAGGGAGGGTGGTTGGGACTGATCAATGCTTGCAAACTTTGAGCGCTCTCCTTGTGCGTTCGATTGCCACGGAACAGGTAATTTCCAAAATACACTGCCACCTCTTGAATGGTTGGCTCCCCTTCTGTCTCGTGGGCAGCCAACATGAGCGCACTCAGCAAATTTTCTCTGCCGTCTGTTCGTGGCACTCCAATGGGCAATTGCGACCCTGTGAAAATCACAGGCTTTCTTAATCCTTCCAACATGAAGCTCAAGGCCGATGCCGTGTAAGCCATTGTATCTGTTCCATGGAGCACCACAAACCCATCGTAGCGATCGATGCAATCCATCACCGTCACCGCAATGCTGCGCCAATGGCGTGGGGTGACATCACTGCTGTCAATCGGACTGTCAAATGACACCGCTTCTACGCAAATCCCAGCGTAGTCCAGTTCGGGGACATGTTTTGAGACTTCACTGAAATCCAGCGGAACCAAAAAACCACTGACCTTGTCTCGAACCATACCCACTGTCCCTCCGGTATAAATGACCAAAATGGACTTCATGTCTTTCGCTTTTGTCATCCTTTCAAACCGTCTAATCCAAACAACCGCAATGCATTTTCTGTCGTCACTTTGGCAACCTCATCTGCCGTGACCCCTGCAATTTCTGCAACACGCTCCGCAACAATAGCAACGTAACTCGATTCATTGCGCTTTCCACGAAATGGCACAGGCGCGAGGTAAGGACTGTCTGTTTCGAGGATGATGCGATCGAGCGGAACATGCGGCAATACACGATCAAGTCCTCCCTTTTTGTATGTCGATACACCACCGATGCCAAGCATCCAACCGGGGTAAGAAAGCACGTGATTGGCTTCTTGGGTGTCCCCCGTAAAACAATGAACCACACCCTTTAAGGTGTCGTCCATTTCAGAATCAAGGACCTCGAAGAGCTGTTTAAATGCGCTTCTCACGTGGATGACAACAGGTAGAGCGCGCTGTTTGGCCCAATCAAGCTGAATACGCAAGACCTCCAGCTGAAGGTCCAACGTGGACGTATCCCAATGCAAATCGAGTCCAATCTCTCCCACAGCAACCCAAGGCGATTGTGGCATAGGCGCGTTCAAGACTTCTTCTATCTTCTTCAACTCCTTCTCCCAACCCTCTTTTACGTGACACGGATGAAGCCCCATCATGCCCCGGCAACGATTGGGCCAACGCGCAATCATATTTTGGATGCGAGGAACGCTGTCCACATCAATGTTAGGAAGCAAAAGGAAATCGACTCCGACCTTTTGACAACGGTTCATGGCCTCTTCACGATCACCATCAAACGCAGGTTGATACAAATGGGTGTGCGTGTCAATCAAATGCATGACACCACGAAGATAGGCGGAGGGCTACCTTTGAAGCGTGACCACTGGATCAACACCCCGTGCGCCGAGAATTCTGATTGCGCGGTTCAGCGCTCTCGGAGACATCGTGATGATGCAACCTGTGGTCACCGCACTTCGCAGACATTACGGAGATGAAGCCACACTTGACTTGGTTTGTTTAAGCCGATGTCAACCCGCAGCTGAACTGCTTTCAGGTCTCAATCAAGTCCATGTTGTGCAGCGCGGAACCGGAGAGATTGTTGATGCGCTCAGATCACGTAAGTTCGACTACCTCCTCGACCTTCATCGCACAGTTCGATCTCGCTCCCTTAGGAGGAGCTTGAACATTTTGACCTTTGCTGTGGACAAACAAGCTTGGCAGCGTTGGCTTCTCATTCGTGGATGGCGGACACAGCCCGTGACCGGATTCATCGAGCGTTGTTTTGCGGCACTGACCCCTTTTTCAATCAAAGTACCCCCCGCGAATGTCTACGGGCCAGAGGCCTGGGGAAAGCTCAATGTGGACAAAGACATTGCTCCAAACGTTCGAGGATCCATCGTCGTCAGTTTGGGATCATCACAGCCTGGGAAACATCTGTCTGACGAAATCGTGATTGGCGTGATTGAAGAGGCAAGAACCTTCAAAACGAAGGTTTTTTTGGTTGGTGGGAATGATGAAAAAGGCCGTGCGGAACATTTCGCGGCTGAATACAGCCATGTCTATTCCTATGCTGGGATTTGGAACCTATCACAAACGGCCGGTGCCATCTCGCAGGCGCATGCAATCGTGACCGGCGACAGTGTGACCATGCACATAGGCGCCGCCACAGGTTCCCCGTTGGCCGCCATTTGGGGGTGCACAAGACCCTCACTGGGGTTGGATGCATGGCGCGCGCATCCGGCAAGTATCAATCTGTTGCCCAACATGGAAGCCCCCAATCGCCCTTGTTCCAAGCACGGCTCCTCATGCCGTAAAACTTCATCAACGGATCCATTCGACGGCCAACGATGCAGCCAAATGGTCCGACCTGAAAACCTGAGGCAGTGGCTACGTGATTGTCTCAATCACACATGATGCGGCACCTCAGTCAAACAGGGCCTTGAGTTCTGTCGCTTCCTCTGGCCTCAGCTTACCTGCCAAAATCAGACGCAGTTGACGACGCCGAAGCGCACCATCAAATCGAAACTGCTCCTTGTCACTTTGGGGCTCGATGGCAGGAACTGCAATGGGCCCTCCAAGCTGATCCACCGCCACAAAAGTGTAATACGCCTCGTTGCATCGACTCCGCTCCCCAGAGGTTGCATTTTCAACAAACACCTCGAGATAGACTTCCATCGAAGAGTTGAATGCCCTGGTAACCTGAGATTCAATCACAACGACATCACCGAGCTTGATTGGACGGTCGAACGAAACATTGTTCACTGCCGCAGTAACCACCACACGACGACAATGACGATTGGCGCTCACCGCAGCCGCAATGTCCATCCAATAAAGCAAATTGCCACCCATCAAATTGCCAAGTGTATTGGTGTCGTTCGGCAGTACGATGTGAACGGTCGAACTGAATGTGTCTTGAGGATGTCGAATTTGGGTCATCGCGATGTTGTTTCTTGGATGCGTCGACATCCAAACACTTGTACAAATGTCGTGTACCATATTCTAAGCCCTGCAAAACGATTTTGATATGATTTATATCCCGCCCTGCGCTGGAAGTGTCTGGCCTGTTGCTTTCATCGCTTGTTTTAGGACGTTTAAGAGAATCAAGTTGCTCGGACGTTTTGGACTCTTGACTGTATCCACTTCCATCGGTCCAAACGCTCAGAGGTACACACGAAAGGATTTGGTCTAACAGATTGGTATGCCCACAGACTTGTTTTTTTCATTGTTCAATGTTTTCTCAAAAAAAAAGCCGCCCCGGAGGGCGGCTTTCTGTCAAATGTCTTTCGAAGAACCTCAGTTGGCTACCAACAATTTCTTCGTAGTCACGAAATCCTTGGCTTCGACACGCACTTGGTACATGCCAGATTCCAAGTTGCCCGCGGGAATTTCGACTGTGGTGTACCAGCCATTGACAACAGCACCATTGTACAACGCGAGGACCTCAGTGCCACTCATGGTGGTGACTGTGACTCTAACTTGAACACTTTGCTCCTCGGTACTCAACATCAATGTTGACATGTCCGTGGTAGGGTTCGGTTGAATGCTCACAATCTTGATGAGATCTTTGACGGAAGTCACCTCTGCATCCTCTGGCTGGTCGCTGATATCTCCATCATTTCCTTCCTCACATCCTTCACCAGTCATGTGAACGGTGTAGTCAAAGCTCGTCTCATTGCCTGCGCAGTCTGAGGCGATGTAGCTACGCTCGATGTCGTAAGGCAAGCAACAGTCGAGGTCACCAAAGATGTCACCAGATCCACTTACCGCATCGCCCAAGAACGTTCCACTGTAGTACATCCACTGGCTGAAGCCGTAATTGCCATTCTTGTTGTTCGCTCCTTCACCCAGCTGGAAACCGAAGTAGCCAGAAGCTGGTTGGTGAGAGAACGTCAAACTCGAACCTGCGTAAGCACCCCAACCTTCAGCTGTTCCACTTTCGAGAGTGGTGTACATCCAAGTGGTGTGGTCACCCAATCCACAATCTGACTTGTAGCTCTGCGCACCTGGCTGGTCAATCCACTCTTGCCAGGTCATAAACTGACCGTAGCTCAATTCAAGATCCCAACCAGCACTCGCGTCTTCTGTAGACACCACTGTTACCGTGTACGTCTTCGTACCGTCATAATGGTTGGCCACACGACCTTCTACTGTAGTGTAGAACTCAGAGCCCGCGAAATTGAAGAGACGCAAACTGTGCAAATCGTAATTGTCACAGGTCTGTCCGTCAGCCAAAACCTCAGGGTTCAAGACATCGCACCAGCTTTCCACTGTCTCAGTTGGGCAATTGCCTCCTACGCACTCCTCATTGAAGGATACAGACGCATCCATGTCACAGTTGTCCATGATGCTCAATGTAATGGCCGCTGGAATGGTCACGTCACCCTCCAGAGATTCGCAGCAGACTTCAACAACCTCTCCATTCATCAGGCCGCCAGCATCAGTGATTGCAGGTGCTGTCGTATCTACCACTGTGATGGTTTGCGTTGCGCTGACGCTATTTCCGCATTCATCTGTCGCCGTAAATGTGCGCTCGATGCTGTACTCTTGAGCACACTCTGTTTCCACAGTGACTTCTTCCAACGTGATTTCCACCATCCCGCAGTTGTCTGTGGCTGAAGCGTCGTCAAAGACGAGCTCTTCGTCACACTCGGAAGTGTAGTCTGCAGGAATGGTCAACATAGGAGCAGTGGTGTCCTGGACCGTGATGGTCTGGGTTGCCATGCTGTTGTTGCCACAGTCGTCCGTTGCGGTGAAGGTACGTGTGATGGTGTAGTTGCCCGTGCAGTCACCTGCAGTTGTCACAGCTTCCACAGTGATGGTCACCTCACCGCAATTGTCTGATGCCATGGCGTCGTCCATCGGCATCTCGTCACTGCATTCCACCGTGTAGTCGGCTGGCACTGACGTGAATTCAGGTGCAGTCGTGTCCTGGACAGTGATGGTTTGCGTGGCAGACGTCATGTTGCCGCACTCATCCGTGGCCGTGAAGGCACGCGTGATGGTGTAGTTGCCAGCGCAGTCGCCTGCGATGATTTCCTGCACCTCACTGATTTCCACCATGCCGCAGTTGTCTGTGGCTGAAGCATCATCGTAAGTGATGTCGTCGCTGCACTCCACAGTGTAATCCGCAGGGATC
>MDTD01053863.1_pt1 | contig 16725 bp, 17 predicted proteins | sample 811221 | NCBI WGS metagenome assembly MDTD01 (sample SAMN05326646, study PRJNA326480) | marine metagenome | isolation source: seawater | place: Pacific Ocean: South West | collected 2011 | reverse complement strand
TCATTATGCTATATTCTTTTCCATCGATTTTGATTTCAGTTCCTGACCATTTGCCAAAAAGAACTTTATCTCCAACTTTAACGTCCATTGGAATTAGCTTTCCATCCTCTGTTTTAGCTCCACCACCTACAGCAACAACCTTACCTTCCTGGGGTTTTTCTTGTGCTGAGTCAGGGATAATTATACCTCCAGAAGTTTTCTCGAGGTTATCTAGGACTTCTATTAATACTCTATCGTGTAAAGGTTTAAATTTCATAAATTCTCCTATAAATATGTGAGGACATATAGATATACTGCGGCCTATTTTCAAGAAGGTTATTGCTTTAAAAAATCAAAGAATATATAGCTTTTTTTGGTAATTTATTAATATGACGGTAAATTTAAGCAATAAAGGTCTTAGTGAAATAGCAAATAGCTTTGATCTTTTTTATATTGATATTTGGGGCGTTCTCCACGATGGTATTAAATTAAACCAAGATGCAGTAGTCGTCCTTTCAGAATTAGATAAATTAGGGAAAAAATATGTACTTCTCACAAATGCTCCTAGACCAAATTCTGATGTAATAAAATTTTTAGAAAAACTTGGACTGGATGAAGAAAAATGCTCTAAAGTATACACTTCTGGCCAAGGTTCTTTAAATTATTTAAAGAACGAAAAAAAAGATTTAAAATTTTTTCATTTAGGTCCAGACAGAGACTTTAATTTATTCAAAAATTTTCAATCATTAAAACGGAACCAAATGAAAGATGCTGACTATATGATTTGCACAGGTTTATTTGATGAACATGGCAATCTTGATTTTTATAAAAAATTTTTATCTCAATATAAACATAAAGAGATGGTTTGTACTAATCCTGACTTAATTGTTGATAGAGGAGATGTTACAGAATACTGCGCAGGTTCAATTGCAAAAATTTTTGAAGATATAGGAGGAAAGGTAAAATACTTTGGAAAGCCATATCCTTTAGTATATGAAAAATCCATTAATAATAAAAGCAAGACAGTCTTATGTATTGGAGATAATTTAAATACTGATATTAAAGGAGCAAATCTTCAGAATTTTAATTCTTTATTTATTCTTAATGGAATTCATAAAAAAGAAAATCAAAATGAGCTAAATAAACTTTTTGAAAAATATCAAGTTGATGTAAATTATATTCAAGAAAAATTAAAATGGTAATATGAAAATATATAGTGGATTTAATATACCCCAAAATTATTATAACTCTATAATTTTAATTGGAAATTTTGATGGTGTCCATTTGGGACATCAAAAGTTATTTAAAAGAGCAAGAGATTATAAAAAAAAATTTAAATGTAAAATTGGCGTAATAACTTTTAATCCAATGCCAAAGATGTTTTTTAATAAAAATTTAAAGCATTTTAAATTAATGAGTACATCTCAAAAAATAGCTCAAATTAAAAAACAGAAAGTAGATTTTTTAGTCAATCAAAAATTTTCTAAAAGTTTTTCAAAAATTAAAGCTGAATTATTTATTAAAAATTATTTAAATAAAAAAATTAAAGCAAAAGTTTTATTTGTTAGTAACAATTTTAGATTTGGCAATAAAAGAGAAGGTGATACTAAGCTATTAAGATATTATGAGAAAAAATATAATTATAAACTTATTATTCCATCACCATTAAAAAAAAATAAAAAAATAATTTCATCAACAAAAATAAGAAAACTATTATCTAATGGAAATCTAGATAAAGCTAATTTATATTTGACAAGAAATTGGACAATTGAAGGAAAAGTTAGAAGAGGAAGAAAGATTGGTGGTAAAATAGGATTTGCAACCTGCAATATTGACATAGGTAATTATGTTATTGCCAAGCCAGGAGTTTATTCCGTTAAAGTAAAAATAGATAAAAATATAAAAAAACTTAATGGTATAGCAAATTTAGGTTTTAGGCCCACCTTTAATCAAAATAAAATATTATTAGAAGTAAACTTATTTAATTTTAATAAGAATATATATTATAAAAAATTAGCAGTGGAATTTATTAAGTTTATTAGAAAAGAAAAAAAATTTAGAAGCATTAAACAGCTGACAAACCAAATTAAAAAAGATATCAGAGTTGCAAAACGTAGTTTGAAATAAATCATGAGCAAAGAAAACTTAAATCTTCCAAAAACAGCTTTTTCTATGAAGGCAAATCTACCTCAAAAAGAACCTAACATTATTGATTTTTGGGGGAAGATTAATCTATATGAAAATTTAAGAAGCCAGAGTAGAGGTAAAGAGAAATTTATTTTACACGACGGACCTCCGTATGCCAATGGTAATATACATATGGGAACTGCTCTAAATAAAATCTTAAAGGACATCATAACAAAATTTCATCAAATGAATGATAAAGATTCAGTATATGTTCCAGGCTGGGATTGTCATGGTCTTCCGATAGAATGGAAAATTGAAGAACAGTACAAAAAAAATAAAAAAAATAAAAATGAAGTACCCGTTATTGAATTTAGAAAAGAATGCAGAGATTTTGCAAATAATTGGATTAAAGTTCACAAGGATCAATTTAAAAGATTGGGTGTAATTGGAGATTGGGATAACTATTACTCAACTATGAGCTTTGATGCAGAGGCACAGATAGTAAGAGAGTTAGGAAAATTTTTAAAAGAAGGAAGTCTTTATAAAGGTTACAAACCTGTTTTATGGTCGACTGTAGAGAAAACCGCACTTTCAGATGCAGAGGTTGAATATATGGACCATACATCTGATACAATTTATGTATCTTTCTTAATTAAAAAGACCGATTTAAAAGATTTGGAAGGTTGTCAAATTGTAATTTGGACAACTACTCCTTGGACAATTCCTGCGAATAAAGCTTTAGCATATAATGAAAGTTTAAATTATTTAATAGTTGAAATAGAGGATGATAATGAATTTAAAAAAAATAAAGTTATAGTTGCAAAAAAACTTTTAGAATCATTCATTAAAGAATGTAATATTGGAAAATATAAAATATTAAAGGAAATACCTGGAAAAAATTTTAAAGGAGTGATTTGTAAACATCCTTTTTCTGACATTGGTTATAATTATGATGTGCCCATGCTTGAGGCGAGATTTGTTACAACAGAGCAAGGAACTGGATTTGTACATTGTGCACCAAGTCATGGCCCAGATGATTTTAATTTATGCATAAATAACGGCATCAAAGCAGTAGAAACAGTCGATGATGACGGAAGGTATACAAATCATATTTTAAAATTTAAAGGAACTCATATTTTTAAAGCAAATCCAATAGTTATTGAAAAGCTTAAAGAAACGAAAAGATTACTCTCTAATGGAAAATTAAAACACTCCTATCCACACTCGTGGAGATCAAAAGCACCATTAGTTCACAGAGCAACCCAACAATGGTTCATTTCTATGGAAAGTCATGGTTTGCGTAAACTAGCACTCAAAGCTCTTGATGAAACAAAGTTTTATCCAAGCAAAGGTAAGGAAAGAATAAAATCTATGATTGAAACAAGACCTGATTGGTGTGTTTCTAGACAAAGAGTGTGGGGTGTGCCACTCCCAATTTTTGTATCAAAAAAAGATAATAAAGTTTTAATAGACGATGTAGTATTTGAAAATATAGCAAAAATTTACGAAAAAGAAGGTTCAGATTGTTGGTTTTCAGGAAACTTTCAGAGATTTTTAGGGAACAAATATAAAGCAGAAGATTTTCATCAGTCTAAGGACATTGTTGAGGTATGGTTTGATAGTGGATCAACTCACTCTTTTGTTTTAGAAAAAAGAGAAGATTTAAAATGGCCTGCATCAATGTATTTAGAGGGATCAGATCAACATAGAGGTTGGTTTCATTCATCTTTATTAGAATCTTGTGGAACAAGAGGAAGGGCGCCTTTTGAGTCTATTTTATCACATGGATTTGTAGTTGATGGAAAAGGCCTTAAAATGTCCAAATCTCTCGGTAACGTAATCGCGCCTGAAGAAATTTTAAAAAAGTATGGAGCAGATATCTTGAGAGTTTGGGTTGCGGCTTCAAATTATGCAGAGGATTTAAGAATAGATTATTCGATACTTGAACAACATGCAGAAGCGTATAGAAAAATTAGAAATACTTTCAGATATATATTGGGAAATCTTAATGACCAATTTATTGAACAAAATTTTATCAAAATCAAAGTGACCGAACTTCCAGAATTAGAACAGTATATGCTTCATAAGATATCTCTTATAAATGAAAATTTTTATAAAAATTTTAAAAATTATACTTTTCATAATTTATACAAAGAATTATTGAATTTTTGTACAGTAGATCTTTCAGCCTTCTATTTTGATATTAGAAAAGATACCTTATACTGCGATGATATTAATTCAAAGAAAAGAAAAAGTTGTATTATACTTTTAAATGTTCTTCTAGAATGTTTGTTAAAATGGTTTGCCCCAATTTTATCCTTTACAACTGAAGAAATTTATTCTCTTGTAAGTCAAAATAAAAATGACAGTATTCATTTAAAAAGCTTTGTTAAAATACCAGCAAATTGGAAAAATACTGATATTGGTAGTAAATGGGAAAAAGTAAATAAGATCAGAGATGCAGCTAATATAAGCATAGAAAGTAAAAGAACTGAAAAAATCATAGGGTCTAGTCTTGAAGCAAATATAAAAATCAAACTTAAGCAAAATTTATTTGAACTTTCAAAAAAATTTGATTTAGCAGAAATATGCATTACATCAGGAGCACAAATTGAGCTTAACAACTCTCAAGAAGATGAAATTAAAGTAGAAACTTTCAAAGCAAAAGGAAAGAAATGTAAGATTTGTTGGAAAATAAGGGACGAAACATGTGAGAGACATGGGAAAATAATTTAAATTAATGATAAAAAATAAAAAAATTTTTCTTAATTTATTGATTATTTGTTTTATTTTTTTTTTAGACAGAATCTCTAAATTATACATTTTGAGCATTGGTCAAGACCAAGGCTTAGTAGATTTAAAAATAAATTCATTTTTAAATCTCGTATTGATTTGGAACACTGGTATCGGTTTTGGCCTATTTCAATTTGAAGAAAATTTAATTTACAACATTATAACTTTTTTGATTGTGTTAGTTAATTTAATCATAATCTACTTATTTTTTTCTTCTAATAATACTCATAGAATATTTTTATCATTGATTCTTGGAGGTTCTTTTGGGAACTTATATGATAGAATTTATTACTCTGCAGTTCCTGATTTTATTGATATAAATTATAATGGATATCACTGGTTTGTTTTCAATGTAGCTGATATATTTATTACTATAGGAATATTGGCTTTAATATTTTTAGAAATTTTTAAAAAAAATGAAAATTAAAATTATATTTGTAATAACATTGTTATTTTTTATCAACGAATGTGCAGGAATGGGTGGCAAAAGATCAGAAAAATCTGATGAATTTTTAATAGAAAAAAAAAATCCCCTAGTAATGCCACCTGATATAGATGAATTACCCAAACCATCAGAAAATATAGACATTGAGGAAAATGAAAATAATTTTAAAGATAGCCTAAAATCAAAAAATTTGGAAAGTCAAAATTCAAAAAAAAATATATCAAATTCAATCCAAGAATCGATAATTAAAAAAATAGAAAATTAAGGGAGTAGTAAATTTGATTTTAAGAAATTTTCAAATAAATAATAAAAAAAATGATCAAAAAAAATTAATTAACCTAATAAAAAAAATAAATAAATCAAATTCACCTGATTTTATACAAAGTTTTAAATCTCAATACAAATATAGTTACAAAAAAAAATTACTTAAAAAATATAAAAACTATAATTATATAAATATTATTGGAATGGGTGGTTCATCATTAGGTGCAAAGGCAATTTATAATTTTTTAATTAATAAAATAAAAAAAAAAGTAACATTTCAAGAGAATCTTGATTTAAACAAAGAAAATAAAAATAAATCTTTAAATATTATAATTTCAAAATCAGGAAATACTCTTGAAACAATAGTTAATCTTAATTCTAAAATTAAGAAAAATAAAAATATATTTATTACTGAAAATACAAATAATTATTTAAGTAAACTAGCAAATAAACTTAAATCCGATGTTATTGAGCATAAAAATTTTATAGGAGGAAGATTTTCAGTTTTATCAGAAGTTGGAATGCTTCCTGCACAATTAATGGGTCTTAATGAAAGAAAATTTAAACAGTTTAATGATTTAATAATAAAACCAAAATTTTTAAAAGACTTAACCGACAATGTTTTATCAACGTATAAATTAATCAAAATGAAAAAGTTTAATTCAGTAATCTTAAATTATGATTATAAATCTGATGATTTTTTTAAATGGTATCAACAACTTGTTTCTGAAAGTCTAGGCAAAAATTCAAAAGGAATTCTCCCTGTAATTTCTACAATGCCTAAAGATAATCATAGTATTCTTCAATTATACTTAAGTGGATTTAATTCAAACTTTTATACCTTTTTTATTGCTGAAGACAAAAATAATATTAAATTAAATTCGGAATATTTGTTAAACGATTTTAAATTTTTAAAGAAAAAAAGTTTATTTGAAATTTTAAATTCACAAAAAATAGCAACTGAAAATGTTTTTAGATTTAAAAAAATTCCTTTCAGATCATTTTATATAAAAAAAAGAGATGAAGCCACTCTCGGGGAATTATTTTGCTTTTTTACACTAGAAGTAATTTTATTATCACATTTATTAAAAGTTAATCCACTTAACCAACCAGAGGTAGAATTAGTAAAAAAAGAAACTTTTAAAATACTTAAAAGATAAAATATCCAAATATAATTTTAGAATTTCCATACTTTTCTTGTCTCACAACTTTAAAGTTTTTTTCAAATTTGTCACAGGATTTTCTGTGTCTATGAATAATTATTAATGTCTTAGAATGTATTATCTTTGAATACGCTAAATTATCAAATAAATTATTTAACTCTTTATAATCAAATGGAGGGTCTAAAAAAACTAAATCGAATTTTTCACTTAAATCTTTTAAACTATGTTTATTACTAATATCCTTTTGATATATTTCTGCTTTATTAAAAAATGTTAAATTTTTTATATTTTTTTTAAGTAAATCTACAGCTGGTTTATAATCTTCAAAAAATACCACTTTTTTTGCACCCCTAGAAATCGCCTCCAAGCCAAATGAACCAACACCTGAAAAAAGATCTAAAATATTTGATTTTTCAATTTTTAATTGCAACAAATTTGAGTGCAAAATAATGTTATAAATTGACTCTTTAACCATATCTTTTAATGGTCGAGTTTTTTTATCGATTGGAATTAAAATTTTTTTTCCTTTTGCTGATCCAGATACAATTCTCATAAATTATTGATTACCCTATAAGCTATATCCTTCCTATAGTGTCCATTTTGCCAGTCTAATTTTTTAATTTGTTCAATTATCTTTTTTCTTGCTAATCCTAAATCTTTATCAATCGAAACAAAATTTAAAACTCTTCCACCTGTTGAATAATATTTTTCATTCTCGAATTTAGTTCCCGCATGATAAATATATTGATTATCAGTTATATTTAAATTTTTTAAGTTTTTTATTTGAATATTTTTAACAAAATTATCAGGATACCCTTTAGATGTAACTACAATACAGATACTTTTTTCACTTTTCCAATTTAGATTTATACTTTGAAGTGTTCCATTTGTACAATTTTCAAATACTTCTAAAAGATCATTATTTAAAAGAGGTAAAATTGTTTGACACTCAGGATCGCCCATTCTTACATTATACTCTATTAAGTAAGGCTCATTATTTTTGATCATGAGACCAGCGTATAAAAAACCGATATATTTTGCATTTTTAATTTTCAGATAATTTAAAGTTGGATCTATAATTTTCTTTAATATTTTTTTTTTCTAGTTCATTATTATAAAGTCTTGATGGAGAATAAGCTCCCATCCCTCCAGTATTTTTACCTTTATCTCCTTCAAATACTCTTTTATGATCTTGTGCGGTATTAAAAATTTTGTATGAGTTATTATCATATAATATAAAAAAACTCATTTCTTCACCATCTAAAAAATCTTCTACCAATACTTCTTTGGCAATACCAAACTTACCTTTAAAAATTTCTTCAATTGCTATTTTTGCATCAGAAAAACTTTTGCAAATGTACACACCTTTGCCAGCAGCTAAGCCATCAGCTTTTACAACCAAAGGATAATTTTTATTTTCTAAATAATTAAGAGAGGCGTCTATACTATTAAATATTTTAAAGTTTGCAGTTGGTATTCCTTGTACCTCACAGAGCTTTTTAGTAAATATTTTTGACCCTTCAAGTTGTGAGCAAAATTTATCTGGCCCAAAAATTTTATGTTTTTTTTTATTTAAAAAATCAACAATTCCACTTACTAATGGCTCCTCAGGGCCAACAATTGTCATATCTATTTTTTTTTCAATTAGAAATAAGCTTATTTTTTCAAAGTCTTTTAAATCAATTTTTATATTTCTTGCAATCTTTTGTGTACCACCATTTCCTGGTATACAGTAAATTTTTTTAATTTTTTTTGAAACATGTATTTTTTGACAAATTGCATGCTCTCTGCCTCCGCTACCAATTATTGCAATATTCATGTATACTTATTTATATAATGGACGGTAAAATAGCTATATTAAAATATTTAAATAATTCATTTGAAATTATTGAAAATGGAACACATGTTGTATGTGCAGTCTCAGGAAAAAAAATTCTTTTAGAAAAATTGAATTATTGGAATGTTGATCTTCAAGAGCCGTATTTTTCCTATAAAGAAGCTAATATTAAAAGAGAAAATCAGAAATAAATTATTTCCATCTGTTATGTGTAAGTATCCATTGGGATGGATTTTTAATTATCATTCTTTCCAATATTTTATTTAATTGAAGCGTTATCTCCTCAGTAGTAAATTTTTCACCGAACTTAACTGGCTTTTCAAAGGAAATAACAAAATTTGTTCGATTATATCTTTCAATATGAACAGGTATAATTTCACAACCAAATTTTTTTACTATTTGAGCCGGAATAGTAGTTGTAAATGCTGGAATACCAAAAAAATCACACTTTACACCTTCGCTAACTCTCTGATCAATCATTAGCGCTATTGAGAAATTATTTTTTAAATCAGATATAATTTTTCTTGTACCACTTTTCCCTTTTCTAATTTGATTTTTACAAATATATTTAATTCTAATTTTTTCCATTATTTTATTTAAAAAAATATTATTTAAAGGGCGATAAATTGTTGATAATTTTATTCCTGCATCATCAATAAACATTGCCATTAATTCAAAATTACTGAAATGACCAGATACAAATATTACTTTTTTATTATCTAACTTTATTCTCTCAAGGTAATCTTTGCCTTTTATGGTAACATTTTTTTTAAGAGGACCATTTCTAAACTTTTCTAAAAAAACATATTCAGATAATATTTTTCCATAATTAGAATACACCTCATCAACAATTTTATCTTTATTAATTCCGTCTATTTTTGAATGTTTACAAATGTATGAAAGATTTTTAAGAATTATTTTTTTTGATCTAATTAGTCTGCCAAATATCTTTCCAATCATCGACCCAAACTTTAAAGCACGCTTGTAACCTAAAACTTTAAAAAAAACTAGTAATAGATATACTATTAAAAATTGAAAAAAATATTTGATTATTTTCATAAATAAATTTTTAACATATTTTTCAATTTATTTAGATTGTTTATTTTTAAAATAACACTTGTATACTCGATATCAAAATTTTTAAATTTTTTAAATTTCATAAAATCTTTTTCAGTAGTAATTATTTTTAATTTGTTTTTTTTTGCAATACTTTTTAAATTTTTAACATCAGATAATCTATATTGGAAATGGTCTGGAAAAATTATTTTCTTTTTAATATTTTTTTTATTTTGCCTTAACAGATCAAAAAAATTTTCAGGAGTACCAATTCCACAAACTGCTAGATAATTTGATTTTGAGCTAAATTGTTTCTTATTTTTCAAAAAATATTTTCCATAAAAAATTTTTATATCCTTATTATTTAATCTAATTTCTCTCTCTAATTTCTTGTTTTTGTTACCATTAATAAAAACAGTATCATATTTATTTAATTGTGATAATTGCTCTCTTAACGGTCCAGCAGGTAAAAGTTTTCCATTTCCAATTCCATTTATACTGCTGAAACAAACAATGGAAAGATCATAAGAAATTGATTTATCCTGAAGACCATCATCAAAAATTAAAACGGATTTTATATTTTTTATATCATTTATTTCGTTGGCTCTATTTTTAACTAGAATCAAATTAGTTTTATTTTTAAGTAATTTTTGTTCATCTAACTGATTTTCATATAATTTCTTAATTACTGATACTTTATAATTTTTTTTTAAGATATTATTTAATTCAATAACTAGTTGAGTTTTTCCAGTTCCACCTAAGTATATATTTCCAACGCAGATTGTCTTTGAACTAAATTTTTTTTTCTTAATAAATGTTTTTAAAAAATTTACCAAAAATGTAATTATAGATAATGGTGTCAAAATAAATGAAAAAAAATTAAATCCTGATTGATTCCAAAAAATTGGTTTAATTAGCTTTATTTTAAACATATCTCATGAGCTCTGACTTTGTATTTTTTAGTATTTTTGAACTAATTGTTTTTAATTTCATTTTGGTATTTATATTCACTGATTTTTTATTTTTTACCAACTTTAATGCTTGATCAAGATTTCTAAATTGATATGAAATTTTTTCCTTATTCAAAAAAGCATAAATTTCTTTGAAGTTTTGGATATTTGGTCCATGTAACACAATTGCATTTTGTCTAACCGGATCGAGCGGATTTTGTCCTCCGTGAGGAATAATTGAACCTCCAGCAAATATGATTTTACAGTAACGGAAAAATTTTTTTGCCTCGCCGTATGTGTCAATTAAATAAATATCAATATTATTTTGTATTCTTTTTCCAAGACTGTGTTTTTGGATATTTAAATTTCTATTTTTTAATTGATTTATAATTTCGTTAGCTCTTTCAACATGTCTTGGAATTAAAACTAAAATTTCATTCTTTTTTTTTCTAATTTTTTCAAAAATATCCACACAGAATTCCTCTTCAGTTGGGTGTGTACTATATCCAGTTAATACTACTTTTTTTGATTTAAAAAATTTCTTTTGTGATGATTTTAATTTAAATAAAGATTTTTGATTAGTATCACATAGCTTTAGGTTACCTAGATTTTTCAATTTTTTTGATCCCAGTCTTTTAAGGTAATAGTATGTTTCTTTATTTTGTGGAGCACATAGGTCAAATTTGCTAAAAATATTTTGAGAAAACAATCTAATTTTAAACCACCTTTTAAAAGATTTTTTTGTAATTCTTGCATTGAGTAAGATTAATGGTAGTTTTTTTTCCTTTATTTTTTCAACCATGTTTGGCCAAATTTCAGATTCTATGAATATACAAGCTTTTGGTTTCCAATAATTTAAAAATTTTTCTGCAATAAAAGTTACATCAATAGGATAATATTGATGAACAGTTTTTTTAAATTTTATATTTGATAATACTTTCCCAGAGCTTAGTGTGCTAGAAGTTATCAAAATTTGATCTATATTGTTATTTTTTTCTAATTCTTGAATTAAAGGTACAACACTTAAAACTTCACCTACGCTTGATCCATGAAACCAAATCAATTTTTTCTTTGGTTTTAAATTGTAATTTCCAATTTTTTGTTTGATACTTTTTATACTTTCTTTTTTTTTGTATATCCTAAAAATTGATATAAATGGTAAAAAAGCGTAAACAATTAATGTTAATACTTTATAAATTATTTTCATTAATTTTTTCTGAGCTGCTTTTCGTAAAAATTTTTATAAATGTTTGAGCTATTAACCAATTCTTCATGCTTGCCATTTGCTACAATTTTTCCATTTTCTAGAACATATATACTATCTGACATCATTATAGTTGATAATCTATGAGCAATAACTACTGTTGTTCGATCTTTTGTTAATATTTTTATTGCCTCTTGAATTTTATACTCAGTATCTGCATCTAGAGATGAGGTAGCTTCATCCAGAAGTATAATTTTACTTTTTTTTAGCATTGCTCTAGCAATTGATATTCTCTGTTTCTCTCCACCAGATAACCTGACTCCATTTTCTCCAATTATTGTATTTTCTTTATTTGGTAAATTATTTATGAAATCTCTACAAAATGAGAGATCTATAGCTTTAGATATTTCCTCATTTGAAGAATCTAAATTTCCGTAAAGTATATTATTTTTTACTGTGTCATCAAAAAGTGTAACATCTTGTGAAACTAAGGATATATTTGACCTGAGAGTGTCTAATTTTATTTTGTAAATTGAGTATCCGTCAATTTCAATATCGCCTGATGAAATATCGTAAAATCTAGGAATTAAATTTAATATTGTTGATTTTCCAGCCCCACTATGACCAACTAATGCAGTCATTTTACCACTGCTGATTTTAATATTAATGCTTTCTAATGTTTGTTTTTCTCCTTTTTCATAGAAAAAGTTGACATTCTTTAGTTCAATATCGCAATTATCTAAGCTTACATCAATACTATCTGGGCTATCAAAAATTTTTGGCTTAGCTTCAAGAATTGGCAAGATCCTTTGACCTGCTGAAATACCTTGATTAATAGACATATTTAAAGTGGCCAAAGATCTTACAGGCTGGTATGCCAACATCATTGCTGCTAAAAATGAAAAGAAATTATTTACTTCCAATTCATCATTAAAAATAAGATGTCCAGCAAAATAAATTAAACCTGCAATCATTATACCAGTTAATGTTTCCATTATAGGCGAGGCTCTATTAAGTATAACACTTATCTTAGTCATTTTTTCTTTGAGTTTATCTAATACTTCATTAGCTCTCTGATACTCATATTTTTCTTTTTGAAATATTTTTATTATTTTGTGATTTTTAAATATCTCCACAATGTATGAATTAAATTTCCCAGACTGTTCTTGCGTTTGTGTTGTTATTTTTCCCATTCTTTTTCCTAATGACCTAGCTGCAAAACTTGCTAATGGGATCATAATTATTGCAAATAGAGCTAATTTCCAATTCTGATAGAACATAACCCCCATTAATCCAATTAAAGTTAATGTATCCTTAAAAATATTCAAAATAACTGTACTCACTAAATTTGTTATAAAACCAACATCTAAAGTTAAATGCCCTATAATTTTTCCAGAATGTTTTTTATTAATTACTTCTATTTCAGATTTAATTAAGGATTTAACTAAATCAAATTTAATTAATTTAGAAACTTCTTGAGCTACTTTAATTAATATAACTCTTGCATAGTATAGAGACACCCCCTTAATAGCGAAGGCAATTACTATCGCAAATGGAATTATAAATAGTAAAGTTCTATCTTTTTCTATAAAAATTTTTTCTATTGCTGGGTCTAATAACCACGCAATAGCAGAGGTTGATCCAGCCACACAAATTGAAAAAAAAACTGAAAGAATTATTTTTGGTATAAATTGTCGAGTATAATTATTAAATAATGTTTTAAGTATATAACTTTTTTTCATTTTAAAAAATTTTTCCAATTATTAATGAAATTAGAATTATAATTCCAACTAAATTATTAGATTTAAAAATTCTTAAACATTTTTCATTATTTTCTTTTTCAAAATTATAAAGCTGATAAAACATAAAGTGTGAAAATGGAAATATAAGTGACAAAAAATATACTTTTGAAAATTTCATAATTACACCCACCAAAATTAAAGATATAAAAAATATAAAATAACAAAAAAAAATAAATATTTTTGGATTATTTTTAAATTTTATTGATGTCGATTTTACTCCGATAATTTCATCATCTTTAATATCTTGAAATCCATATATTGTGTCATAACCAAGTGTCCAAAATATGGCTCCAAAATAAAATAAAATAGGGACAAAATTTATTTCACTGTGAATTGATGTCCATCCTAAAATTAAACCATAATTAAATGTTATTCCCAAAAAAAGTTGTGGCCAATATGTAAATCTTTTCATTAATGGGTAAGTAAATGCTAATGGCATAGATATAAACGCCAAAAGAATAGTTAAATAATTGAAATTAAATAAAACTATCAATGCCATTCCACAAAGTAAAAAAACATAAATTAAAGATCTCTCCACAGAAATTAATCCAGATGCAATTGGTCGATTTTTAGTTCTTTGAACCTGCTTATCGTATTTTCTATCTGCAATATCATTAACTATACATCCAGCAGAACGCATTAAAACTGAGCCGATAAAAAATAAAATTAAGTAGAATCCATATTGATTAAAATTATTTTTAAAGTCAAAAGCAATTGTTAATCCCCAAGCGCACGGCCAAAAGAGCAACATGTAACCTATTGGCTTTTTTAACCTTGTTAAATCCAAGAAGATGCTTATATGAGACATTTAAATTATTAAATAACAAAGAATTTATTTTAAGCAAATTTAATCGACATGAATATTGATTACACGGTAGTAGCACTAATGTTTCCAGCTATACCACTGATTATGAATGTATATTCGTCGAGGTTTCATACATTAAGTGCACTTATAAGAAAAATTCATGACGAGTATGTTTTTGAAAAACATACGCCTCCAGAATGGAAGGACCAACTTAAAAATCTAAATGATAGAATAAGTGTTCTTAAATATTCAATTATGTTTGGAGCGTTTGGATTCTTATTTAATATGATTACTGTTTTCGCTCTTTATTTAGATGAATTGTTTATTGCAAGAATAATTTTTGGATCCTGCTGTTTATCAATGATGACATCAATAATTTTTTTTATTAGAGAGATTCAAATATCTACAAGAGCTTTAAGACTTCACATATCTGATATGGATGAAAAGTTTAAGGAACAATAACTGCTGGTCCCAATATATTTCTCCCTTCCAAGTCCTTATGCGCATCAACAGTATTTTCTAGTTTATATTCCTTAAAAATATTTATTTTAATTTTTCCAGAATTTACTTTTTCAAAAAGCATTTTTGATGCTTCATCTAATTCTTCTTTAGTACTCAAATATTGTTGCATAGAAGGTCTAGTTAAATAAAGTCCTTTTGGCTGGATTAGTTTTGGAACATTAATTTCTGATAGTGGACCAGATGCATTTCCAAAAGAAACCATCATACCTCGTATACTTAAACACTCTAATGATCCTTCAAGAGTATTTTTACCAACACCGTCATAAACAACAGGAACTCCTTTGCCATTTGTAATTTCCAAAACTTTTTTAGCAAATTCCTCTTTATTATAGTTTATTACATGGTCGTAACCATTATTTTTGGCTTTTTCTATTTTATCATCCGAGCCAACTGTCCCAATCACCTTACAACCCAAACTTTTAGCCCACTGACCAAAAATTTGTCCAACACCACCTGCAGCCGCATGAAATAAAATTGTTTCATCTTTTTTTACGGGGTATGTTTTATGTAATAAATAAAAAGTAGTTAAGCCTTTCGTCATTAAAGTTGCAGCTACTTTAAAGTCTACGCTATCAGGAATTTTTACTAAATTATTAGTTGGGTAATTTCTATGTGTTGAATATGATCCCAAAGGTGCTCCAGCATAAGAAACTCTATCTCCAACTTTGAAATCTTTAATACTTGAACCTATTTCTATAATTATCCCAGCTCCTTCAGCACCAATTGCTGTAGGTAGCTTTAAAGGATATAATCCTGATCTGTGGTAAGTATCAATATAATTCAAACCAATTGCTTTATGTTCAATTGTAACTTCATCTGCCTTTGGTTTTTCTAATGAAATATCCTTAAGTTCTAATACTTCTGGACCACCATTTTTTGATATCTGTATTGCCTTCATCTATTTGACAAATCTACCACTATGGTAATCTTCTATAGCTTGAAGTATCTCCTGCTTTGTATTCATTACAAAAGGTCCACCTCTAGCTATTTGTTCACCAATTGGCTTACCAGAGATTAATAAAAATTTTGTATTAGATAATGCTGAAACTTTTAAATTATTTCCTTTTGTTAAAAGTATCAATGTAGAGTCCATTACTTTATCATGATTTTTATTACCAACTCTTATCTCGCCATTTATAAGGTAGATAAATGAGTTATGTGTTACAGGAATATGAAAATTAAATTCTTTACCTTTATTTAATTCTACATCAAAGTAAGTAGGATCCACGTTGTGCTTTTTAATTGGACCCTCTGCATTTTCAAATTTTCCTGCAATTACTTTAATTTGTTTTTCATCATCTTTATGTATCGACATTTGATCAGCGTTTATATAGTGATATTCAGGCTTACTCATTTTCAGTTTTGCAGGCATGTTAATCCATAATTGAAACCCGTGAAGCTTACCTTGTTTCATTGCTGGCATTTCGGAGTGGATAATTCCACTTCCAGTTTTCATCCACTGAACATCTCCTGCAGTCATTCTACCTTGACCTCCTGTGCTGTCTTTATGCTCAAAATTTCCAGCTAACATATATGTAACTGTTTCAATTCCTCTATGTGGATGAGGGGGGAAGCCAGCGATATAGTCATCTTTATTTTCAGATCCAAATTCGTCTAACATCAGAAATGGATCAAAATAATTTGGTTCTACACCGATACTTCTTTTTAATTTTACACCCGCGCCATCTGTTGCAGGAGTTGGATCAATTATTTGATTTACTTGAATCTCTGACATGGTCTTTATATAATTCTTTATATTATTTAATCAAGACTTTGAC
>MDTD01190319.1_pt1 | contig 16728 bp, 11 predicted proteins | sample 811221 | NCBI WGS metagenome assembly MDTD01 (sample SAMN05326646, study PRJNA326480) | marine metagenome | isolation source: seawater | place: Pacific Ocean: South West | collected 2011 | reverse complement strand
TCTGCAAAGAATACAATGCAAAAACCCAGGATAAAGCTGGAACAGTCGTTCCTGTTGAAATCACTGTGTATGAGGACCGCTCATTCGATTTCGTGCTCAAAACACCTCCCTGCTCGGAGCTAATTAAAAAAGCAGCGAAAATCAGTAAAGGTTCTTCCGCCCCCAATAAAACTAAGGTTGGCTCTATCACAGCCGCTCAAGTTACTGAAATTGCCCAAACCAAAATGCCCGACCTCAATGCAACCACCATTGAAGCCGCCGAGGCAATGGTTCGCGGTACCGCCAGAAACATGGGCGTCACCATCAAGTAAGAGCCCTTCGAAAAATCATATATAAAGGAAAAGGAGCCTCAAAATGGCTATTAAGACAAAGAGACAGACTCGCCTCGAAGAGCTCAAAGAGAAGTATCGTGAGCCCGTTGAAGCCGCTGAAGCTATAAAAGCTCTAAAGGAAGAGAAATCTGTCAATTTCGACCCAACCGTCGAAGTGCACTTCCGTCTTGGCATTAACCCCAAGTTGAACGACCAGCAAATTCGTTCGACCGTCAGCCTTCCAGGCGGCACGGGTAAAGAGGTTCGCATTGCCGTAGTGGCAAAAGGCGCCAAGATCGAGGAAGCCAAAGCCGCCGGAGCCGACATCGCCGGAGCCGAGGAGTTGGTTGAAGAAATCGGCAAAGGGATGCTCGATTTCGACAAACTGGTCGCCACCCCCGACTGTATGGCCATGCTCTCCAAAATGGGTCGTATCCTCGGTCCTAAAGGATTGATGCCGAACCCGAAAGACGGTACGGTAACCACCGATCTTGCTAAGACTGTGGAAGAATTGAAAGCCGGTAAGGTCTCCTTTAGAGCTGAGAAAACCGGTGGACTGGTTCAACTACCCATCGGCAAACTCTCCTTCGAAGACGATCGTTTGTTGAAAAACCTGGCTGCAGTTGTAGACCAGATCAATAAAGTAAAACCGACCAGCGTTAAAGGTACTTATATCAAGTCGGTTTATCTGAGCTCCACCATGGGCCCCGGAATCAAACTGGACATAAATACCCTTCAGGACCTGTCCAAGACCACAGCGGCCTGATATCAAGCTGAAAACAGGATAAACATATTAAAGTCTAAAAGGTCCGGCTCATAGCCAGGACCTTTTGCTTTATAGCCAAGAAATTGCTTGCAGAACGGCTCAGGTATCTAAGCTTGCCTCAGGTGGCTTCGTTGGGAACCAGGTAAGTAAAAGGAAATGTCTGGGATGCTCGGAAGGTGAGGGGGGCGCCACCACTGTAGACCATCGGCACGATAAAAGGACGTATTTGCACGGTGGTCTCAACCGTAATGGTGCCGCTAACGGTTCCTCCAAATCCACCATTGGAGAAGCGGAGCGCGTCGGTGTCCGAAAGTACAGTACTGGGATTGAAGATAAACTGGTCCAGGGTAAAGTTGCTGAGCATCGAGCTGCCCTGCTGATTTGCCCGGGCAATAATCGCCTCGGCCCTCTGCCTCGCTGTGGCAGGATCACCGGAGGAAGCCGAACGAGCAGCCTGTCGACAGGTCTGGTCGTTGACCTGGACACCGATAACAATAACAGCCAGGTCGAAAAGCACAAGTACCAGGGGCACTAAAATAATCAACCCGGCACAAAGTTCAACGGTCGATTGACCCTTTCTTCCGGATATTCTCTGTCTTCTCGTATAGAACATTAACGCAGCGAGTAAAGCCAAAAACCAACAATACGACTTGGTCCATCTCGCTATCCTTATTCCCGCTACAGCATATAACTAATCAATAGAGAAAGCTGTGGTGTAAAATGAAATATCTTAGGAGGGTGGATACCATTGGTTAAATTCAAAGATTACTACCAGATCCTGGGGGTTAACAGAACAGCCTCCCAGAAAGAAATAAAAACTGCATACCGCTCTCTGGCAAGGAAATATCATCCTGATGCGAACCAGGGAGACAAAGCCTCCGAAGAAAAATTCAAAGAGATCACAGAAGCCTACGAAGTCCTCAAAGACGAAGACAAGCGAAAAAAATATGACAGGCTCGGCTCTAATTGGAAAGCCGGCGCCGAGTTCAAGCCACCGCCTGACTTCAGCGGTTTTGGCTTCGATTTCGAGAAGTTTAGCGACATGAGTAGAAGCGGCCCGTTTTCTGACTTCTTCGAAGTACTGTTCGGTCAGACCTTCGGCTCACCCGGTCGACCTGGAACCGCCGGCGCCACTGCAGGCGGCACCACGGGCGGTCGTCCCACGAGCGCTGGACGTTTCAGCAGTGCGCGAACTGCCAGACCGAAAGATCAGGAAGCCACCATTGAACTGTCCGTTGAGGAGCTGGCAAACGGAGCCCACCGCACCCTCAAGATTACGCCTCCAGGATCACCATCCAAGACCATCGAAGTAAAGATCCCGAAAGGTGTCCGTTCCGGCTCCAAGGTGAGAATCCCCAGTCAGGGAGCAGAAACTCCTTACGGCAGAGGCGATCTCTTTCTGAAAGTAAAAGTCAAACCCCATGATAAATTCACCATAGATGGTGACAATCTCTTTTGCGAAGCTGAGATTACTCCAGCCAAAGCCGTACTTGGTGGACAGACTAAAGTTCCTACCTTGGACGGTCCGGTCAAGATAAGAATTCCGGCGGGCACCCAGGGCGGCAAATTGCTCCGACTCCGGGGACGAGGTCTTCCCAAACTGAAAAGCACCGTTCGCGGAGATCTCCTCATTAGAGTCAAACTGGTTATTCCTGAAAGTCTCTCAAAAGAAGAGAGAGAGCTGTATGAAAAGCTCGCTGAGCTGGAAACAACCAACAGTCAAGCTGCCACAACCTGATCAACCTGAAGCCGGGTTAACAGCACCACATATACCACCGCAAAACACTTGTTCTATTTAGCTGCTTCTTCCTGTTTAGCCGGCTCTTCTTTTTTGGTCTCCGGCGGAGGAGCCACGGACTCGGCTTCTTCTGCCGTGTCTTCGATGGTAGGAGCATATAGTTCTTCAGGAGAGCCTGGCTTGCTCAGGGGAAGCAAACTGGCGGCAGACAGGAATTCAGCCAGAGCTTCTTCCCTGTTTCCTTGCCTGAATAAAACCTCGGAGAGAACTTCGTGAATCTCAGGAATCGTCTCCCTCTTCTTGAGTGCCTCTTTCAGGTTTTTCTTCGCATCCGGCAATCGGTTCACCGCCGTCAGCAATTTAGCCAGGGTGATTCTCAGATCGATGTTTTCGGGATCATGGTCGACTTTCTGTCTCACATCGGAAATAGCCGACTCAATCAGTCCGGCGTTCTTCTCAATCAGGTCTTTGATATCGGAAGGATAATCAAGGTTGTCTGTTTCCAGGGCACAGCCTCTGACGAAGGTTTCGAAGCCTTTGTCTTTCTTTCCGTTAACAGCCATGGCAAGCCCAAGTCGCTTGATGATTCGCGGGTCTTCCTTTTTCTGCTCCAGAACCTGGTTGAAGACCTCTATTGAACGCCCGGTTTTGTCATCCACCAGGTATATGTTGGCCAGCTCCAATCTAGGCTCAATCCAGTCAGGCTTGGAGATCTTCAATAAACTCTCGTACTCTTTTTCTGCCTTTTCTATGAATCCACCTTCATAGAGCCTGCGAGCATGATTCAACCGGACATATTGTGCGCGGGGATGATTCATCACGGTCTTCTCAAGGACAACATAGCCTTTCCAGCGATCTTTCTTGTCCTGGGATTTCACAAGGGTGTTGCCGATGGCCATATTCCAGACCACATCCTGCCTCTTAGCATTGTCTTTCGAAGCTTTCCAGGCAGCTTCCATCGCTTCTTTTGCCTTGCCATCTTCGTAAAGTTTCCAGGGTTCTTTCTCTTTTACCTTCTCCAGTAACTCCGGTGAATTGAGAAGCGGGTCGACCTCTTTGGATACGGCGATACCTTTCTTCTCATCAATGTTGACATCCGGCAACTTTACCGGAGCAGCAATGGTATATGCGAATAACCCGCCGGTTATGATGGCCGCCAGCAACTGAGGACAGATAAGCTCTCTGACCAAATTCTTACGCTCTGGTGGTAATTCCTGCCCGTTGACTGCCAAGACAACTCTCCTCTTAGAAAATCCCTAGAAATCTCTATAAATTTACTTCCCCATGGAGTGGGGGGCTAACCTGACATGATCTATGTTATTGAAAGTCGCAGCTGATTCCACTGGAAGGCAAAGGACTCAAGAACTGCTTTTTTCCCAACATAGCGCCCTATACGCCATTTCGCCTCTTCGCACAATCTTAACAGCTGATTGAGATAATCTGTAAGAATTGGCGAATCTATCGCTGTGGTTCCGATAATTTCGACCTCGGTCAAGAAAGCACCGTCCAGAACCAGATCGGGGCTGTCTGAATTTCCAAGGGAACGGAGCATGGAATCGACCAGTTCAAGGGCTTGCGCGGTGGTTGAAAGGTGAGCCCTTGCCACTTTGAATCCTCCCCTCTTCAGGGATCGGGACCATTCGTAAAAGGGAAGATCTTTCATATCTTTCAAGGCAAGAGCCTGCTCTTCCTCCAGATCACCTAGAAGAGATGCCAGGGATGAGACTCCGGATGGTCCCGAGATCATGCGACCGAAAGGCCCGCTAAGCTTGCTGCCAGGCATAATCACCGGGATTACCTGGCTGCGACTGACTATGGTTTTCAAAACACTATCTTCGCTTCTGGCGAAGAGAAAGAAAACACCATTTCCCCTGGGCTCTTCAATGGTTTTCAGAAGGGCATTGGCGCTGGGACGGTGAAAAACATCCTGAGAAGCGTCATAAATGACGGCTACACGCCTGTAGCTCGAAGTCTTGGTGAACTCCTCAGAGAGCCTCCTGGCAGCCTCTACGGGGATTTTTGTGGAGCCGCCCTCTTTGGGAACCAGCTCCAACCAGGCCTGGGGGTGTTTGCCCTCATAGATCCAACGACAATTCTGGCAGGAGGAGTCGGATACCGACTCCTGCTTAAGGCAGGAAGCAGTACTAACATCAGTGCCACTTGCGGTATTAGAACAATTCAAATAAGCTGCCACCTGGCGAGCTAAATTCAGCTTGGCCTGCTGATTATCGCCAACCAACAGATAAGCGTTAGCCAGATGTTTTTTTTCAATGGCGCGCTCGAGCAACTTGCTGGCTAATGCCTGTTCGTCACTGAGGCTTTGTTCAAAAACAAGTCCCATCGGCGTTCTATCACCTAATTTCCGTTTAAGCGAAGTTCCACAACCAGATAAGTTTAACCGGCTCCGGACCAAAAGAACAACCGCTGTTTTAACCGATGAAACCCTCATCTACCAGGATTATCCGCGGAACGGCAGGGCGGAGGTTAAGAAAAACCAAGCTTTATAAGTATATCCAATAAATTGACAGCCCCTGGCATCTAGCTTAGACTGAATAAGTTTTGGCTGAGTCCGATGGAAATACAGACGGACTTTGACGGCGACAGGTCCTGAGCTTATCAAAATAAGTTCGGAAACTCTGTCGGCTTCTAAACGAGTGTGGTGGAATCCCACAGGAGATAACCGTGGCAAACGTAATTGTAGTTGGTGCGCAGTTCGGAGACGAAGGCAAAGCCAAAGTAACTGATCTGCTGGCAAAGAATGCCGATGTTGTAGTGCGCTACCAAGGTGGTGCAAACGCCGGACACACAGTGGTCGCAAACGGAGAGACCTACAAGTTTCACCTGATCCCTTCCGGAATCGTATACAACAAGACCTGCATTCTCGGACCGGGAATGGTAATCGACCCTAAAGCTTTTCTTGAAGAGCTGGACGCTCTGGTTAAGCGCGGACTTGACGACTCATCCCTCAAGATATCGGCCACGGCCCACGTAACCATGCCCTATCATCTTACCCTTGACGCAGCCGAGGAAGAGAAGCGAGGTGGCAACAAAATCGGTACCACCAAAAGAGGTATCGGACCGACCTACGCGGACAAATGCGCACGCTCCGGTATCAGAATGGAAGACTTGCTCGACAAAGATGTTCTAAAAGCTAAACTAGAATATCTCGTCCCCAGCAAAAATGTACTCTTCGACAGGCTCTACAACCTGGAAAGTATGGATACCGATAAGATCCTTCAGGAGTATCTGGAGTACGGAAAACGTCTTAAGAAGTATGTTTGTGATACTTCCGCCCTCATATTCGAAGCGGTCGGTCAGAAGAAGAATATCCTCTTTGAAGGAGCCCAGGGCACCCTTCTCGACCTCGATCACGGCACCTACCCCTACGTCACCAGTTCGAGCCCCTCTGCCGGAGGAGCCTGTGTCGGAGCCGGAGTCGGTCCCACAATCATAGACCGGGTGATCGGAGTCTCCAAGGCTTATATGACCAGAGTCGGCGAAGGTCCTTTCCCCACCGAACTGGTTGGCAAAGAAGGCGATCGCTTGAGAGAGACAGGAGCGGAAGTCGGCGTCACAACTGGACGTCCCAGGCGCTGTGGTTGGTTCGATGCGGTTCTTGGCCGCTATTCGGTGAGAATAAACGGACTTGACTGCCTGGCTCTAACAAAGCTTGATGTACTCGACGATTTTGACGAAATCAAAATTTGCACCGAATACAAGGACAGCGTTACCGGCAAAGTCTACAAAGATCTTCCGAGCATCGGCAGCACTTTCCAACAGATGACACCGGTATACAAAACCGTTAAAGGCTGGAAAAAGCCGACCACCGATTGCAAGAGCGTCAAGGATCTGCCAAAAGAAGCTCGAGAATATCTTGAGATGATTGAAGGCGAACTTGACGTACCTGTTGCCATCGTTAGCGTCGGACCCAAACGGGACAACACCGTGGTTATCGAAGACCCGATCCACGGGCCAAAACGTGTACTGAGCAAGCAAGCCGCTGTAACTCACTAACCGCAAGCGCTTAGCTAGCCAGATCCGCAAACCAATTTGAGATATCTGAGAAGAACTTTCTTACGGCTCTTTTCATGGCTTCCGCCGCGTCTTTACGCTTTAGTTTAAGGCGATCAAGACCGGCTTCCGCCACCCAGGATTCCGGGTCCAGTTCGAGGATTCGAGAATAAGTGCGGCTGGCAGCCTGAAAATCAAAAAGATATCGCTCCTCCAGCCAGGCTCTTTTCTGAAGAGCCTCCACCGAATCCGGCTCGGCTTCGAGATAGGTCTTTAGAGAGGAACGGGCACAGTTGATATCATGCAGAGCCTCACAGATATCAGAAAGTTCGAGTAGCCAGCCGATCTTTGCTGGTGCTAAATTGATAGCCTCCTCCAAAAAAACTTTGGCCGTCTTTAAATCGCCGGTATCTTTATTAAGCTTGTAAGCAAGATAATGCACCTCTCCATCCCGGGGGAATCGCTTCAGGAGCGCCGCAAGCTCTTCGTTGGCTTCCTGGTATTGATAGTTGGAGAGAAGACTGGAGATCAACTGCCCCACGGCCTTCTTTGAATTCGGCGTCAACCTGACCGCCTCCCTGGCCATGCTCAGGGCAAGATCTGAACTTAGATTTTCACTGTACATTTCCGAGAGCGCGATATATGGTTCCGCCAAACTCGGAGACTGCCTGCGTACCGCCTCGTACTCCATAATGGCCCGGGACCAGAGACCCATTTTTTTGTATAGCCTTGCAGCCCTCAGATGATAGTTGAGACTATCAGGAGCGGTTGCCAACAAGCTCTCGATCCTCTCTCTCGCTTTCGAGTAGGCGCCCTGACGGATTAGCTCATCAACCTCGGTCTCCGGGGATGGTGAAGCAGCAAGTCCTGCTCCTCCTGACAAATAAAGGAGAAAAGGTATCAGCAGTAGTGTTCGAAAAGAATTCACTTAAACACCAATTATGGTAGCACCTTATAATAGACTACTATGGAAGGTGCCCGGAAGATGATTTGTCGAAAGAGATCTAGAGATTCGGGAGAGCTAGAGCAAGAACTGGATGCGTTCATCATCATCAAACAGTGACTTTTCACTACTGAAACTACTTGCCATTTCGGCACTTGCCGGCCTGGTAATAGTCGCCTATGTACTGATAATAGTCCAATTCGAAAAGTCCCGAAAACAAGTGGAGCCGATTGAGCTTGCCGCTCTGATGGCGGCAGAGGAGATCAAAAAGATCTCGGTGGCAGACCCCAGATTCGGCCTTATAGGCCTATGTGATACCAACCTCGAAGATAGCACCTACTATGCCATGGAACCTACCCGGATCCGATCGCTCAATTCAATCTACGCTTCAATAAAAGCGGCAGCAGTATACGCCACTAGAACCAACAATAGAACTATTCTCAGTCTCGCCAATGAAGACCTGGAGGTCCTGGAGAGACTGAAAAGCACCCTTCAAGACAACTTATCGGCGGCTGTTTCGGATTTAGAAATCCCAGAGACAGAAGCAAGAGATAGACCTGAAAAAGTTGAACAGGAAGACGAACAGGGACAAAAGAACCAGGTCTTTATGAGGGTTTATGATTCCCTGAAGAGAAATTTGCCCAGCAATACAATAATCGCAGAGTTAAAAATAACCCTGGGACTATACGGAAAATCATCCGGAAGAGCAACTTCCATCAAAGTTCCGGACAAGGATAGAGAAGAAGCCTTCGCTGAAAACGGATTCTACAGGGAAAATATTGCCGTTCCCGTCACCGCTAAGCACCAGGTGAATTTCTACAAAGTCTACGATGAATCCAGGGTGGTGCCCGCCAATGGTTTTGTGCTCAAGTCGGAATCCATGCTACCTGGAGCGATTCTTGTGGAAGCAACTTTCAAACACCGCTACTCAGATAGCCTGGAGACTAAATCTTCCTGCTGCTTAATAGGCGCCCCGGAGCATCCTCCGCAGCCAACCTGTCTCACCATTAGATGTCCCCAGGGTATTCCGGAGAGCATGAATTCGATCTCTAAGTTTCTGGACAACAAAATTTGGCTAACCGAAGGCAACTGGGCCCAGGCAACCGGAGGCGAAGTTCCCGGAGAAGGACATCTGAATCCCACTATTGATCCGGTTCTCAGCTCGATGCGACCGGACCAAGCCATCTCCGCAGGAATTTACTCCTGGATCAAAGAGATAGTTCCGCCACCATCCACGGAGCGGATCGAGGCGCTGGTCAATTCAAACTTTTTGAAAAACCCACTAAAAAGCAAGCCACTATCGGAGGTGAACAGCTGCCTGGCCGTGGAGACCGGAGCAAGAGAGCGAGCTTTCCTCAATGCCACGATGCCGGGCAATAGTGGACAAAAAGCGCTGGCTAACTGCTTTGAATTTCCCGACAAGGCACCGGTTTTTCCCTACTCGGCTCTCCCCATAATGATAGACAGGCAAGGCAATGCTACCCTGGCAGGGAAAATAAACTTCGATAAAACCCTGATTCAAAACTATCTATATTCAATCTTCTCCACCAATTTAGCGGCAATAGAGACAATGTCGACGGCAAGAACGCTCTCCCGTCAATATCAGAGTGAATTGAAGACTGGAAGCGCAACTCCGGCAAGAGTTAAGGAGTTGAAGCAGATGATAGTCCTGGCAAGAAGGGCGGGAAAAAACGGACTAAAAATCGCCGAGAAGTCTTTCGACATGTCTTCGCGAAATTTCAGCCTACTGAGAAACGGCTTGCACAGCCTGGATAAGCCTAACCGGGGCTACCTCTTAAGTCGCCAGCTCCTCTATACTCCGGCAGAAAAACCCTTAACGGAAGAAGATTTACTCTCAGCTCTGGACTCAAACTCAAATAATTCAGATGTCTCTGTCTGGCTTCAAGAGAAGGCAAGAATACTAGTACCATGGAAAGAGAGATTTCCTTCCCTGGGCGGTATCAAGGCAGAAGGGAAACCACTGGATATGGTGCTGGCCGAGGATCTAAACAACCGCTTCACCGGTCCTATCACGATAATCTTCGACTCCAGGGATTTTGAAACGGCTGACGAAGTAAGCCCCCACCTCTCAAGCAACTATCCTTTTGCGGCGCAAGCCTTGCCCGAGGAGCAATCGATCTACTACTGTGTCGAAGCGCTAAAAACCGGAAAAGACCCGGACGTTCTCTGGTCGGTACTACTGACCAATAACAGCTTCCACAAAAGCACCAGGAAAGTCGGCAGCAGCAATCTGGCCAAGAATCGCTACTGGTGCCAGGACTTCGATCCGCCGTTCTCCATATGTCCGCGTCCGGTCCTGGAGATACAGCTGCGCCGACCGCTGCCCCGGGTGGAAGAGATTCCTCGCTCCACCCTGGTTACGGATCCCAGATACGATCGCAAGGTGCCCCTGGTGCCTCCGATTCCGGCGGAGATGATGTAGCGCCACCAATAAAAAAAGGTGCACTCCCTGAAATGGGATTGCACCTTTATTCAATTATTTAAACTCGGAAGAGAGTTAAACCTCTTCTGAATTCTCGCCTTCTTCCTTAGACTGGGTCTTCTTGGTGGAACGAGACTTTTTCTTAGGCTCTTCCTTGACTTCAGCCACAACATCAGCGTCGCCGCCAAAACGAGCTTCCAGTTTTTCCAATCTCTCTAGAACTTCTTCGTATTCGCGACGGGAAACAAATCCGAGATCTTTAGCGGCACTTCTTACTTTGCCGGATACTTTGTCTTCAATTTCATCGGACTTCTGTTTAGCTTCTGTCTTTACATTTTTCAAGAAGGACTGGGCGTTTTCAGTCTTGACTTTGCCCTGCTCTTCCAATTCATCGATGAGGTCGCTACCTACTTTGACTAAATCTTGCATGGCTTCGTTAATAGCCGTCTTTACTCGATCAAAATTGGAAGTGGCACCAACGCTGGTCAGTACAGCTTTCTTAATTAGGGTCGTGCTCTCACTCATTGTATTACTCCAATTGTTTTAGGGGTCTTTGCCGGAACTATATCCGGACTTCGACGTTTAGGTGGACACCTGAATGCACTAAAGATATCAAGATAGCAAACATTATGCATCTGTTTCCAAAGTAATTTGAAGGTGAAATATTGCAAGAAGACTGTTTTCAAGTCGCTGAAGTTTTGCCTCAGGCCAAGTAAAATGCTTTGTCATATCTTTTGTTTTGCCGACGCCGGCAAAGATAAGCTCAAATCCAACATAGAAGTCAAAAGTGGAGGCCGCCCCTTGACAGCGATGAAACCACAAACCCAGAAAGCCCTTACGGTTACCAAGAGGAAATTAGCCAGCCTCAGCCTATCTTTTATCCTTTTAGCCAGCTTGCTCTCCGGGTTGATACCCGGACAGATGGAGAGCCCTCTCTGCCAGTCTGCCAGTGCCCAGGCCAGCCAGTCGGCGGTTCCCAGACTGGTGGTCCTTATCGTGGCCGATCAGTTTCCCTATAGTTATCTGGAGAGATATAAAAACAGGCTTTCCCAGGGCGGATTCAGATTTTTGTTGGAGCAAGGAGCAAACTTCACGAACTGCAAGTATAAAAGCGCCACCACCCACGCCGCTTGTGGACACTCGGTGATCTCCACGGGAGCTCATCCCTGGAGTACGGGTGTGGTTGGCAACCAGTGGTACTCAAGGGGCTCGAAAGGTCCCAAACCTCCCACCGGCGACAATTCTTCCACCCTGGTGGGAGCAAACGGCACAGCCGGAGGACTGAAGTATGTCGCAGGAACAACCATGGGAGATCAGCTCAAACTGGCTACCAATGGCAGATCTAAAGTGTTCAGCGCTTCAGTAGATCAATCTTCAAGTCTACTGCTCGGCGGACAACTTGCCACCAATGCCTTCTGGATGGACCCGAAAACTGGCAACATGGTCAGCTCCTCCAAATACGGCTCCACCCTTCCCGGTTGGGCTAAAGCTTTCAACGATCAACATATACCGGACCGCTATATCGGCAAACCCTGGCAACGCCTGATGCCCGAAACCCAATATGGAGCTTCAACCAGCGATTCGTACAGCAGGGAACGCGCAATGCCCGGAGACGGCAAGCGATTCCCCCACATAATCAATCGCGGGGAAGATGTCGAAGATGGCGGCTACTACTCCAATTTTGCCATGACCCCCTTTGCCAATCAGATGGTTCTGGACTTTGCAAAATCGATGATCGAAAAAGAACGGATGGGTCAGCATACCGATGCCGACTTCGTGGCACTGGGTCTGACCGCCGGTGAACAGTTAACCCAGCACTTCGGACCTTACAGTCAGGAGACCGAAGACCTCGTTCTGAGAATGGATAGAAGCCTGGAGAGTTTTTTCCAGTTTGTCGACACCAATGTCGGATTGAGCAACTGTTTAATCGTCTTCACCGCCAGTCACGGTAGCCCGGCTATTCCTGAATTTCTCGGAGAACGGGGCATGACCGCAGGCAGAATAGACCCTAAGATCTTCACCACTTTCTTGGACTCAAAACTGGACAGCCAGATTGGAGAAGAAGACTGGATAGACGCCTTCTATCCCCCAAATCTCTACTTGAACTTTGATGCCATGGACAACCAGAAAGTGAGACAACCCGATGTGGAGTCCCTGGTTTCAAAAATAGCCCATTCCGTTCCCGGCATCGGTGACATTGTCACCGCATACCAGCTCTATGCCAACCAATCACCCAACGGACCGAAAACGGAAGCGGTTAAAAAGTCCTACTATTTCGGTAGAAGTGGAGAGCTCTACGTGATGCCTAAGCCTGGATTTGTCTTCACCGAAAAATCCGATGGCACCGGCTATGGTTCTCCTTACAGCTACGATACCCAGGTCCCGCTTATTCTATACGGAGCCGGTATCAAACCAGGCAAGTTCGGCACGACAACCTCTCCGGCGGATGTCAGCGCCACTGTTGCCGGTTTGCTGAACATAGAGACACCATCGCTTTGTGAAGGTCGAGCCCTGGATGAAGCCTTCGCGCAAGTGGACGGTCCTCCGCTGCCCAGAGTAAAACCCCAGGCCCCCAGTAAAGATGCTGCTGCCGACAAGGACAAAAGAAAAAGACGCTAAATAAAAGAGGTTAGATAACTGAAAATGGCCGGAAGCAACGCTGCTCAAGAAACCCTGATCCTGGTAGACGGAAGCTCTCTGGCTTTTCGGTCTTTCTATGCTCTTCTCACCACCGGTTTGCGCACCAAAACCGGTGTGCCCACCTGGGCCGTGATGGGATTCTTCAACTCTCTATTCGACCTCATAGACAGACAGGATCCTGCCATGATGGCGGTTTGTTTCGACACCAGTGCCAAGACCTTCCGGCACGAGGACTATGACCTGTACAAAGCAAACCGGGACGAAATGCCTGATGACCTGGCTGTCCAGTGGCCCCTCATAAAAGAAGGGGTAAAAGTACTGGACATTCCACTTCTGGAGTTGGATGGTTACGAAGCCGATGACATAATCGGCACCGTTGCCGTCAAAGCAGCCAGCGAAAATAGGAAAGTGGTGATTCTCACCGGTGACCAGGACATCTTTCAGCTCGTCAATAAAGATGACAATTCGGAAGGATTGATAAATGTTTTGATGCCGACCAAAGAAGGCTTGAAGAGTTTCGGTCGAGAGCAGATTCACGAAAAGCTTGGAGTCTGGCCGGAACAGATCATAGATTACAAAGCGCTCTGCGGAGACAAGTCAGACAACATTCCCGGCATCAGGGGTATCGGTCCCAAGACCGCATCAAAGCTGCTTTCCGAACATCATACCCTGGACGGCATCTACGAAAATATTGAATCGATAAAGTCCAAATCGGTTAAAACCAAGTTGATGAACGAAAAGGATCAAGCGTATCTGAGTCAGAGGCTTGCCACCATCAGCCTCAATGTTCCGATAGATTTCAACTTTGACAAATGCAAACTGACCCTACCCAATGTCGAAGACGTGGGAAGCTTTTTTAAGAGTCTGCAGTTCAAGACCCTGGTGGCAAGGCTACCGAGAGCAGTGGCCAGCCTGGCCAAAGATCAAGGCGAGGACAAAGAACAGATTCTTGGCTCTATAACTGAAAGGTTGGGAAGCGTAAAAGTTGACCCTATAGCTAAATCCGAGGAGCAGAGTTCATCTGAAAGTCCTGTGGATATGCCTCCGGGGGCGGAGGTTGCAATCTCGGCGGAGCCCTACTTCTCGGGACCGCCTCACACCAAAATCATTCAAACCGAATCGGAGCTGAAAGAGTTGGTGGACGAACTTTCCCAATGCGGAGTGATCTCCATCGACCTGGAAACCGATGGCATAAACTCCCTTGATACCAATCTCGTCGGCTGGGCTCTAGCCTGGGGGCCCGGATATAAACTAACCGAAGACAGACGCATCGAGCTTGTGCCGGAGAAAAGCAAAGAGATAAAGACAGCCTATATTCCGGTAATGCACCAGATAATCACCACCATAAAACAGCTGGAGGGTGAATACGTAATTGAGCAGCTGAAGCCGCTTCTAGAGAACGAAAAGATTGGAAAAGTGGCGCAGAACGGTAAATTCGAAAAGAATGTGCTATCGCTCTATGATATAAAACTGGACCCAATAGTCTTCGACCCCATGCTGGCAAGCTACATAAACAACCCGGACAGTAAGCACGGATTGAAAGATCAATCGGAACGTCTACTCAACTATTCCATGGTTCGAATAACTGAGATTATCGGAAAAGGCAGAAAACAGATCACAATGGATCAGGCGCCCATAGAGAAAGTGGCACCCTACGCCGGTGATGATGCCCGGGTAGCCCTTGCTCTCGCCAACCACTATCTGCCCCTGATGGACGACGACCAGGCATCCTTGCTCTATGACATGGAACTGCCCATGGAGGCAGCCCTGGCACGCATGGAGCAAAACGGTGTCAAACTGGATATCGCCTATCTAAAAGATTTTTCTGTAAGGCTCTCGGAAAAGATAGCCGAAATTGAAGAAGCGATCTTCAAACATTCCGGCTATTCTTTCAATATCAACTCCACTCAACAGCTTCAAAAAGTTCTCTTTGAAGAGCTTGGTCTAACCACTAAAACCAAGACCAAAACCGGCTATTCCACAGATGCCAGTGTGCTCGAAGCGATTAAAGACGAGCATGAGATAGTACCTCTACTTTTAGATTACAGACAGCTGTCCAAACTGCGTTCTACCTATGTGGACGCGCTTCCCCGGGAGGTCTCCACCAGGGACAATCGCCTCCATGGAGAGTTCAACCAGACGGTGGCTTCCACCGGGCGGCTCAGTAGCTCCAATCCGAACTTGCAGAATATTCCCATCAGAACAGAGATAGGTAGAGAGATTCGCAAAGCTTTCATTCCAGCCGACGAGAATTCTTCACTACTGGCGGCTGACTACTCTCAGATCGAGCTGAGAATGCTTGCCCATATGTCCGGCGACGAACTTTTAATCGAAGCCTTCAAACAAGATCAGGATATTCACGCGCGTACAGCCATGGAGATTTTCGATATCCCCATAGAAGAGGTAGACTCGGACAAGAGGAGGGTTGGCAAAACCCTTAATTTCGCCCTGGTTTATCAACAGGGAGCCTTCGCCACCGCCCAGGACCTGGGTGTCTCAACCAAAGAAGCCCAGGCGTTCATAGACAAGTATTTCAGCCGCTATCCAAAGGTGAAAGAATTCCTTTCAGGCACCATAGAAGATGCCAAAACCAACAACTATGTCACCACTTTATGGGGTCGAAGAAGATACTTCAGAAACCTCCACGACAAGAATGCCAATGTTCGTCGCGCGGACGAGAGAGCCGCATGCAACGCTCCTATACAGGGCAGCGCCGCAGACCTTATCAAACTGGCCATGATCGAGCTGGATAAAAAGCTCCTTGATTCCGGGCTGAAAGCCAAACTAATCCTGCAAGTGCATGATGAACTGGTGTTGGATGTTCCGGATAGCGAACTGGAAGAGACAAAAGCCCTGGTGCTGGAAGCCATGGAGATGAACCAGCCCCTTAAAGTGCCACTGAAAGTAGATATGGGCACCGGCAAAAACTGGATGGAAGTGAAGTAGGCAAACCAGGCTTTCCGGTTTTAGACCTTAATCATTCTCAGATTCGGACTCGGCTGCGGACTCCGGCTTAGAATCGGTGTCATCAATGGCCGCAGGAGGAGGCGAAGCTGGCGGAGCATCTGCCTCAATCGGCTCTACCTGATTTCTCAAACGACTGTGTTTGTAACCGTAGAAGCCATAAATCAAAAGCCCGAAAGGACAGGTGATTGCGTAGGCCTGAAGCACCATAGGATTGAGATGGCAGGCAAGATAGATGCAACCGAAGGCGCCTATAACAGGCAAAATCGGATTGAGCAATTTAAGTCGCACAGCACCTATGCAGACAAAAATGAATGCCACCAGGGTTCCCAGAACCATCATGTCGGCAATATCGCCAAACTCCATGAAACCTGCTATACCAGCCACAAGAACACCGTTCAAAAGTATTCCGAAGGTGGGGTTTCCTTTATTTGTTTTAGAAAATATCTTGGGAAGAAGACCATCCTCGGACATGTTCCGGAAGATTCTCGGTCCGCCCATGCAAAGCACCAACAACACGTTAAAGATACCGAGAACGGCTCCAACGGCGATGAACTGAGCAGTCCAGGTCTCGCCCACACTGACCAACAATTTAGCCAGGGGGGCAGCCGCCTCGGATCCCACAAATAGCGGATTCGGCTCACCATCAATAAAGCAAGGCGCCAATCCGGTGGCCACGGCCATAACCGCGACATAAAGCAGTGCCACCACTCCCACCGTCAAATAGGTCCCGATTCGGGTATCCTTCTGGCTCTTGGATTCCCTGGCAAAAGTGTAAAGCGCGTCGAAGCCTACGTATGGGAAAACCGCTATGGCAGCCCCTTTCCACACGCCTTCCCAGCCCATCGGGAGGAAAGGTGACCAATTAGCGCTGTCGATGTGGGCGATACCGAAGCCGAGAAAGACCATGAG
>MDTD01105141.1_pt1 | contig 16728 bp, 14 predicted proteins | sample 811221 | NCBI WGS metagenome assembly MDTD01 (sample SAMN05326646, study PRJNA326480) | marine metagenome | isolation source: seawater | place: Pacific Ocean: South West | collected 2011 | reverse complement strand
GCATCACCAACTGCAAAAGAAAACAACACGACACCTACTGAAAAAAGTCGTGGCGCGATCAATATTTGTACTTGACATCAGGGGCCATATAGAGGTTAGACCAGATCAAGATTGTGGTCACGATATTGAAAGTATTGTGTAGCATCACCCCATCTGCCACGTTGAAGATTAAGACGTGGTTCAGATATTGCAATTGTAACTGCTTCAAGCGAATTCAATACTGAAGCGATATTGTTATGGACATTAGCAGTATCAGTTGATAAACGGTGCTGTTTTGTTACCCATTGTGTACCAAACCAAGAAAAACGATCCCATCTTTCAGCTAAGTGATCAGAAAGATGACTTTTCAGTCTGTTATGAAGCCTAGCATCGCCAGCGCCAGTTTGTCCAACATATATAAGATCATATTCGGCATACAGAGCGTAGATTCCACGTTGGTCACGAAAGTCAATGGATCGTGCGCGAGATGTTTGTGAAGCAGCTCCAAGCAATGTTCCGACATTATTTTGTCTTCCCCAGAAGACCACATCAGCCTTCCAAAATAGTCCATAAGATCGGATCAATGGTCATTCCTTTCGGTCTAACTTGTGGTTATGTTGCGCTAGCGCGAGAGAACGGCCCCCCGCATCAGTAATTATTATTCACTGTAAGGATAAAAGTGTCAAGAATTAAATCGAGATTTTGGGGTTAGATATTGACTTGTGATATGTTGCGCCGGAGAATCTAGGCATGAAACTTCTTGAACAGTTGGAAATGGTCTGTATGCGGCGGCGGTATTCGCCTAATACCTATCAAGCGTATGCCAAATGGGTGCGAGAGTATTTACAGTTTCAACGTAATGAGGCAGGACGATGGCGGCATCCAAGAGAGTTGGGGGCAGCAGAATTGGAAGTCTTTCTCAATCATCTGGCTCGAATTCGACGGGTCGCAGGATCGACACAAAATCAGGCGCTCAATGCCATCGTGTTCCTGTATAAACATGTCTTGGATTTACCTGCGGATCATTTGGGGAAGTTCTCTGCTGAGCGAGCCAAGCGGCCGAAGGTCATGCCCACGGTGTTAAGTCGCGATGAGGTGTTGGCCATGCTTGAAGCGTTGGACGCAGAACACGGGCAATATGGGTTGATGGCACAATTGCAATACGGGGCAGGCCTGCGTCGCAGCGAAGTCGTTGGCATGCGGGTGATGGATGTGGATTTATCACGACGGATGGTGATGGTGCGACATGGCAAAGGTGCTAAGGATCGGGCGACTGTTTTGCCTGCGGTGTTGGTTAAACCATTAGAAGGGCAGATTGCGATTGTTAGGTCGATGTGGAAAGCGGATAAGCTCAAGGGTGCAGGTGAGGTTTGGTTGCCCGACTCGGTCGCTAATAAACAGCCAACTGCTGCGATGAAATTCGGATGGCGGTTTCTATTTCCCGGAAGGTCATTGGTGTCTCACAAAGGTATCAAAGGCAAGTGTCGCATGCACTGTAACGCATCAGCCTATGACCGGGCGATCAGTCAGGCAGCAGGTCGCATCGGCTTGGACAAGAAGGTGACGAGTCATACATTGCGTCATAGTTTTGCGACCCATCTACTTGAAGCAGGATATGACATACGGACGATTCAGGAATTACTCGGTCATGAAGATTTGAGTACGACGATGATTTATACCCATGTCGCAGCAACTGGCCCGGTGGGTGTGCGAAGTCCGTTGGATATCAGGGTAGGGTGAAAGTATGTTATTGATGCGAAGGCTGATTTTTATAGGTATCTATTTTTTTACCGCCAAGACGCCAAGGACGCCAAGTTTCAAGGCAAAGATATTTTTAATCACAGAGATACAGAGTATTAAAAATAAGTCATATCAATCCCGTCACAAATGTGCTCGTTCATCGCATGTTTTTTACATACTTGTTCAAGACATTTTCAATCACAGATTCACACAGATAAACACAGGTAAAGGCATTAAATTCACGTGTAATCTTTTGTCTTGAATATCTGTGCCTATCTGTGCCTATCTGTGCCTATCTGTGTGAATCTGCGACTAAAAATTGCCTTTGTCTTGAAACTTGGCGTCTTGGCGGTAAAAAATGAATTGGTTTTTTCATATGTAGAATTTTAATATTTTCGTTTAATACTTAAATCTGTTTTTCGGATGCCTTGCTGGGGTTTTCCAATTCGTCGATGATGCGTTTGGCAACTTCCTGATCGGGGTCCAGTTCGAGGACGGTGCGATAGGCTTTTAGTGCGTTGTCGAGATCATCGAGTTGGCGATAGGTATGGCCGAGGGTCAGGCGGATGCGGATGTGCAGCCACTGGTTGTCGGGTTTGACTGCTTTTTCAGCCAGATGCAAAGAGTCGAGGATGAAGTTGAAATAGTCTCGGTTATGGAATCGAGCCAAGCCCCAGACGGTCATGGCAGCTTCATGGTGATAGGCAGCATCGTCGATGCAGGCTTTACGGCCTTGGATGAGAAACTTGATGGCGGTCTGGTCATCGTTTTCGCCGACGGGCATTTTTTCGGGATCCTGTTTCCAACTGACCCATCGGGACCAGAGCAGCCAGGCGGCATTGCAGTACATCGTGCCTGCGGTGGGTTCGAGTTGGACATAGCGATAAGTGAGTTTGATGATGCTGTCGAACGATCCGGGCGGGACATCGACATGCCCGTGGTGCCAGTACCAGTCCATGAGTTGTGCCATGAGTTCAGTGTCGATGGCATTGTCCAGATCACTTTTGACCCATGTCCCCAGATGGCCTTCGTCATCACGCCGCAGAGCCTTGGCGACGACGGTGGCGTAATCCTGAGCAGCTTTATCCAGGGCATCCTTGTAGGTCTTATGGGCTTCGGAGAGAGGCTCGATGGCAAAGGACTCCTCCGTGCCAGCGAAGGCGGAGACGTATTGGTTATCGGTGATGAACTGGATGTTACGATTCAGACCTTGGAGCAGTTGGTCATAGACAGGACGTTGGTCTTTATCCGTCAGATCAGATTCTGCTTTTTCCACCTGTTGGGTAAAGGTGTGCAATGCGGTGAGTCGTTGATCCTTGAGGATAGAACGCCCGGTTAGGACTTGGTCGATGAGTTGCTGTTTGGAGAGTGGCGGCAGGGGCTTTTGTTCTGGCTCGTCGATCTGGGAATCGGTATGTGGTTCACCTTTGGGGTGATTGTGACCTTCATGGCCATCGGTTTGCGCCAAGGTGATTTGAGAAAATGGGGCCAGCAGTCCCAGGCAAAGAAGACAGACGGATAATTTGAAATACATATGATTCTCCAGAAAGGTGTTTGCCTACTTTACCAGATTGTTTGTCAATTCCAGTGGCCAAGTGGGTTTGCAAGGCAGATTTTGAGACCGATAACTCCTTTGGAGTTGGGGCTGAAGGTGTGAAACTCTGAGAAATGTGTCTTTTCGGTGTTGACGATCTGGCTGGCTGCTGGCTACTATAAGTGCAATTCGATGACCTCGCTGCCAGTTATTGCATTATTTTTAGGCAACTTGAGGCCACGCTAACAGCCGGTTCATGCCTTGATCTTTGTCCCCGGCGAGTCGGAATTTGTCATTGGGAAGTTCAAAACGATTGAATTTCAGCTTGGCAAAATGTCGGACGAGTGGGATGAAAAGGTCTTGAGGTTTGACCGAATTACCTGATGGGATCGGGTATCCCATAAGGCTGCGTCTCATTGAGTCGCAGATAGATTGAAGAAGATTTCCAACTTTTTTTGCATCGACAATGTAAGTTTTCAGTGAATATCACCTTAAACATCATCGCCCAAAATCCCGACACTGTGCGCCCAGGTTGCGTCTGGTGTCTGATTTGACTGAGCGATGTTTCACATGTCGTTGTAAAATCTTCTGTTATCAATCTTAATCCTTTTTCAGGTTTCGGTTATACCGTGGTCAATTGACCTGTGTTTGACCGGTTGTGGGTGTGACTCAAGGTGCCGTCGTTGGCCTTGAGAAAGTCAGTGCAACCAGGGAAAGGCCTGAAAAATTATGATGATGCAATTAGCCGCAGTAGAAGCGATCCATATTGGATTTGCAGCCGGGGGATTGGTGGTCGGTGCTGTCGCAGCGATCTTTATTTCCAAGTTCATGGGTGCCCAGACATTGGGCAATGCCAAGAAACAGTCTGACGAGTTACTCAGTCGCGCCAAAGCCGATGCCCAGACCATTCAAAAGCAGATTGAATTGGACGCTCGCAATGAGTTGGCCAAGCGACGTGAAAAGTTTGAAAGTGAACTCGAAGGCTCACGCAACGAAGTGAAGGAAACCGAACGCCGACTCATCAAGCGTGAAGACAATCTGGATCGCAAACTAGATGTGCTGACCACCAAGGAAAAATACCTTGATGATCTGGACGGCAAAATCAAAAGCCGTGAGAAGTCAGTCGCTGCCAAGGAAGCAGAGTTGGATTCGATTCTCGTGGAGCGTAAAGAGCTTCTTGAAAAGGCACGTGAAGAGCAGAAACAGGTCGCCTTACGCATGGCCAATATGACCGAGGACGAGGCCCGCCGCGAGTCGTTACGACTTGTCGAACAGGAAGTCCAGCATGAAGCAGCTCAGCTGATTCAGAAGTCCACCATGCGAGCTGAGGAAGAAGCCAAGGACAACGCACTGAAGATCACGCTCCAGGCGATTCAACGTTACGCTTCGGAACACACTGCTGATACCACCGTCAACGCGATTCCCATCCCATCTGACGATATGAAGGGTCGCGTCATTGGTCGTGAAGGCCGCAACATCCGAGCCTTTGAAAAAGCGACCGGCGTGGACGTGATTGTCGATGACACACCCGGCGTGGTGGTTGTCTCCTGCTTTGATCCGGTGCGTCGAGCCATTGCGGCTGAAGCACTCGTCAAGCTCCTTGATGATGGGCGTATTCATCCTTCGCGTATTGAAGAGATTGTCGAACAGATCCAAAAGGAAATGGGACAACGCATCGTCAAGTTCGGCAAAGAAGCCTGCATCGAAGCCAACATCCAAGGCCTGCATCCCAAAATATCCGAAGCCATGGGACGCCTGCATTACCGAACCAGTTACGGCCAGAATATTCTGCGTCACTCCATGGAAGTTTCCTATCTCTGTCAGGTCATTGCTGATGAACTTGGTCTTGATGGTGAACTGGCTCGTCGTTGCGGTTTCCTGCATGACATTGGTAAAGCTATGGACCACGAAGTCGAAGGCGGACACCCGCAGATTGGTATGGACTTCTGCAAGAAGTTCGGCGAACGCGAAGAAGTGCTCAATGCCATCGGCGGACACCATAATGACATTCCTGCAACCAGTCCGTATACGCCAATCGTCATGGCCGCGGATGCCATCAGCGGTGCGCGTCCAGGTGCCCGTCGTGAAACGTTGGAGAAATATGTCCGTCGTTTGCAACAGCTCGAAGAGATCGCAACCGGTCACAACGGCGTGAAGATGGCCTACGCCATTCAAGCCGGCCGTGAAGTCCGTGTGATCGTCGATCCGCAAGCTGTGGATGATGCCAACTGCGTCTACATCGCTCGCGACATTGCCAAGCGTGTCAGTGACGAGATGACCTTCCCCGGTGAAATCCGCGTGACCGTGTTACGTGAAATGCGAACCGTGGAATATGCCAAGTAACAATTGAAAAACTTCAGTGCGGAAAGTGAATCCTGACACTGTTTCGGGTGTATGCCCATGAGCACGCTTCAAAGCATCCGTGCTCCATTGAATCGACTTGATATGAATCACCTTTTATTGAACCAAAGGAACAACATGTTCAAAAAACTGTCCACCATCATGCTTACTCTCTGTATGGCCTGTACTGTCGCTTGCGGCGAAGAGGATCATACCGGTCACGATCATGCAGGTCATGATCATGCCAAAAAGGCCACGACCCAACCTGCCGCAGCAACCAATCCAGTTGATGTCGCAGAAAAAGCACTTGAACCCGCCATGACCAGCCAGCAACAGGCTTCTTACGGGATTGGATTCAGCATCGGTAAACAGGTTGCAGAATTTGCAGCACACTTGGATATGGATGCACTGATTATTGGTTTGAAAGATTCGGTCAGTAACCAGGAACCCAAGGTCAGCCAGCAACAATTCCAGGCCGCCTTTGCAATGATTCAAGCCAAGATGCAGGAAAAAACCAGTGCTGAAGGCAAAGTGAATATCGAAGCTGGCAAGACTTTCCTCGAAGCCAACGGCAAAAAGGAAGGCGTCAAAACCACGGACTCCGGCCTGCAATATACCATCACCAAAGAAGGCACCGGCAAGAGCCCCGCTGCAACCGACACCGTTCGCGTTCACTACAAGGGAACACTTCTCGACGGCACGCAGTTCGACAGTTCCTATGACCGTGGTGAACCTGCTGAATTCCCCCTCAATGGTGTGATCCCCGGTTGGACCGAAGGTCTGCAACTGCTCAAAGAAGGTGGCAAGGCAACTCTCTGGATCCCCAGCGATTTGGCATACGGCCCACAGGGACGCTCAAGTATTCCCCCAAGCTCAACGCTGATCTTCGAAGTCGAATTGCTTGAAGTCAAGTAATTTACTTTGGCAGATACAACTCTTGCGACACCCAGTGTTGCTGAAAACCCCGTGTTTACGCGGGGTTTTTTATTCGCCAGATTTTCAAAATCCGCTCTTATCCGCTATCCTCTACCTTTTCGCATGGATTGAATCGCTTTAATAAACACTCTCGAACCCAAGAAAAACCTAATCACATGGAAATGACAAACCTCCAGCAGGCTGCATACAGCATCGGCATCAGCATGGGACAGAACCTTAACAGCCAAGGTTTGACCCTTGATTTTGATGCACTCGTCGACGGCCTTTCAGACGCTGTGAATAAACGCACCCCCAAACTCACTCCCGATCAAATGTCCGCATCGTTCCAGGCACTTGAAGCTCAGATGGCTGAGCAGGCTCAGGAACAAGGTGCTGTCCACGAGAAGATTGGTGCTGACTTCCTTGCTGCCAATAAGGACAAAGAAGGCGTCGTGACCACCGAGTCCGGTCTGCAGTACAAAATCCTCGCACAAGGTGAAGGAAACAAGCCCACCGCAGAAGACACCGTCGTCGTGCACTACAAAGGCACCTTCGTCGACGGACAGCAATTCGACAGTTCATTCGACCGTGGTCAACCCGCAGAGTTTCCGCTTAACGGCGTGATCCCCGGTTGGACCGAAGGCCTCCAACTTCTCAATGAAGGTGGCAAAGCAGAACTCTACATTCCCGGTGACCTTGCCTATGGCCCACGTGGTCGTGGTGAAATTCCACCCAGCGCCACGCTGCTCTTCGAAGTCGAACTCCTGGAAATCCGCTAACCCCCGGAAGTTTTCACAGGCTTGGTAGATGGTTTACTTAATCTCAAGCCCGATGATGAACGAAGCGAATCGCGGGATATCGCCGTGAGCTCATCAACTTTCACACTGTTAAAACGACAATCAAAACCAACATCAAACCCCTTCGTCTCACAAACGAAGGGGTTTTTTGATTATGATGGAGAATCAATTTGTCACATCCTGCCGGAGACTTAGAGATGAGTAATACAAAATCACCCAAAGTGACCTACACCCCAGCGACTGATCGCTACGACCGCGTAGCCAAGGATTGGTTTAGACGCTGTGGCAAGACCGGCCTGATGTTGCCCGCAATTAGCCTTGGACTTTGGCATAATTTTGGGGATGCCGCCAAAGCTGACAACGCCCGACGTTTGTGTTTCACTGCTTTTGACCGTGGGATTACCCACTTCGACTTGGCCAACAACTACGGCCCACCCCCCGGAAGTGCCGAGTCCCGCTTTGGCAAAATCCTCAAGCACTTGCCCCGTAATGAACTGGTCATCTCAACCAAGGCTGGCTACAAAATGTGGGACGGACCCTACGGCGATTGGGGGAGTCGAAAATATCTGCTCTCAAGTCTCGATGACTCACTCAAACGCATGAAGCTCGATTACGTCGACATTTTCTATCATCACCGGTGGGACCCCAAAACACCATTGGACGAAATCATGGGGGCATTGGATCAGGCAGTGAAGTCCGGCAAAGCCCTCTATGCAGGTGTCAGCAACTACGGCGGCAACCAACTGCTCCGCGGTGTCAAAAAGATGAAATTCATCAAAGCCCAACCGCTGCTCATCAACCAGGTCAACTACAGCATGCTCCAGCAGGGACCACGCGAAGACATGTTCGAAACTGCCAAGACCAATGGCGTTGGTGTGATCTGCTTTTGTCCCCTTGCTCAAGGCATGCTCACCGACCGATACCTCGGCGGCGAAATCCCCAAGGACTCACGGGCAGCCGATACCACCAGCTTCCTCAAGCCCGACCGCATCACCACCGAATTGCGCAGCAAACTCCACAAGCTCAACGACCATGCACGCAGTCGAGGCCAAACCCTCGCGGAAATGGCGCTTTCATGGGTTCTCAGTGACAAACGCGTTACCAGCTGTCTGATCGGTGCATCCAAACCTGAGCAGATCGAACAGAACATCAAAGCGCTGTCCAACACCAAATTCACAGGCGAGGAGTTGGAATTACTTTCCAACATCATCGGCGCATAAAACCCCGATCCTCAAATCAAGTTACGCATATGGAACTAAAGCCCGCGGGGTTTCAACCCCCGGGGTTCGGGGTGGCCTTACTGTCTCATACATTGAATCCAAACGCACCAGTGATCCAATCATTCACATCACACAAGTTGTATCATGTGTAACACAACATGACCGCGCCCATCATCCATCTTGCCAACGCTCAGGTGATTGATCCGACTCAGTCCGATCTGCCGCGCGATTTGTATATCCACGATGGACACCTCATCGCCAAACCTGATGTTCAAACGCATGTCCAAACCCATGATTGCACCGGTTACACGATTCTTCCGGGCGCGATTGATATGCACACGCATCTGGTTCCGCCTGCAATGAATGCACTGCGGACGTTGCAGAATGTGGTCATTCCTGATGCCGTTTCACCGACGCTTATTGGTTCGCCAACGTGGTTGTCCCAGCAATACCTCAAGCTCGGATACACCACTGCCATTGATGCAGCCATCACGCCCGGTGATGCACCTGCTGCGCGCTTACAACTCCGCGAACTGGCACCTTTGGATACAGGGTTTTTGCTACTGCTTTCGCATCATGCGGATGTACTTGCCTTGTTGGAGGCTCAGCAGTTTGAAGCAGCGCGTGACCGTGCTGTACATCTCTATCAACTCTCTGGCGCGATGGGGATCAAGCTCGTGAACCCCGGTTCAGTCCATGCAACAGACGGCCCGGCGTTGGATGTGACCGACATCGACACTGCGGTGGATGGCATGTCCGTTACGCCACGCCAAGTCCTTCACTTTTTTCTGGACTTGGCTGATACGCTCAAGCTTTCGCATCCGATTCATATCCACTTACCTCAACTTGGAACCCCCGGAAGTTGTGACGCGACATTGCAGTGGCTCGCAGCCATGGACGGATGCCGCGCGCATATCGCGCATCTGCAATATGACTGTTATCGTTATGACGAAGATTGGTATCTGCGAAGCAGTGTCGAAGATGTACTGACCGCTTTGCAACGCAACAAACAAATCACCGCGGATGTCGGACTCGTGGGTTTTGGACCTGCATATGCACTGACCAGTGATCTGGCATTACATGACCGACTGCTTGACCTATTTGGCGACGATGCTGGGCCTGCCTTGCGATTTCAATGGGACGGACGCAGTGCGTTTGGGCTTCAACCGCTGGATCGTGATCCGCAAAATTTAGGCTATGCCATGCAGTGGGCGACCGGGTTGGAATTGATCCTGCTTGCAGACAATCTGGATCAGCTGTCGTTGAGTATCGACTATCCCAACGGCGGGGCGGTGAGTTTGTACCCGCAGTTAATCCACTGTCTCACCAACAAGTCTTACCGCGATGCGATGCTCAAACAATGCCATCCCGCTGCAACGCAATGCACAACACTCAAACAGATCACACGCGAGTTGTCTTTGGATGAATTGCTCCAACTCACTCGCATCTCACCTGCACATGCTTTGGGGCTGAAACACAAAGGTGATCTCAAAGTCGGCAGCCGCGCGGACATGGCGATGTATCAAACACCGCAATGCAAGATTCAGACGTTGTCTGATAAACCCACGCGCATGATGATTGCAGGTCAATTTCTATGACCGGCGATCAACGGGTATACTCGCACCACCAACTCCACAACCATACAAAGGTGTTTCATGCGACTGTATATCCTCCGACACGGTGACCCGAATTATGAACTCGATGCATTGACGCCACGCGGTATTCCTGAAGCCAAAGCACTTGCCAATTACATGGCACATGAAAAGATTGATGATATCTATGCCTCGCCGCGTGGCAGGGCGCAGGAGACTGCCAGCTTCACCGCCAGGTTGATGAATAAATCGGTGACCACCGAACCATGGACCACGGAACTTTCTGCTCCCTGTAATCATGGATATTGTGAATGGGATACGCACGGTGATGAGATTCGCAATGATGATTTTCTTTCAGACTTAAATGCCTATGACAAGATCCCAACGATGGATCCACAGTGGCTTGAGTCGGTTCATACCACCATCCGTAAAGACTCCGACGAATACCTGGCACGTCTGGGTTATGTGCGTCAAAACGGCGCGTATCGTGTTGAGCAACCCAACGACAAACGCATCGCCATGTTCTGTCATGGCGGATTTGGTAGTGCCTGGGTCGCAACGTTATTGGAGATCCCTTTGCCACTGATGTGGTCGGGCTTTTTCATGCACACCACGTCGGTGACCTGCATCCTCTTTGATGAACGCAAGCCAGGTATCGCAGTGCCACGATGTCTGTACTACGGCGCGTTACCACACTTGTATCACGAAGGCATTGAACCTTCACAGTCAGGTATCAAAGCCAACTATGAGTAAGCGATAGTCGTCGACGGTTCATTTCTGATTTTTGTCAAAATTGTACTTGGTTCTTAAGCAATCAATCGTACAATGAAATTGGCTCCCAACTCTCTCTTCACCGGGCCAGTATGTTGTCTGATCGACGATATGGCTGTCCTTGTTTTTTCATTTTATTGGTGAAGGAGTTTCATAATGTCTGACAATGTACTTCCGGTTGAGGACTCGCGGTCTCCTGTGCACAAGGGGTTACTGACGGGTAGTCTGTTTTATCTGCTCAGTGCAGCGAGTATTCTCATTGGGCTGACCAAGATTCTTGTGCCGATTTTCGATGCCGATGGACAGGTTCAAGAGAAGCTATGGTCGGTGGGCGTGATCAATCTTTATGAAGTTGGTTTGCTGGCTGTGTTACTCGTGGTGATGTGGCGGAAGGTATACGACGATGCCGTGTCACTGACCATGCTTGTGGCCGTGTTTCTCGTCGCATCAACGGTAACACTTAATGTCGTCGCTGCCCAATTGCCATGGATCGTCCTTGGACTTGGTGTTGCGGGGCTGGGTTTATGTATCGGTAAACTCACGCTCATTTGCCGATGTGTCACCGGCAGGTTGCCCATGATGAGTCTGCTTGGGGTGATGATTTTGATGGTTGGCAATCTGGCCATGCCCGGCATCATGGGTTACATCCAATCCCATCAAGGAACCAACGGCCAACTCCACGAGCTATGGTTCATGGGTTGGTGGTGGACCATGGTAGGCGTGCTGGTACTTACCATCGCAATGATGACCGGGATGATTGAGCCCTTCTGCGGGGAAGTGTCGCGTCCGATTATTCATAGTAAACCGTTTCGCATGGGCTTTGTCATGCTCATTGTCATTGCGACAATTGGGCAGCAGTGGGCGATGCAATGGGCTTTTTTCCTCAAAGGCGGCTTGCCGGACTTGTTGCTTGCTTGGCCGGTGTTGGCGGTGATGGGATTGGCTTATATGGGCTGGTCAAAACGGACGCTTGATCCGATTCAGGTGATCGGGTTGTTTGTCCCCGGCGTGATCGTGATCCTCATCCAATTGATCTGGGATGTGGGATCGCCAATCAAGTCACCATGGTTTTTACTCGCTCAACCTTCAGCGGTATTGATCATCTCAGTGATGCTCGTATTGGTGTTGGCAAGGCGAAGTCCGTGGTGGTTACTCATCAGTATCGCGTGCAGTTACGGGATGTTCATTGCCATGTTCTGGCCTGGTCGGGTAGATGGCATCGGACTCTCGCCAAGGCAGATGAGTTGGACGGTGACAGGGATCATGTTTGCCATCGCAATTGGCTCACGCCATTACGCAGCGATGCTTGGGTTTGCAGCAAGTCTCGGTGTATCGCTGTTGACGGTGCCGTTTGTCTTGCCTTGGTGGGATAGCGGTACGGAACACAGTTGGATGTGTTTGATCCTTGTGCCAGCGGTGTTGTGCTCGGTGACGCTTTGCTTTTACAGACAGATCGTGCCGTTGCGTTTGACGGTGGCACTGCTGCTACTTGGGCAGATGATCGTGCTGTTCATGGTCGATAGCGCAGACACTCATACCGCGGAGATCGGTTGGTTGGTCTTTGCACTTGGCTGGGCGATCACGTTGGCAGGGGTACATCGCCAAGTGCTATTGGTGATACCGGGACTGGCCCCGATGCTGTTACTCGGATACATGTACACGCAGCATTCACCAGGTTGGCAGATGGTGGCAGTAAGTTTCCTGCTACTGGTGTCCGGCCTTGGCGTGAGTTGGCATCGTTCGCGAACAGCAAATTGACACATTGATTCACCGATTCACATTCAGTCTTTCAAACATGGGGTGCCGCAAGGTGCCCTGTGTTTTTATTGACCGTTTCATGTTGATTTCTCAAATTCATGGAAAAAGGTTACATTGTCGCTTTACTTGATCACAGGAGATGTATTGATGTCCAACCTTGTTTTTCCAGAGCAGTTTGTTTGGGGGACCGCCACCGCCAGTTATCAAATCGAAGGCGGCGCGCGTGAAGGTGGGCGGGCTCCGAGTATCTGGGATGCGGTTTGCCAGTCGCCAGGTCGCGTGCTCAATGGCGATACCGGTGATGTGGCATGTGATCACTTTCATCGTTTCAAAGAAGATGTCGCGATCATGAAGTCGTTGGGACTTAAAGCTTATCGTTTGAGTCTGGCTTGGCCGCGCATCATTCCCGCTGGCTTTGGTGATGTCAATGAGCAGGGCATTGCGTTTTATTCTGAGTTAATCGACACGTTGCTTGATGCGGGGATCACGCCTTGGGTGACGTTGTATCACTGGGACTTGCCGTTGGTTTTGCAGACTGAATTTGATGGCCTGGTTAACCCGGACTTCCCGGATTGGTTTGCTGCGTATGCAGATGTCTGTTTTGATCGATTTGGTGATCGTGTTAAAAATTGGATTACGCTCAATGAGCCGTGGTGTTCAGCGGTGCTTGGTTACGGTATTGGTGTGCATGCGCCATGTCGTAAACGCGACACTGCCGAAGCGTATCAGGCTGCCCATCAACTGCTTCGCGGGCACGGCCGCGCGGTGGAGATCTATCGCAATAAACATCAAGGCAAAGCAACTGGCGGAGGCGCGATTGGGATTACCAATAACTGCGATTGGCGTGAACCGTTAACCGACAGTGCTGCGGATAAAGCTGCTGCTCAGCGGTCACTGGAGTTTTTCCTGGGTTGGTTTGCTGATCCTGTTTACAAGGGTGATTATCCCCAGGTGATGCGTGAGATGGTCGGTGATCGTCTGCCGACCTTTACCGATGAGGATAAAGCGATGCTCAAGGGTTCGAGCGACTTCTTTGGTTTGAACCATTACACCACGATGCTTGCCAGCGAACCCACAGGTGAAATAGCTGAGCGCAATATCGCAGGCAATGGCGGTATCTCTGAAGACCAGAACGTCACACTCACCGAAGACCCCAAATGGTCCAAGACCGATATGGATTGGAACGTGGTTCCCTGGGGCAGTGCCAAGTTGCTCAAGTGGATTGATGAGCGTTACGACCACCCGCCGATCTACGTGACGGAAAACGGTTGTGCGTATGACGTGCCGGTCGTCGATGGCGTGTGTGATGACCAGCAGCGATTGGACTTCTTCAAAGGCTATCTCACTGCGATGCATGGCGCCATTAGCGATGGTGTGGACTTACGTGGCTACTTCGCGTGGTCCTTCATGGACAACTTCGAATGGGCATGGGGCTACACCAAACGTTTTGGTCTGGTGCATACGGATTACGTCACGCAGAAACGCACGGTCAAAAATAGTATGAAATGGTATTCGGCAGTGATTCAGTCCAATGCGATTAAATAAAAACCGCTTGCGGTTTAGCATTGTCATCACAATCAAATAAAAAACCGCGACTCATATGGGTCGCGGTTTTTATATACGTCGGTTTAGCAGTGACACATGGTGTCTGTTGGGCAAGGCATTCCCGGGGACTCAAGTCCCGCAGGCTTTAGTCTGTGATGTGATTGTTGTTGGCGATTCGATCTGCGCCAGAAAAAACTTCCTGGGGCTGGACTTCCGGGGCGGGGGGTTATTCGTCGCCGGTTTCGAGGATGGCCATGAAGGCTTCCTGTGGGATGTCGACCGAGCCGATGCGCTTCATGCGCTTCTTGCCTTCTTTTTGCTTTTCGAGGAGTTTGCGTTTACGTGAAACGTCACCCCCGTAGCACTTGGCGGTCACGTTCTTGCGCATCGCCTGGATGCTTTCGCGGGCAATGATCTTGCCACCGATAGCGCATTGCAAGGGGATTTCGAACATGTGTCGATCAATCTCACCCTTGAGACGTTTGAGTAATGCCCGTCCTCGGAACTCGGCTTTGGAGCGATGGACAATCAATGACAGGGCATCGACTTTATCACCGTTGATAAGAATGTCGATCTTGCAAAGGTTGTCATTGTTAAAGCCAGTAAGGTGATAGTCCATCGTCGCATAGCCACGGGATAAGGACTTGATCTTGTCAAAGAAGTCGTAAATGATTTCCGCCAATGGCAAATCGTAATGCAGAATCTGTCGGGTTTCCGAAAGGAACTGTTGGTTTTTGTAGATGCCGCGACGGTTCTCGCAGAGCTTCATCAGGTCACCGATGAACTCGTTGGGGATGATGAATTCGCAGCGCACAATCGGCTCACGGATTTCAACCACCTGCGACATGTCCGGCAAGTCAGCAGGGTTGGTGATCTGGATCACCTTCTTGCCTGAGAGCAGAATTTCATAGGTGACCGTTGGTGCGGTCTGGACGATGTTGACTTTGCCTTCGCGTTCGAGGCGTTCCTGGATGATCTCCATGTGGAGCATGCCCAGGAAACCACAACGGAAACCAAAGCCCAGCGCATCGGAGTGGTTGGGTTGGAAGGTAAACGACGCATCGTTTAAACGCAGTCGTTCAATGGCATCCCGGAGGACTTCGAATTGCGTATCGCCTGCCGGATAGAAATCGCAGAAGACCATCTGCTGCGGTTCCTGGTAACCCGGTAGCGGCTCGGCAGCAGGATGCAGGTCGAGGGTGATGGTGTCACCGATGTTCACTTCATCCAACGTTTTGATCGAAGCCACTGCATAACCGACTTCGCCGGCGGTGAATTCATATTTTGGCAAAGGCGTCATCTTGGGGGTGAACTTCCCGATTTCGCCGATGACGTGTGTTCGACCACTGCTCATCATGCGGATGCGATCCGTGGATTTAAGCTTGCCGTTGAAGAGTCGGAAATACAACACCACGCCGCGATAGTCGTCATAGATACAGTCAAAAATCAGGGCCTGGGTTTTTTCGTTTTCATCACCCCGTGGGCCGGGGAATTTTTCGCAGATCGCATCGAGTAATTCCTGGATGCCCTGCCCGGACTTGGCTGAGCAGAAGATGCAGTCTTCAGCGGGGATACCCAGAATCTGTTCCAGTTCAAGGGCGACTTCTTCAGGCTGTGCCGAAGGCAGGTCGATTTTGTTGATGACCGGGATGATCTCCAGGCCGGCTTCGACAGCAAGGTACGTATTGGCAACCGTCTGGGCTTCGACACCCTGGGTCGCATCGACAACAAGGACGGCACCTTCGCAGGCAGTCAAGGCACGCGAGACTTCGTAGTGAAAGTCCACATGGCCGGGCGTGTCGATGAAGTTGAGCATGTGCAGATCACCGTTGTATTTATGGGCAACGGTGACGGCGGAGGCCTTGATGGTGATCCCGCGTTCGCGTTCGAGGTCCATGCCATCAAGGAATTGGGCTCGCATTTCGCGGTCGGTGATGGTGCCGGTGGCTTGAAGCAGGCGGTCAGCCAAGGTGCTCTTGCCATGGTCGATATGGGCGATGATGCAGAAGTTACGGATCTTCACGGCGGTCAGGTTCCAATGGTTTTAAACAACGTTCATTCCCGGTGTTTTGAGTTGACACCGGTTCGAGTCGCGTATTGTAGCAGGAAGTGGTGGTAAATGGGATAGGCAGCTTGCATATAGCTGTGGGATCAGACATGCGGTGAAGCGGGAATCCGGAAAAACAAAATCTCTTTTTGCAGAATAGAGGCTTTTATTACCGATCAAGCTATAATAATAGAACCTTTCAAGGGCGAATCCTGCCCTTTGTGTTTTGGACGGGCTTGTTGGAACTTTGTTTAAGCTCGGTGTTTATGTGTTGGTTGTTTGGTTTGGAGCGTTTTATTCTCTATGAACAGTTTCATTTTTGTCTAACTGCGATTTGAGAAATAAATAGGTCGATTGGTGCGTTATTCGTTTGTGAGATAAGCGAGACGTGCTCATTTCATTGTCACGGCGATGGGTTTAAAACCCTCGCCTTCAGGCGAAACCTTTAGGTTTTACAATTTTTGTCCATTTGAGGTTTGGAATACGTTTT
>MDTD01189548.1_pt1 | contig 16729 bp, 12 predicted proteins | sample 811221 | NCBI WGS metagenome assembly MDTD01 (sample SAMN05326646, study PRJNA326480) | marine metagenome | isolation source: seawater | place: Pacific Ocean: South West | collected 2011 | reverse complement strand
GCATAGTGGTAATGCTCCAGCTTCCCAAGCTGGTCAGGAGGGTTCGATTCCCTCTACCCGCTCCAATTTGCAGTGTGCTATTGCGCAGAGATCAGAAGGTAAAGCCTTTGGCTTTTGCCTGCTCCTGGACCGCACTCTGCACCTGATCGCCAAGGGTATCCCGATTTTTGTCAGCCAGCTCCTGGCGCTTACTGCTCAGGTAAGCGTCACGCTTGGCCGAAAGCTCCTGAATTTTCTTCTGGATCTCTGCGCGTTTGGCAGCAAGCTCTTTTATATGAGCTTCGCGTGCTTCAGGGGTCATGGCGCGCATCTCTTCCGGCAACTCTTTCTCCTTAAGATCTTCCAGCTTCAGCTTGCCTTCGTCCACATTCTGCACCAGATCCCAGTCGGATTTATAGATAGAGCTACCCTTGATAGACGCGCGCTTGGCAAAGTTCGACATGCCGATCGATGATGATGCGGCATCGTTTGCAATCTGTGCTTCTGCCATGGCGTAATTTTCCCGCGAGCCGTAGGCCAGATACGTTTTGTTGATCTCCGTTCCCAGCCGGGCCAGTTCCTCATCATACGGGGTCTGGATTTCGACCACCATCTGGTTCTGATCAATATGCATGAATCGCCCATCGGCAAGAGCTGCACCTTCTTTCCAGTACTCATCAGAGCCACCGGAACAATGAATCGTATTGACGATGATGCCGGCGGTAATGGCAGCTTTGCAACTCTGCCGGAAATCGACCCCGCCCTGAGCAAAGGACTCATTACCAGCGATGAAGATGGCTTTGTAATCAGCGTCTCCTTTGCTCCACTGCAACTCATTGACTGCAGTGCGAATAACCCAGCCGCAATACTCATCACCACCGTTGGTCCCCAATTTGAACAGTTCAGCAGCCACTTTATCCAGATCTTCGGTCAACGGACAGAGCTGGCGCACAAATCCGTTCTCATCCCCAAGAGTGGGGGTGCCGTATTGAAAAAGAGCAACTTCCAGACGAGGCTTCTGGCCATCCTGCTCAGCCTTCAGAAACTCGTTGACGATAGCCCAGATCTGGGTGCGAGCCTGATTGATCATGCCGGACATACTGCCACTGGTATCCAGTAGCAGCGCCAATTGCACCAGAGGCTGCTTCTTCACTGCACGTGCAGGCTCAGCCTCATCAAGAGCTGAAAGATTGAGGGTCAGCATAGCGATGGCAAGTACCAGGATTGAGCGATTCATGTGGCGAATGGGGTACATGTGGTTGCCTCTCTGAATGAAATGATATGAAGGTTGCCCGGAATCAACACCCAACGGTCAATACCTTACGGACATAACGAACCTATTGTTGAGACGTCGCTGATAATCAAATCTTCAGTAAAAGCCATGTAAAAGAATCGTAACAGACGGCGTGAAGCAATCTTTTTTTGGCTTTGCAGTAGCAAAAATGGCTGACCGCCCTTAAATTCCCCAAATTCCATACAGACATATATGAGTTTTACAGCTTATGAAGCTATCATCGAAAACCCAATACGGTATCCGTATTCTTGTACAGGTCGCTCAAGCTACGCAAGCCGGGAAATTAGCCCAAGGCAAAGATATTGCCAACCAGCAGCGTATCAATGAGCCGTATCTGGAGCAGATCATGGTACTGCTGAAGAAAGCAGGCCTGATCCAGACTGTCCGTGGCCGCCGCGGTGGCTACATGCTTGCAGAAGATAACAAGTCCATTTCTCTGCTGGACATTATCGAAGTCTTCGAAGGTCCGGTTTCTCTTGCAGACTCCGGACACGATATGAGCACCAGTCACGGACGAGACGCTGTCGGTCGCATTCTGGATGATATCAATAAGATCGTGCGCGAGGAGACCAGCCAGATTACTCTGGCAGACATCATGGAAGCTGATCGCGATCTGATGCCCGATTACGTTATCTGACTTTCTGAAACCCCCTTTACTGACAAAGAGATTTCACCATGAGTGACCTACAATCCCACCTTGCGGACTGGCAGCAGGACCTGCAAGGCAAACCAGCTGAAGTCATTGTTGAATGGGCAATCACCACTTTTGGCTATGCCATCACCTTTGCCACCTCGCTTGGTGCCGAAGATCAGGTGCTGACCGACATGATCGCCAAAGCCAGCCGGAAACTTGGTAAAACCATGCCCATCTTCACCTTGGATACTGGACGTCTGTTCCAGGAAAGCTACCAGCTCCTCGAAGACACGCAGGCGAAATACGGGCTGGATATCCAGATCATGTTCCCCCAGCGGGAAGCGGTCGAAACCATGGTCGCCAAAGAAGGCATCAACCTCTTCCGCAAAAGTGTCGAACTGCGCCGCAAATGCTGCGGTATCCGCAAGATTGAACCTTTAAAACGAGCACTCCAGAGCAAAGATGCCTGGATGGTTGGCCTGCGTCGTGACCAGAGTGTGACCCGAACTGACCTGAGCGTGGTTGAATGGGACGAAGGAAACGGTATGGTAAAGGTTTCACCCCTGCATGACTGGAGCCATGAGCAGATCTGGGATTATATCAAAGCGCAGAATGTGCCTTATAATCCGCTGCATGATCAAGGTTTTCTCAGCATCGGTTGCGCGAGCTGCACGCGTGCAGTAAAGCCTGGGGAGGATATTCGCGCAGGTCGCTGGTGGTGGGAAGAGCCGGAGAAAAAAGAGTGCGGCCTCCACTTCAAAGATGGGAAATTAGTCCGGGCCAATCAATCCTGAACAACAGAATCGGCCCACATACTTACATCAAGTCTACGACATTCTGAAATACTGGGGATCACCCATGGAACGCAATACACTATCCAATCTGGCAGCCTTAGAGGCAGAAGCCATTCATATCATGCGGGAAGTCGCCGCCGAGTTTGAGCGACCGGTCCTGCTCTTTTCCGGTGGCAAGGATTCGATTGTCATGGTCCGCCTGGCGGAAAAGGCTTTCCGTCCAGCCAAATTTCCTTTTCCGGTCATGCACATTGATACCGGCCACAATTTCCCGGAAGTACTGGAGTTCCGTGATTCACTCATCAGCGACATGGGTGAGCGCCTGATCGTGCGCAGTGTGGAAGAAGCCATTAAGGAAGGCATTGCCCCTCCTCCGCCAAAAGGCGAAATCAGCCGCAATCGCCAGCAGGCCCCTACCCTCGTGCATGCGATTGAGGAACTGGAATTCGACGCCGCATTTGGTGGTGGTCGTCGTGATGAAGAAAAGGCCCGGGCCAAAGAACGTATCTTCTCGTTCCGTGACGACTTCGGCCAATGGGATCCGCAGAACCAGCGCCCAGAGCTCTGGAACCTCTACAACGGCATGATCAACAAGGGTGAAAATATCCGCGTCTTTCCGCTCAGCAACTGGACAGAACTCGACGTCTGGCAATACATTCTCGAAGAAGACATTCCGCTGCCATCCATCTATTTCGCCCATGAACGGGAAGTTTTCCAAAGCTTTGATCAACTGCTCCCGGTGTCTCCCTGGTTGCGTCCAAAACGCGAAGAAGACATCAAAACGATGCGCGTCCGTTGCCGTACTGTTGGCGACATGATCACCACCGGCGTCTGGGAATCAAACGCCACTACCGTTCAGGATATTATCGATGAAGTTGCCGCCGCCAAGATCTCCGAGCGGGGTGGCCGTGCCGATGACCGATTCTCCGAGTCGGCCATGGAAGACCGTAAGAAAGAGGGGTATTTCTAATGACCACCTACGAAGATCATATTGAACTGCTCCGCTTCTGCACCTGCGGCAGCGTTGATGATGGCAAGAGCACCCTCATCGGTCGTCTTCTCTACGATTCCAAAATGCTGATGGAAGACCAGGTCGACCAGCTCGAAAAGACGATGGTGATGACTGGTGAATTTAACCTTGCAAACCTGACGGATGGCCTGCGTGCCGAACGGGAACAGGGCATCACCATTGACGTTGCCTATCGCTATTTTGCCACCCCTAAACGACGCTTTATTGTGGCGGATTCTCCGGGCCACGTGCAGTACACTCGCAATATGGTGACCGGTGCATCTACTGCCAACCTTTCGATCATCCTTGTCGATGCCCGTAAAGGTGTTATTGAGCAAACCCGCCGTCACTCCTATCTTTCTTCGTTGCTTGGCATTCCGCACGTGGTGGTCTGTGTCAATAAGATGGATCTTGTCGACTATTCAGAAGAGGTCTTCAGCAAAATCCGCCACGATTTTGAAGACTTCTCCTCAAATCTGAATATCCGCGATATCACCATTATTCCCGCCAGTGCTCTTAAAGGCGACAACGTGGTCAATCCATCCAAGAACATGCCCTGGTACCGCGGTCCATCGCTGCTCGGCTTCCTCGAAGATGTGCACATTGCCCATGACCGTAACTTGAAAGATCCACGGTTTGCCGTGCAGTATGTCGTGCGTCCTCTCAGCGGCGAGCACAACGATTTCCGTGGTTATGCTGGTCAGGTCAATAGCGGAGTCTTTGAAAAGGGTGACGATGTCGTCGTTCTTCCGAGCGGATACCGCACGAAGATCAAGGATATCTGGCACAACAATCAGTCAAACGAACGTTGTTTTGCTCCCATGAGCACCTGCATCGTACTGGAAGACGATATAGATGTCTGCCGTGGCAACATGATCGTTAAGGAAAACAACATTCCATACATCGCCCGCGAACAGGAAGCGATGATCTGCTGGATGCATCAACAACCGATGCAATTGCGCAAGAAATATGTCATCAAGCATACGACCAACAATACCCGCGTCGTCATCCAGAGCCTGGATCACAAAGTGGATATCCAGACCCTGAACAAGATACGTGACATCGACGAATTGAAGCTCAATGAGATTGGCCGGGTAAAAATGAAGACCTTGAGTGCACTGATGTACGATCCGTACCAGGATAACCATTCAACCGGCGCATTCATCATCATCGAACCAGCAACTCATCTGACAGTCGGGGCAGGTATGATGCTCAAGCCCTCAACGCCGCCTCCCGTTCCTGACTTCACCGATTTCGTCATCTGACGGCGCACGATGAGTGCTTCCTCCCGCCAGACCAAGGACCAGTCTGCAGCCCATGCAGGCTGGCCAGCGTCGTGGCGTGATGTTGATGGCTGGGATCGTTTTCTCAAGCAACGCAGAATTAAACTGCTCTTTTCTCTGACGCTATTGTTGTTGTTTGCGCGTGTCGTCGGTCTCTGGTTCTACCCGCGTCTGGTTATTGATGAGGGCCTCTGGACTCTGGAGGCCAAAGATCTGGTGCTCTTCAAAGATCGTGGCCTGTCCGGCCTGCAGCAATTCCCAAGATCACCTCTGCACCTGAGTCTGCTGACCATGCTCTTCCAGTTGATGCCACCAACGATTTTCAGCGCCAGAATGCTGAGTGTCTTCTTCGGCGTCGCCGCGATTCTGCTGCTCTGGGATCATGTCCGACGGCCGGCAGGTGAACTGGCAGCATTTCTGGCAGCTTTGCTTGCCGGATTCTGCTTTGGTTATTTGATGATCAATCGCCATGCTTACCTGGAAAGCGGTGTCGCCTTCTTTTCCATGCTGGCAATCTGGGCTTCAGCGCGCAAAGAAAGGTTCTGGTTGATCCTCATGGGAGTAGCCGTTACTGCCCTGGCTACCTACAAGGCCAATGCGCTGTACCTTTTGCTGCCACTGCTGATACCGACCGCTGGAGAACGCCCACTGCGACAGGTGGCGTGGCGTGGCATCACTCTGGCTTTAGGACTGACCCTGGCCGGCGTCTTTTATGCCATGGTTCAGACCCATATGCCAAGAGATTTTCAATTGGCCTGGGGAGTCGAACTGGCAAAGGAGACTCAATCCACAGGTGCACTGTTCAACATTGGCCGATTCGGCATCTTTCCGCAGGCTCTTAAGGAAACGGCACGGGATCTGATCCGAATGATGCCGGATGTCCTTGCCATATTCGGATTGGCGATTCTGGCTCTCGCTTTCGGATGGCGCAAATTACGGGATCTGGAAACCCTGCGTTTGCTTACCTGGTTGGTAGTTGGTCTTGCAGTCACACTGCTGCAAGGTTTCCAGCACGTGCAGTACTTCCCTCCCATGGTACTGCCGGGAGCAGCAATAATCGCTCTTTTTCTGCGTCGATATATCAGCATGCAGGAAAATAAAAATCCAGCACAGGAATGGCTGCCCAGAATCATCCTAGCCGGTTGTGTGGCCATTCTCTGTCTTAGTGTGATCCGACTCACAGCAGGTGTCGCCAAATCCCTTCGTGGCAACCCCACGACGGCTGCTCTCGGCACCCTGGAAGAGGTATATACACCTGACACGCTGGTGATGGCCACCCCCGAAATTCTGGCTGCAACCGAGCATAAAGGTATGCGAATTACCTATCTGATGGGTGAAGGTCGGGAGAATTGGGTGCGTTTTCTTGCCGACAACGATATTAATCTCATCCTCATGGATCAGTGGGAGACTCCTGCTTATACGGATAATCCAGCAGACTGGGATTTTCTGAAGCAGCTTCCCATTGCCGGCCAGGGAAAGAGCTGGACTTTGTACCGTTTCGATCCGTTCCAGTACGGTTTACCTGAAGAGCCGGGTCAGAGCGGCACCGAATAGCTGTCTTTCAACGCTGAAAACCCTATGATGCCAGGGTTCCACGGCCTTTCGTGAAATAATTCACGAATCAGCTTGCTAAACGCTGTTTCTGATCCTATACTCCAGTTGTGAATCCAATCACAAGGGAGTTTACTGTCCTGAAAACGCTTTGCTGGGTACAGTTCAAAGTTACGCTTCAGCTGGGGAGTTGAGGCTGCATCAGGGGTAGGATTGTATCAGGGGACCAGCAGCTATGAATGCACCTAAGATCTCCAGGCGTACTTTGGAGCGCCTGAGTCTGTATCGCAGACTGTTATCTGATCGTTTTGCAGAAGAAAATCCGTTTATATATTCACATTCTCTGGCTACGCTGGTCAATGTGACCCCTTCACAGGTTCGCCGGGACATCATGGTCACCGGATGTGCCGGCAATCCCTCAAAAGGATATCGCGTCTCCGATCTGGTGATGGCCATCAGCCGTCTGGTCGATTCCGATGGACCGGAACCTGTCATTCTGATCGGTGTAGGCAAACTCGGCAGTGCGCTCATTGATTATGTGCGAACCAGACGCCCGCACCTGCGTATCGTCGCAGCATTCGATGCCAAACCGATGAAAGTTGATCGGGATGTACTCGGCGTGCACTGCCACGAAATGAGCGAGCTGGAAGCCATAATCAGCGAAAATGGCGTTCATTCGGCGATTCTTACTGTCCCTGCACAGGCTGCTCAGGATGTTGCCAACCTGCTGGTCAAAGCCGGAATCCTGGGGATTCTTAACTTCGCCCCGGTCCCCCTGCATGTACCAACCCATGTTTTTGTGGAATCCATCGACCTGACATCATCTTTGGATAAGGTTACCTTCTTCGCCCGACAGGAAGTTGAACGTACCGATTTACCAGCTTCCGAAGACCCAGAAAATTAGTTCGCCATTAATTTTTCGATTGCCTACGGGACAGGTCATTGTAAAGGATGGTGACGAACTTTTCAGGGGAAAGAAATCCCTGGCCCCAGGTTTCATCGTAATCAGCAGTAGGGTTGGCAGCAATGACTTCTTCCTGTGATTTGCCATCTGCCAGCAGCTTCTGGATGTTGGAACGGAGGATTTTGAGCATGCTCAGGTAGTTATTCAGGTCAGTTTTCCTGGAAAGAGGACCATGGCCGGGAATAATCCTTGTCTGGTCGGTCATCTTGGGAAGCAGGGATGTTTTGCAGATAGCCATTGGGGAAAAGAGGTTGGATATGGAATTCAAAGTACAGTAGTCGTGGGAATAGAGCTACCAAGTCATCTAGCTAAAGAACGATGAAGTTTGGCTTCGTGGCATGATGAGTGAATGAGTTGATTGAACTGGCAGAGTTCTGAGGGTACACTACACGCTGTAGAAAGAGTTGACCTTCGAGCGCGGTTTATGACAATTTGACAAGGCAAGAATGAACGCATCTGAGCGCCCTAATATCAAACATCCGGTAGAAGCATGGCGAATGGGATCATATCTTTGTCCCGGGTGCCGTAGCTTTGTCTCTCTTGAAGGCTGCCCGGTTCTGCACGAGAGTCTTTGCCCTTATTGCAATGAATCTTACTTCATACCGAAGCAATTGGGAAAGTTCTGGCTTTTTCGTAATCTTGGTGGTGGTGGTGGTGGCGCTGTTTATGAAGCGTTTCACGAAGATTTTCCAGATAAACTATATGCGGTCAAGATTCTGCCTCCCAATACCAGTAAGCAATTGATTGGTAATCTGGCTTATGAAGCCCAGGTGATGGAGCGATTGCGCTCCCACGAGTGTATCGCCAATTCACTTGCATGGGGAGAGCTCAATGGCGAGCACTATATCGCCATGGACTTTGTCGAAGGCGAGCGCATGGACTATAAGATCCGGCGTCTGGGCAAGTTGAGCGAAGAAGAGATGATTCTGATCATGCTTCGCCTTATTGCCGCAGAAGTGCACATCTATAATCGCGGTTTTTTGTATCGGGATATGAAACCCCAGAATGTGATCCTAAATGGTGAAGGAGGGGCTTTTCTTTTTGATTTTGGTATCTGTGTGACGATTCGAGAAGCGATGGATGACTCTGCTGAACTGATTGCTGGTACGCCGATGTATTTCCCACCTGAGCGACTGACCGGTGAAGGAGAGAATGTCCACAGCGAAATTTACAGCATGGGAATGGTCATGTATTTCGGACTGACTGGTAAAAATTTCTTTACCAATCGCGAAATCGAAGCGATGCAGGCAAAAGATACTTTACCTGCGACGATGCTGAGCCGAAATAAGATGGAAGGTATTTCTCCCGAGCTGGCGCAAGTGGTTACCAAGATGATTCAACGCGCTCCCAAAAAGCGGTATCAGCGCTTTATGGATCTGGAGAGGGACCTGTTGCGAATATTATGGGTGCGATCCAAACGTAATAAACGTGGCCTGGTGCTGATTCAGGAGACATTCGATCCATATGAGTGAAGAGGTCATCAAATTTTCATGTTTTCAATGTGGGCAGCACATCCGGGCTTTCCGGGAGCATGCAGGTCAGTCCATCATGTGTCCTTCGTGCAAGGGAATGATTTCTGTTCCCCATGCATCGCAACCGGATGCAAAAGAGGATGAAGAGCTGGTGTCCGTACGGAAGTTTTCTGAGCAGGAACTGGCGTTTATTCGTCGTGAGGGATTAGGTGCTTATGATGCCTATATCGGAAGCGCAGTAAAGAAATACTGGCAGTTTGCCCTTTTGGCAGACTTGTTGCAGAAGCGTATGCAACCCTTGCAGGACACCATTCTCGATATTATGCGCCCTCAGGCGCAATGGGAAGAGGAGACCATTATCCACAACAATTGCATCGACTACCTTAACAAAAAGATGCAGGATTTTTTCAGTATCCTGTTTCAGCTCAATGACCGTTTTGTCCAGGACCTTGACCGGGTGCTTTATCAGGATGATCTGCAGGTGATCATTGGGTTTGCCAATCAGGTGGGTGCAAACATGATGCGCATGAAGAAGTTTCATGAGGCCATATATGAAACCCCATTACCTGGCGTGTATCCCTATCCCGAACTGCTGTCGATCATGAAAGGATGGGCACCTGCTATCTGGCAGACGATGAACAATGTCTGCAGCGAACTCAAAACCCTTTCTGTGCGCAAGGAAGATGATAGTGCCTGGCGTTCGTTGCAGTTCTGTTTTTCACCGCCATCCATGCATGAATTTTTCTATCATAAAATGGGATTGCCAGAGTATACGAAAGGCCTGTTGGAAGACTGAGATTCAGGCAGTAAAGGTGAAGTTGGAACATCCTGCAGAAGTTTTGCATCCAACTCAACAAGGCCAGGATGATTCATCGAATCATGGAGAGAGCCTTTTGGCTCTGATGTGATCGTCCTCACGGTAGTATCAGAAAGGTGGCTTGTGGACACATCTGCACCAGTTGTTGAATTGCATGGAGTACTCAATCGCATTCAGCGTGAAGGCAAACGTCGACTTGGGCTGATCTGGTTGTTGGGTGCAGGTGGGACGTTGATGTTTGTCGCGACTCTGGCGGGATGGCTTGATCTATGGTTGCGGCTTTCTGTTGGATGGCGCTGGATCGTTGGTGGATTCATCTGGGGACTGGCCCTCACAATTCTGTACAAAGCCGCAAGAGTACTCCTGAAAGCATGGACAGCAGAAGCTGCAGCTCGACAGGTGGAAGGGGTGTTGCCGGGAATCCATAATCGTCTCATCAATGCGATTCAGTTTGCGAAGAGTGACGATATTCTGGAGCAACATTTCGGAACTCAGCTGGCCCGGGAAGTCGCACAATTGGTACATCCCTTCAAAGGAAAATCCTTGTATCCAGCCATATGGTTACGACGGAGTGGTGCAGCGGCCATGGTAGGGTTGGTTTTGATTCTGCTTTCCCTGGCTTCGAGTCCAGAGCGGATGCCACGTGCCGTAGCCAGAATTCTTCTGCCTGGAGCCAGGATTGCGCCGGCCACGCGCACCGTGATCGTTGATGTATCACCAGGAAATAGCTTGTTGCCCAGAGGGAGTTCAAGTCGCATTGAGGTTATCTTGAAGGGAGAAATACCTGACGTGGTGCGACTGGAAGCGATGCAGACAGGAAGTGATCCACGGCAATTGATGCTGACACCTGTTGACGAAACGCGTAAAACCTGGGAGCTTCATACACCACCCTTGTTTGCAGACATGGATTACCGGATCTTTGCCGGTGATGACCGCACAGATACATTCACAATTACAGTGCAGCCGCCACCAGAATTACTGCGTTGGAAAGTGTCTGTTCAGCCTCCGGCGTATACTTCATTGGCTGCAGCTGACCATGATTCGACCCACACGGATGTGACAATTCCGGTTGGTTCGGAAACCACATGGGAACTTCAGGTATCAAGTAAAGCGCAACGTGTTGTCCTCGAACAGGCAGGCCGTGTTCTTCAAACGTGGAATGGCGATAGTGATACGATCAAGGTCCAGGCTGTGTTAAGCGGCAATACACCACCTGCGTTCAGATTGGAATCGGGCATCGTGGATGGAGAATCCACGATGCAGAATCGTGTGACGCCTCAAGTCGCAATTCAGGCAGACTTAGCACCTATGATTCGGTGGCGGCAGGAAGAAAAAGAGCGTCAGGTACGCCCTGATGAGAAAGTTATGTTAGACGTTGAGGTTACAGACGACTATGGGATTGAGTCTGTCCGTCTTGAGGTCATGGAAGACAGCAAGTTGAGAACCCTTGATGAAACAGCCGTGACGCTGAATGGCGTTCGCAGGGTGTCCAGCCAACTTTCACTTGATCTGGCGGCGCATAATCTTCGTCCGGGAACGCAATTGAAGGTAAGGGCCATCGCTCGGGATTTTGGGCCAAATTCAGACCAGCGGTTCGGCGCGTCTTCCTGGTTGAGCCTGGTCGTACCGATGGGATCGGAGCATGAAGGTGCATCTGAGGAAGCGGGGGAACGTCTTCTGGCAGAGCTGATCCGGTTGCAGGAAGAAAACCTGAAAGCATCTCAGCAATTGTCGACTCAACTGGCCAGCTGGAAAGATGAAAAAGAAGCAAAAAACCTCCTTGGCAAACAGGTCGATATCAAAACGCGCTCCACAGTTTTGTTAACGAATGATAATTTGCCGCTCGGTGATTTGCGCATGATCATTAGAGGGTTGATAGAGGATGAAATGGCCACTGCTATTGCTGCTCTGGACAAACTCACGGTCTGTGCGCCAGATGAACGAGAGCTTCATCTGGCTATGGCGATCAAGATGGAAGGTCGTATTCTTGCTGCATTGAAAGGTATGCCTCAGGCCTTGCAGGCGGAACGGGCCTACCAGGAAAAAGCGGATCTTCTGGAGCGCTTGCAGGCCATGGTTCGGGCGCAGCGCAAGTTGAATGCGGACACTCAGGCTGCCAGCCGCATACCGGACGCAGCAGCAGTGACATTCGTGCAGCGTCAGGAACAGACGGCTGATATGTTGATGCTTTTTCAGGAAGCCTTGGAAAGGCAGCTACAGGATGCTTCTGATGATGACTTTTCGAGTGTATTGAAGCAGGTGCAAAAGCTTTTTCGTGATCAGCATCTTTATGAAAAAATCCTGACTGCAGCGGATCATCTGGATACTCGATCCTGGCAAACCGCAATACAGACACAAGGAGATGTTCTTTCCATTTTGCTGGAAGCAGCTCGTTTGTTGAATCAATGGCGGGTTGATAAAGCAAAGGAAACGGCCAGGGCATTTGCCGCTACCCTTGACGAGATGACTGAAGCCCTTGAAGATATGGAGCAGCGTCAAAAGGAGATTGTAGAAATCACTCGTGACCTCGTAAAACGTCAGGCAACGGACCAGGAATTGAAAGAACGCCTTGGCGAACTGGATGAAGAGCAGAAAGAGTGGTTGGCTAAGCTTGAAAAGATGGCTCAGGATCTCTATGCCTTTCCTGAGTTGCCGGTGAGTAATACCCTCAATTCTAAAATGCGGGAGGTCTACGAGGACGTCGAGCAGGCAATCGGCAGTGAGAATGCACCAATGAAGGAAATCGCCGTTCAGAAAGAGGACAGCCTGTTAGAGAGCATTGCCAATACCAAAGAGAGGGTTGAGGATGTCGAAATGTGGCTGCCGGATGTCCCTGATAATATCAAATGGGATCTTGAGACTTTTGACGCAAAGGAATTCCCAGAGATACCTTTGGTCGATTTGCCGGATGAACTGGAGGATCTGGTTGGGGATTTGCTGGATCAGGCAGCAGAGATTGATGCCGAAAGTCAGGATTCTACAGGCAACCAGGCATTTGCTGATGCAGAAATGGGCTGGGCAGTAATGGATGGCCCCATGCCTAACTTTTCCGCCAAAGGAAAATCAGGAAACACCCGACCGAATGACAACGAAATGACCGGTCGTTCCGGGGCCGGTCGTGAAGGACAGGCTACTGGCGAGCTGGTGGAAAACATGGTCAAAGGACTGGAAGGACGTGAAACGCATGCCCGTAAAACCGATGACCCATTTCAGAAAGGTCAGGTAGAAGAAGCAGAGGATTCCACCTTGGATGCGCGCTCAACTGGAGGAGGCAAATTGGGAGGCGATTCTGAGACCATTGGCATGTTCGGCTCTGCACCAAGGCGAGACCTCCAGGACGCACCACCAAATGGTAATGCGCCTTTGCGCCAGGAAACCGAAGCCACCTATGCAACGGCACGCTTGCTGTACATGAATAATACTGAAGCACTTGGAGAATCTGCACAGGATTTACAACGTGTGGAGCGCATGGACCGCAACCAGAAAGAGTACGTCACCCTTCAGCAACGCATCATGAAGCAACTGAAGAGTGGTCATACTGAGCTTGAGCAGGGAATCGTCTTGCCATTCCATCAGAGTGGAAATGCAAATGTCGCTGGCGGCACGGCATTTGCGGATGTAGATTTGCAGGAGATAGATGAGACATATCGTGATGCTGTTTCCGATTACTACCGATCGCTGAACGAGTAGGAGTGTTTCGGGTTAAACGCTGTGCGAGTGATTTCGTCTTTTACCGATGCGAAATGTGGTTTCGTATCTCCTGTATCATAGCGCCAAACGAGGGGCCGGCGGGATTCCATGCGTTTTCTTTGCTCACATTGTGAAAGTGTCATTGACAGTGGCGAAGAAGTGGCATTTGGTTTGCCTATCGAATGCCCGAATTGTGAGCAGGCCACCCTGTTCCCTGCATCACGGTATGCGCTTGGAGTGATCCTGGATGATTTCCTGATCGTCGAGCCCATGGGAGAAGGTAAGCTTTATACCCTGCATCATGCTCACCAGCTTTCTTTGGGACGGGATGTTGCACTTAAAATTTTCAAACGAGAATTGCTTGGTACCCAACGCTACGTCGATCAGTTCTTAAATGAAGCACGATGTCTGGCCAGATTAAATCATCCCAATGTCGTCCATTCCTATGCTGTCTCTCAGGATGCAGAAGCCATTTTCAGCGCGATTGAACTGGTAGAAGGGCGTACCCTGCAGAAAATTTTGGTGGAAGAAGGTGATCTTCCTTATTACCATGCGGTTTTCATCATGCAGAAGCTGGCAGACGCTCTGGACCATATCTGGTATGACCATGGGATGGTACATCGTGACATTAAACCAGGGAATTTTATCTGGACAGATCAGGGTGAAGTCAAGTTGGACGGTTTCAGGTTTTCAGCACGAGCAGAGGATCTGATTCCTGGCGATGAAATTGTCGGCTCTCCTCCATATCTGAGTCCTGAAATTGTCCTTGGTGCACCTGTAGATGTGCGCAGTGACCTTTACAGCCTTGGTGCTTCTTTCTACCATTGCATGACTGGCACCCTTCCTTTTATGGCTAATACACCTCAGGAAGTCGCGTTCATGCACATTGATGCACCGCTTACACCGCCAGATCATATCAATAGCCAGATACCGGTGAGTGTTTCTGCCGTTATCCAGAAGTTGATGGCGAAAAATCCAGAGGACAGATATCAGGATCCACGTGAATTAAGTGATGCTCTAAGTGATGTTCTTGAGAGCCTTGAAGGTGAAGATGCAGATGGCATGGACTCGGAAACCCTTGATCCCATGCCAGCCGCGATTCCTCGTACAGCGGTGCATGAAGCCCTTCCTTCGCTACCTCGCGGTGGAGTGAAGGAGGATCTTGGTTCCGGCAAGGCAGTTACCGCAAAAGGTAATCGTCAGGAACTAAATGATTTTACACCAATGGATCAGGAAGAAGCTGCTGCCCGGGTAATGACGCAGACCTTTGAGATTATTCGTGAAGATGCGGCCAGAGAGCTGGGCATTGGAGAAGAGCGCCTGCGTGAGGCTGCACGCCGACCAGCAATGCCAACTCCACCCACAGTTAGACCACCTGAAGCAGATTCGCCTTCTTCTGCAGCTCAGGCATTGCCGCAAAAGCCAAGACATACAAAAACCTCGCAGCTCCGTGTGTTGGGCAATGTAGGTGATGAAACCAGCGAGGATGACACACCGATTGTAAAGTTGACCAGCAGACGTATGACACCATCTGAATCTGATCAGAATGCCCAACCAAACCGTGCAACAGGTCGTTTGAATCGGTTACCTCCACGACCGCCACCTCGGAGCGGTCCCGCTCAATTACCTTCACAGCACCAAGCACCTGCCCAACCTCAGATGCCATCTGTTCCGCGACCTCCGGCACGCAGTGGTCCCCAGCCAAAGCGGACTGTCACATTGCCTCGTGGACCAGTACAAAGCCCATATGACCCGCAAGGTTCTGCGCCCTCCCAATCCTCTCCTGCACCGCCGGCTGGCCAAAGCGGTTACAGGCAATCCTCGCAACCACCGCAACGGTCACCCCAGCAACGCCCGGCACAGCCACCGCAGCGCCCCCCCCAGCAACGTCCGGCACAGCCACCGCCGCGGTCCCCCCAGCAACGTCCGGCACAGCCACCGCAGCGGCCGCCCCAGCAACAAGTTGGGCATGAAGGATATGGCCCCCGACCACCTCAACAGCATCCCGGTTCCAACTATCCACACCAAGCCAGACCGCCAGCCCGGCCTCCAATGCAAGGCCCACCACGACCACCTCAGCCACCTCAAAATCAGCAATATGCCCCCCAGTATGCACGTGGTCCGGCACCAGCACCGCAACGTCCTCCGTCACCACAACCTCAGTTGGCGAAACCTGAGCCTTTACCGGGGGCAATCCAGGCTCCGCCACCACCTGCTGGTATCAGTCCACCACCTTTACCCCCCCCAGGTCTTCAGGTCGAATCTGTGACGGGTTGGAAACCGGCACCGCTTCCCGGAGGAGGGGCTGACGCCTATAGTCAAGCAGAAAATGGTTATCAGGTGTATGGTCAGCAATACCAGCAACCTCAGAGCTTTGAGCAGCAATATCCTCAGGGCGGGTATGATCAAGCAGAATATGCGCCTGATGGATACAACACCTATGAAAATCAGGGCTATAACAACTCTGCTGGCTATGATCAGGATAATTATGGGCAACCAAGCGCCTATGAAAATTCAACGTATGATCCGCAAGGATATGATCAAGGCCAATATCAGGATAACTCCTGGCAGGATGAGAGTCACTACGATTATCCTTCTGATCAGGCTGCTACTGGCCAACAATGGGATAATCAGACAGGTTGGGATGACCAGACCGGATGGGACACCGACAATCAGCAGGAAGATTGGCAACGTAATCAGGCAGGCAACTACGATTACGATTATGGGGACGTGGGCGAAGCTCCTGAAGATGATGAGCCCTTCAGTCTGGACGATTAAGCCCTCCGTTTGACTTTGCGGCATGGTGTCTTAGCCCATCCTTAGTGACTTCTTTACACGAGTTGTGTTCCGATCTGATCTGAGCGCTGCTAATGTCTGTACATGACAAATTATAGATACATGTACAACGCCTGAAGGAATTGACACCTTGGTAAAGATGACTCATACTCAGAAATCCCGGAATCTCATATCAGCTCTCCAGGAGCGTTTCCCAGCCACTCGGTCAATTGACCTGGAATTCCAGTCTTGCACCATACGCACCTACTGCAATTCCCCAGTCTTGCTGGCTAAACTTGCTGCGCACTACGATGACTTTGTGACCAGCGCCTCACGACCGGACATCTTGCTCACTCTGCTGGAAACTCCACCATTTATCGTTGATAGTCAGTTTGATCTCGTCTTACCTGTCAAACCACCGTTTTCTATCGACAGTGAACTGGTAGATGAACTTGAAGGTCGTTTAT
>MDTD01104912.1_pt1 | contig 16729 bp, 16 predicted proteins | sample 811221 | NCBI WGS metagenome assembly MDTD01 (sample SAMN05326646, study PRJNA326480) | marine metagenome | isolation source: seawater | place: Pacific Ocean: South West | collected 2011 | reverse complement strand
AGACCTATTTATATTGATAAAACTAGAGTCCCAGCATCTTATTTAAATTTTTACATCACTAATAAATTAGTTCTTTTGCCAATATTCAATGACCCAAATGACAAGATTGTAATTAATATTTTCAAAAAAGAATTTAAGAAAAGAAAAATTATTCCTATTGATTGTTCTGAATTAATTTGGGGATTGGGAGCAATACATTGTATGACACAACAAGAACCACGATGATTATTTAAGTTTCTCTGCAGGCCAAGAAATTGATACTTTTGCGCCACCAAGTTTTTCACTTTTTCCAAATGCTAAATTTGCTCCTTTTCTCTCTAGAAGTGTTTTTCCCAAAAAAGTTCCAAGACCTGTGCCTGATTTTGAGGAAATTTCTACCGACTTAGATTTTATATATGGCTCGCCTATAATTTTTATAACATCTTCAGGAAAACCAGGTCCATCATCCTCAATAAAAATTTTTACCTTATTTAGATTACTAGAAATTTTTATAATAATATCTTTGTTCGAAAATTTTACGGCATTTCCAATAAAATTTCTTAATCCATATATTGTTTCGGGAGATCTTTGAACATCATGTTTTATTTCATCTTCTTTGGTTTCTATTAAAATTTCTTTTTCTGAGATAGTTTTAAATGAACCACTAATTTCCTCTAATAAGTCTTCAAATTTAGTCACACTAAAAAATTTGTCCTCTACGATCTGTTTTTTTGATATTTTTTTCAGAATTTCACTACATCTTTTTGTCTGGCTAATAAGTAAATCAAGATCCTCGGAAAATTTTGAATTTTTTCCCATTTCTTTTTTAAGCTCTTTGGCAACCACAGAAATTGTTGCTAGTGGAGTACCAAGTGAATGCGCAGCTGCAGCGGCTTGCCCGCCTAATGACTCAAGTTCATATTCTTTAGCAATGATCTCTTGAAGTCTATTTAATGCTTCAGATCTTTTTTTTGTTTCTCCAGCAAATCTTATTCCAAAATAGCTCAAAAACAATAAACCAATAATAATTGATATAAAAAAACCTACTAAGTAGTATTTTGGGAACGTAAATGCGTTTTCGTGTAATCCAGGAAGTGGATAATGAAATATTGTAAGTAAAAATAAAAAAATCAATGTAAGAGATCCTAGGATGATTGTAATTCCCATGCTAAGAAAAGTTGATGAGACAATTGTGGGAATGATTAATAAAATTGAAAAGGGGTTTGAAATCCCTCCGGTAAGATAAAGCAATAAACTTAATTGAATAAGATCGTAGGTTAGATATAAGCTTGCGTATAAATCTTTTATTTGAATAGAATTAACAAAAAACTGTAAATATAAATTTGTTATAAATCCTGTTGCAATGACTCCATAGGCAAAACCAATTGGGAAAGGTAAATTCAAAAGAAAATAAACTAAGTTTATCGCTATTAATTGACCTATAATTGCAATCCACCTTAATATAACTAAAGTTTTTTTATCTAGTTTTAAATTTTCTTTTATTCTGAAAATTGTAGTTAGGTTCATTAATCAAATGTCTAGATTTGCTACGTCAAGAGCATTGCTTGTAATAAATTCTTTTCTGGGGGCAACGTCATCACCCATTAAAATTTTTATTATTTTTTGATCCTCTTTGGAACTTTCTTTTGTTCCCTTTGAATATTGTACTTTTAATAACGTTCTATTATCAGGGTTTAATGTCGTATCCCATAGTTCTTCCGGATTCATTTCCCCTAAACCTTTAAATCTTTGAATAGTAAAATTATTTTTTTGTTCTTCAATAAAATCCCTCATATTTTTTTTACTTCCAGCTTTAATCTCTTTATCTGAAAACTTTAAAATATGTTTTTCAAGACTTTTTTCATCTTTAATATAGGTTGACTTATTGCCTTTTGAAATTTTAAATAAAGGTGGTTGAGCCAGGTAAAGATGGCCTTGCTCAATTAATTGATTAAAAGGAAAATTATTAAAAAAAGTCAGTAGTAAGGTACGTATATGTGATCCGTCAACATCTGCGTCTGTCATAATTATAATTTTTTCGTATCTAAGATTTGATAAATTAAAATCTTTCGTTCCTGTTCCAAGCGCATTGATTAAAGTAACTATTTCGTTAGAGGACATCATTTTAGAGAGAGCTTTATTTGTCTCTTCTGCTCCATTTCCATTAGATCTCGAATTTGAATTTACAAAAGTATTTAAAATTTTTCCTCTTAAAGGCAATACAGCTTGAAACTCTCTGTTTCTACCTTGTTTGGCTGAACCACCCGCTGAATCTCCTTCAACTATATATAACTCGGTACCCTCTTTTTTTGATATTTGACAGTCTGCTAACTTACCTGGAAGCCCCGAAAGCTCAAATCCACCTTTTCTTCTCACACTGTCTCTTGCTTTTCTAGCAACTTCTCTAGCTAACGCAGCTTGAGTAATTTTTTCTAATATATTTTTTGTAACAGTTGGATTTTGATCTAACCAAGTTGAAACTTTTTCATTTATGATACTCTCCACGATATATCTTATTTCTGAGGAAACTAACTTGTCTTTTGTTTGAGACGAAAACTTAGGATCTGGCATCTTTATTGATAAAACTACAGTGAGTCCCTCTTTAATATCTTCTCCAGACAAATTTATTTTATTTTTTTTGTTAAGATCACTTGAGTACTTATTTATAACTCTAGTCAAGGCGCTTCTAAAACCTAATAAATGTGTTCCACCATCTTTCTGATGGATATTGTTCGTAAAGGCCATTACCTCCTCGGAATATCCTGCATTCCATTCAAAAGAACAATCAACATTAACATTATTTTTACTCGCAAAGATATAAATAGGCTTTTTAAAAAGTTCTTTCCCATTCTTTCCGGTTAAAATTGGTTTTTTTTGATTTATAAATTTTACAAATTCAGAAACTCCACCGTCATATTTATTTTCATACTCTTTAATTTTTGAACCAGTTTCGTCAATTAATTTTATTCTTATTCCCTTATTTAAAAAAGCTAGTTCTCGCATTCTTTTTTGTAAGATATTTGAGCTAAATTTTATGGATGAAAATATTTTTTTAGAAGGCAAAAATGAAATTTTAGTACCTTGTTTTTTAGTTTTGCCAACTTTCTTAAGAGGTTTTAATGCTTTACCATCTTTAAAAATAACGGAGTATTCTTGATGATCTCTAAAAATATTTAATTCTAATTTTTCAGAAAGTGCATTTACAACTGATACACCAACACCGTGTAATCCTCCTGAAACTTTATATGAGTCGTGGTCAAATTTTCCTCCAGCGTGTAACTGAGTCATTATTACTTCTGCTGCTGAAACTTTTTCCTCTTTATGTATATCGATTGGTATACCTCTTCCATCATCCTCAACGGTTATGGTGTTATCTTTGTTCATTTTAACCGATATATTTTTGCAAAAACCTGCAAGAGCCTCGTCAATAGCATTGTCTACAACCTCAAAAACCATATGGTGCAGCCCTGAACCGTCATCGGTATCACCGATATACATACCAGGTCTTTTTCTTACAGCGTCCAGACCTTTGAGCACTTTAATTGCCTCAGCGCCGTAGGTTTGGTTATTTTTTTTTTCAATTTTTGTAGACATTATTTATATTTAAGAACATAAATTATATCATTTTTTTTTATTAATATGAAATTGACTGGCTCAGTGTGCTCAAAAAAGCATTGATAAACAATGCTAATTGAAGAAAAAATTTAATTTAAATTTTCATAGGCATAATAACATAATAACTGTTTTTATCTGAGTTATCTTCTATAAGAACTGGAGATACTGGATCTTTCAAATTTATCTTCAAGTTTTTGTCCTCAATTTGAGACGCAATATCAATCAAATATTTTGAGTTAAAGCTTATAGTAATTTCATCATCATTATAATTTGCTTTGATAATTTCTTTTCCATCTCCCGAATTTGCACTTGTAACAGAAAGTTTAACGCAATCTTTAGAAATGTTTAATTTTACGCCTTCTTTTTTATCGCTTGAGACAGTTGCTACTCTCTCTACAGAGCTTATAAATTCTTTGGCAGGAACAGTAAGTATCTTTTTATTTTCCAAGGGAACTACCTTTCTATAATCAGGAAATTTACCATCTATAACTTTTGATATTAGCTTCATTTTACCAATTTTAAATTGAATTCTATTTTCACCTGTTTGAATAATTATATCATTTTCACTTTCTGATAATAAAGCGCAAAGTTGATTGACAGTTTTTTTTGGTAAAATTATTGATGGAAAATTATTCACTGTTTCAACGTTTAGACCACAAGATGAAAGCCTATGACTGTCAGTGGCTACGCCGGTCAAAAAATTTTTGTTATTTGCAGTTGTAAGATGGAGAAAAATTCCATTTAGATAATGTCTTGTGTCGTCATTAGAAATTGATATTCTTGTCTTATTTAACATTGACAAAAATTTACCTTTATTTAATTTAATTTCCATATTAGTAAATTTTTCCGCAAAAGATGGGAAGTTGTCCGGTGGTAAACAAAGTAAATTAAAATTTGCATTATCTGCTTTAATATTAATTTTATTTTCTTCCATAAAATTAAATGAAATATCAGAATTTGGTGTTATTTTTCGCAAAATATCGTATAAAACACTTGCTGAAGTGGTGGTGCTACCTTCTTTATCTATTTTAACATCTGTAACTTCATCATAGAAAACGATATCCATATCTGTGGCTACAACTACTAGCTTTCCATTAGATGAGTTTAATAGCACATTAGAAAGTATTGGAAGAGTATTTTTCTTTTCAACAACTCCCTGAACGAATGAAAGTGATTTTAGTAAACTATCTCTTTTAGTTGAAAACTGCATTTAAACTAATTTTCGAATAAAATTCCTTTAATTTGCTCGATATTTTTCCTCATTTCCTCATCTTTTTCAGAAAGTCTATCAATTGTCTTTACAGCATGAATTACGGTTGTGTGATCTCTATTAGCAAATCTTCTTCCAATTTCAGGTAGAGACCTTGTTGTAAGTTTTTTTGATAAATACATAGCAACCTGCCGTGGTCTTGCTAATGGTCGCGATCTTCTTTGTGATAACATTTCATTAAGTTGAATATTATAAAAACTTGAAACAGTATTTTGTATTTTGTCTATTGTAATTAGTTTAACTTGATTAAAAACATCCTTAAGTATATTTTTACAATCATTAATCATTAATGCTCTTTTATGAACTCGGCTAAAGGCTATAATCCTATTCAAAGCTCCAATCAGTTCTCTAATATTTGTTTTGCTTTCTGAGGATATAAAATTAATTACTTCATCACTTAGCTTGATCTCTTCCTTAAATTGAAGTTGAATGTCTTCTATCCTTTTTTTAATTATTTTTTTCTTAAGTTCTAAATCAGGAAAATCTATATCAACTATAAGTCCCCCAGATAATCTTGACTTAATTCTCTCTTGCACTCTATCTAACTTCATTGGAGGTCTATCTGCTGAAATAATTATTTGAGAACCTTTTTCCATAAGGCTATTAAATGTATGAAAAAATTCTTCCTGTAAACTCTCCTTTCCTCTAATAAATTGAATATCATCAATTATAAAAATTGAGGATTTTCTAAAAAAGTCCTTAAAATTGACCATATCATTTTTTTTAATAGATTTGATAAAATGATACATAAATCTTTCGGCAGAGATAAACATAACCTTATGTCTTTCTTGAAATTTAAGCCCGATAGCATTTAAAAGATGGGTTTTCCCCAGGCCTACACCTCCATAAATATAAAGAGGATTATATCTATCAGATTGCTCACAAACTCTTTTAGAGTATGATAGAGCTACCTCATTACTAACCCCTTGTATAAAATTTTCAAAGTTAAGATTCGGATTAAGTCTATTATAATTTAAAATGGAATCTTTAATCTGAGTAATACTATCTACATTATCTTTAATACCCTCGCTTTGTTTTATTTTTAAGTCTTCTGTAATCTTAAATTCAACCCTATTTATGCTTAATTTAAAGCTTTTAAGTAGCTCAAGCATCTTGTCAAGATAACGAGAAACTATCCAATCTCTGAAAAACCTAGTAGGCACACCTAAAATTAGATAATCGTTATATTCCTTTAATAAAGTGATATTTTTTAACCAACTCATATATATTTCTGTACCAAAATTTTTTTCAAATGATATTTGTATATCATTCCATTGCAAAGTTTTTTCCTCTTCAGATACAAAGATATTTTGTGTGTTAGTTTTCTTTTCCATGAAATTTAAAAATTAACGAGAGTCCTTTAAACATTTTATTAAAAAAATATGCAAGAATTTTTTTTTTATTTTTAAAAATAATTGGACTTAGGTTGTACACTTAACGTAAAGATAGAAAAAAAGAATTTTAAATTTTTTTATACAACTTAAAACAGAACCATATGTTTTAAATAAATTATTTATCAATATTGAGTAATTGAAACCTTGGTTGTATCAACTTAAGATTGATAAATTTATTTAAGTCTTTTACTTATTCTTGAAATTTTTCTAGAAGCAGTTTTTTTATTTATAATGCCTGATTTAGCAACCTGCATTAGAATTGATTGAAACTTTGGAAAAAATTTTTTTAGTTTTTCTTTTTCTCCCGCCTTAATTAATTTTTCTATATCTTTAATAGCTTTTTTGTATTTACTTTTTCTTATTTGGTTAACTTTTGTTTGCTTTTTTACTCTTCTTACTCTTCTTTTTGCAGATTTTGTGTTAGGCATAATGAAGATATATATTGGTCGAAATTGGCGGTCAACTTAATATTTTTGACAAAATTTGCAATAATAGGTTGATCTTTTCGATATAAAATCTTTTGTAATTCTAAAACTGCAACCACCGTTTAAACATTTTTCATTAGCTCTGCCATAAACATTGAATTTTTGCTGAAATTTACCCTTATTACCCTTATCATCCTCAAAGTCTTTTATAGTGGAACCGCCAAATTTTATTGACTCTTTTAAAATTGTCCTTGTAAAGAAAATTAGTTTTTCTGCTTCAAATTTTGAAATAAATTTTATTTTTCTTTTTGGGTTTATTTTACATTTAAATAAAATCTCATTAACATAAATATTGCCTAATCCAGAAACAAATTTTTGGTCCATAAGCACATCTTTGATTTTTCTTTCAGTGTTCTTAATTTTTGAAAATAAATATTTAATGTTAAATTTTTTCGATAATGGGTCTGGCCCAAGAAATATAAAGTGTTTTGATTTTTTTAACTCATTATTTGTTTGTACTTTTATAAAACCAAATCTTCTTACATCATTATAAATCATTTGAAATTTATTGTTTATAGTAAATATAATATGATCGTGCTTATCTCTTTTTGTTTTTGATGTATAATAGAAACTTATGTTTTTAAATTTTCCTGTTTGTTTTTTTATAAAAAATTTACCGGTCATGCCCAGATGAGCTAAAATTGAAAAATTATTTTCAAAATTAATTATAATAAACTTGGAAATTCTCTTAATTGATATAATTTTTTTTTTTAAAATTTTGTTAAAATCTCTAGTTTTAACCTTGTATCTTAGATTGGGGTTATTGATTTTTACTCTTTTAATCGAGCATTTAATAATATTCTTTACTAAAGACTTTTTAACAACTTCAACTTCTGGTAATTCTGGCATATAATTTATTATGAAATTCAATAATGAAGAAAAAACAAAACTAGTCAATAAAGTTTTTAGTGAAGTTTACCAGAGATACGATTTGATGAATGATATTATGTCTTTTGGTATTCATAGAATTTGGAAGCATGATATGATTTATTGGATGAGGCCTCAAAAAAATGATAAAATAATTGATGTTGCTTCTGGAACAGGGGATTTAGCAAAAATTTGCTCTCAAAGAAATAACAATCAAAATCAGATAAATTGTGTTGAACCAAATCAAGAAATGTTTGAACTTGGAAAGAAAAAACTAAAAAATTTTAAAAATATCTCTTGGCATAAAGCAAGTGCTGAGAAACTTCCTTTTTCAAATAATATTTTTGACTATTACATTATTAGCTTTGGTATTAGAAATGTATCAAATATTGATAAAACTTTCAAAGAAGCTTTTAGAGTGCTTAAATCTGGCGGTAGACTTTTTTGTTTAGAATTTTCTAAAGTTGAAAACGAAATAGTCCAAAAATTCTATTATCAATATTTTAAAATTATTCCTAAAATTGGAAAAATTGTGGTAGGTAATGATCAACCATATAAATATTTAACAAAAAGTATTGAAAAGTTTTATAATCAACAAGAATTAAAAGAATTTATTGAAAAATCTGGATTTTCAAACGTTGAGTTTAGAAACCTTTCTAATGGAATAGCTGCAATACATACTGGCTGGAAACTTTAAATATGTACAAAAGATTGTTTTTATTATTTAAAATTGGAAGAAAGATCTCAGAGTCAGGTGCTTTAGATGTAATAAACAAATTATACGAAATACCACTTCTTTTAAAAATAATGTTTGGTTTATTAGCGATAGGATCAAAAAAAAAGATACATAGTTCAATTAAAAGGCCTGGTGAGAAACTTTGTGATGCTTTTGAAAATATGGGTCCAACATTCATCAAGCTTGGGCAATTTCTAGCTACTAGACCTGACATAATTGGAAAAAATCTTGCTGAAGATTTGGAAAAATTGCAAGATAAATTAGAACCATTTCCAATGTATCTTGCAAAAGATATACTGAAAAAAGAAATTGGGCAGGATCAATATAAAAATATTTTACAATTGTCTGAACCAATAGCAGCTGCTTCGATAGCTCAAGTTCATCTTGCAAAGATCAATTTTGAAAACGAGACAAAGAGCGTGGCAATAAAGATTTTAAGGCCCAATATTGAAAAAATTTTTAATGAGGAATTAGATGCTTTGATGTTAATTGCTTATATTACCGAAAATTCCATAGCAAAAACTAAAAGATTAAAACTTATTGAAGTGGTTCATCTTTTAAAAGAAATAACAAATATTGAAATGGATCTAAGATTTGAAGCTGCTGCAGCTAATGAACTGTATGAAAATACTAAGTTTGATAAAGGTTTTAATGTTCCTAAAATTTATTGGCCTTATACTTCGAAGAAAATTCTTACTCTAGATAAAGTGCAAGGTATATCAATTAGAGAGCAGGAAGCTCTTGAATCAAATGGTGTAGACCTTAAAAATTTAGCCGAAAATTTGATAAAACATTTCTTAAAACAAGCTGTAAGAGATGGTTTTTTTCATGGAGATATGCATCAAGGAAATTTATTTGTTGATAAAGAAGGCACTATAATTCCAGTTGATTTCGGAATAATGGGAAGACTAGATAAAGAAAACAAAAAATATTTAGCTGAAATTTTATATGGTTTTATAAAAAGAGATTACACAAAGGTAGCCGAGGTACATTTTGAAGCTGGTTTAGTGCCTTTCTCGGCATCTAAAGATGAATTTGCGCAAGCTCTAAGGTCTGTAGGAGAACCAATTTTTGGTCAATCAATAAAGAACATATCTGGAGGAAATTTATTAGCCCAACTCTTTGAAATTACTGAGAAATTTAATATGGCGACACAACCACAATTAATTCTGTTACAAAAAACTATGGTTGTTGTAGAAGGAGTTGCTCGAAAACTTTATCCAGAAACTAATATTTGGGAAGTTTCAAAACCTACCTTAGAGGAGTGGCTTAAAAGTGTGAAAAGTCCAAAAAATACTATTGATACTGCTTTGAGAACATCAAATGAGATTATCAAAAGAATTCCTGATTTACCAAAATTTATGGATAAAGCAGATAAAGCAATAAAACTTATTGCTGAGGGAAAGCTTAACATATCAAACTCAAAAAATAACTCTTTAGAGATTGAAAAAATGAAAATTAGAGGTTTTAAAAATAGTTTAATAATGACTGTTTTAAGTGTTGTAATTATAGGATTAATAGTATTTTAATTAATTATGAAAAGAAAAAAAAAAATTTTAATAATAATTGGCGGTGGAATTTCTGCTTATAAGTCCCTCGATTTAATAAGGCTTTTAAAGAAAAATAGTTATGATATAAAAGTTATATTAACATCTAGTGGAAAAAAATTTGTCACTCCACTATCAATTAAAACAATCGTCGGTTCAAAACCTTTTGAGGATATCTTCGAAAACGAAACTAATGGAAAAATTGATCATATTTCTCTTTCAAGATGGGCTGATGTAATTTTGGTTGTACCAGCTACAGCAAATTTTTTGAGTAGAATTAGTTCAGGTAAGGCAGATGATTTAGCATCAACAGTTTTATTAGCAGCAGATAAACAAATTTTTTTAGTTCCAGCAATGAATGTGAGAATGTGGGTACATCCTGCTACGCAAGAAAATTTTAAAAAATTAGTTGGTTTTGGATACAATTTTATAGGCCCTGAAAAAGGCGAAATGGCTTGCGGTGAATATGGAGAAGGCAAAATGTCCTCTCCAAGACAGATTTATACTGAGATTAAAAAGTTTTTATTAGAAAAAAATATTATTGGAAAGAAAAGCCTAAAAGCCTTAGTAACAGCTGGTCCAACTAGAGAATACATTGATCCTGTGAGATATATTTCTAACGAATCAAGTGGAAAACAAGGTTATGAGATAGCAAAAGCTTTAAGTAGAGCTGGAGTAAAAACAACATTAGTCTCTGGCCCAGTGGAGTTGAGTCCTGTGCTCGGGATAAAAATTATTAAAGTAACTAGTGCTTCTCAAATGTTAAAAGAAGTTATTAAAAAATTGCCAGTGGATATTGTAATTTGTGCTGCAGCTGTCTCGGACTATAAGCCTAAAAATTTTAATCCTCAAAAAGTAAAAAAAAATACGAATGAGCTACGAAAAATCGAATTTGAAAAAAACACTGACATCTTAGAATTTTTAGGAAAAAATAATAAACATAGACCAGGTTTAGTGGTTGGTTTTTCTGCTGAAACAGAAGATTTAATAAAAAACTCTAAAGAAAAGTTATCAAATAAAAATTGTGATTTAATAATTGCTAATGATGTTTCAAAAAAAGATATAGGTTTTAATAAAGATTATAACAGTGTAGTTATTTTAGATGAAAAGGGTAAAAAATTTGAAATAAAAAAGAATAAAAAGAGTTTTGTAGCTGAGATAATTGCTAAAAAAATTTTAGAGAAGTTTTTAGTTAATGACAAAAATCCTCATTAAAAAGTTAGTAAAAAATATTAAACTTCCAAAATATGAAACTGATGGATCTTCTGGCTTAGATATTAACGCTTGTACAAAAAATTCAATTTTGATCTTGCCTGGAGAAACAAAAATTATTTCAACAGGCTTTTCAATTTCTGTTCCTACCGGTTATGAAGTTCAAATAAGACCTAGGTCTGGGTTGGCGGCTAAGAGTAATTTGACAGTACTAAACACGCCAGGAACAATTGACTCAGATTATAGAGGAGAGGTCAAAGTGATTTTAATAAATCTTGGTAAAAGTGAATTTTTAGTAGAGAATGGTATGAGAATAGCTCAAATGGTTTTATGCCCTATTAAAAAAGCAAAGTTAGTTGAGGTAGATGATTTAGAGAATACTTCACGTGGAAGTGGTGGATTTGGCTCGACTGGATTGAAATAATATGAGTTTAAATAATTTTGATCTTAAAAAATACTCAAAACAAATTATTTTAAAAAAAATCGGGCTGCATGGACAAAAAAAATTATTAAAATCAAAAGTTTTAATTATTGGCCTAGGGGGGTTAGGCTGTCCTTTGTTATTATATCTTGCTAATTCTGGAGTTGGTGAGTTAGGAATAGTAGATAATGATAAGGTGGAATTATCAAATCTAAATAGACAAATATTATTCAATGCAAAAGATTTAGGAAAATTCAAAGTTAATATAGGAAAAGAATTTATTGAAAAAATTGATAAAAATATAAAAATTACAACTTATAAAAAGAGAATTTCGGCAAGGAATATTAAAAAAATTATAAAATCTTATAATATCATCTGTGATGGTACAGATAATTTCGAAACAAGGTACTTGATTAATGATTGCTGCATAAAAATGCGAAAAAAATTAATTTCAGCAGCAATTAGTAAATTTGATGGGCATTTGTTTAACTTTAACTTTAAAAATAAAACTGCATGCTTTAGATGTTTTATGCCAGAAATTCCCAACACTACTAATGATTGTGAATTTGATGGGGTTTCACCACCTATAGCAGGTATACTTGGTTCTATGCAAGCCTCGGAGGTACTAAATTCAATCTTAGGAATTAATTCAATTTCAAAATCTGAAATGATGATATTTGACGGAGTTAAAATGAGTTTGAGAAAAGTAAAAATACCAATAAATAAAAATTGTATTAACAAATGTTGAGAATATTTTGTTTAATTATATTATTTACAAATCTTACTGCATCATTTGCTAAAGAAGAGTACTTTTTAACTTTAAGAAATGATAAAGTGAATCTAAGGCAAGGCCCTTCTTTTGAATATCCAGTCAAAATTTTTTATACAAAAAAATTTTTACCTGTCTTAATTCAAGAAGAGTCGGATAATTTCAGAAAAGTAAGAGACCATGAAAATAACTCTGGGTGGATACATATTTCTCAACTTTCAAAAAAAAAGGCAGCTATTACAATTGCTGAAGATGTAATTATTTTTAAAAAGCCAACAGTTTTTTCAAAGCCACGGGCCAAACTTAAAAAAGGTAGATTATTATTAATTTCAAAATGCAATGAAAAGTGGTGTAAGGTAAAGACTGAAAAAATTAAGGGGTGGGTAAGTAATAACGATTTATGGGGACGTTTCTAACTTTTCATTATTTTTGAGGTCCAGAATTTATCTAACAAAAAATACCAAACTGCGTTTGCAAGAGGTTCAACAATTGCGTCTGTAAGAGCAATCATAAATGATACATCGGCTATTAACATAAGGACAGTTATAGCAATCGCAAAATGTCCAATAGTATAAACTATTGTTCTCAAAATTGAACCTTTATTATTTGTGTAAATTCTTTTTGATGCTTCAAAAAAGCCTGAGGTAAATTCTGTCATATCAATTAAGTTTAATTTGCTCTTGTCTGTCTGCATTCATAATTTTTGTCCAGATTTTGACAAAATCCTGAATGAATTTGTCTCTGTTATCATCTTGGGCATAAACTTCTGCGTAAGATCTTAAAATTGAATTCGACCCAAAAACTAAATCAACTCTTGATGCAGTGTATTTTACTTTATTTGTTTTACGATCGACCATATCGTAAGAGTTTTTACCTGTTGGTTTCCAAATATAATTCATATCAAGCAAGTTTATGAAGAAATCGTTCGTTAAAATACCTGCTTTATTTGTTAAAACACCTTTATCTTTTGCTGACTCATGATTTGTTTCTAAAACTCTCATACCTCCAACGAGACAAGTCATTTCTTGTGCTGTCAATCCCATTAACGAAGCACGCTCTAATAAAAGTTCTTCGGGCATTACAGAGTAATCAGTTTTTACATAATTTCTAAAGCCGTCGTGTAAAGGCTCTAACCATTTAAAACTTTTTAATTCTGTTTGCTCCTGGGATGAGTCTCCTCTACCTGGATTAAATGGAACTTTAACCTTTGAACCAGCTTTATTAATTGCTTTTTCTAGACCTACATTTCCAGCCAGAATGATTGTATCTGCAACAGATGCACCTGTTTTATTAGCTATATTTTCAAGTACTTTTAAAGTCTTTGACAGTTTTTGTGGTTCATTAGCTTCCCAATTCCTCATAGGGGCTAGCCTAATTCTTGCTCCGTTAGCTCCACCTCTTTTATCAGTTCTTCTATATGTTCTAGCACTATCCCATGCAATAGTAATTAGATCACCTGTAGATAATTTCGAGGCAGAAATCATTTTTTTAACCTTATTAATATTGTATTTCTTTTTGGGAGTTGGAACATTTCCTTGCCAAAGAAGATCTTCTTTTGGTGCCCAAGGACCAATGTAGTTTTGTTTATTACCCATTGTTCTATGCGTAAGTTTAAACCAAGCTCGCGCAAAAGAGTCTTCAAAAAACACTGGGTCTTTGTAAAATCTCTCTGAAATTTTTCTATACTCTGTATCCATTGCCATTGCCATGTCTGCGTCTGTAAACATAAGTCTAGCCTTTTTCTCAGGGTCGCCTAAATCAATTGGTTTTTTTTCTTCCTCGAGGTCGATTGGTTCCCACTGCCATGCTCCTGCAGGACTTTTTTTACTTTCCCATTTATAATTAAGTAAAAGGTCTAAATATTGATGATCCCATTTATCAGGATTAGTTGTCCAGGCTCCTTCGAGACCAGAAGTTATTTGATTTGCTCCAGTACCGTTTTTTTGACTCCATCCAAAGCCTTGTTCATGAATATCTGCACTCGCAGGCTCTGGTCCTAAATTATCAGGGTTTCCATTCCCATGGGCTCTTCCAATAGAGTGCCCTCCGATTGTAAGTGCTGCTGTTTCTACATCATTCATTCCCATTCGACCAAAAGTCTCACGAACGTCCATTGCTGTTCTCAAAGGATCTGGTTTACCCTCTACACCTTGAGGATTGACATAAACAAGTTGAAAATGCGATGCAGCAAGAGGGGCTTCTAAAGACGAACGATCTTTTGGATCACCGTATCTGTCAACTGCTAGTGGGACAGTTTCTTTACCCCAATATACGTCTTTTTCAGGTTCCCATATATCTTCCCTACCAAATGAAAAACCGAAAGTTTTGAAACCTGCGTGTTCATAAGCCATGGTTCCTGCTAAAACCATTAAATCTGACCAACTTAATCTATTTCCGTATTTCTTTTTAATTGGCCAAAGCAAACGCCTCGCTTTATCTAAGTTTGTATTATCCGGCCATGAGTCTTGAGGAGAAAATCTATGCGAACCAACATTTGGTCTTCCATCAAATTCTCTGTAAGTTCCTACCTGATGCCAAGTTAGTCTCACCATAAGCCCGCTGTATGTTCCTAAATCAGCTGGCCACCATTCTTGACTTTCGGTCATTAGTTTTAATATATCTTTTTTTAATGCTTTAAAATTTAATTTTTTAACTTCTTTTCTATAATTAAATTTTGGAAGAGGGTTAGTCTTTGTGTCATGTTGATGAAGAATATCTAAATTTATACTATTTGGCCAAAGACGAGAAGTATTTGACTCTCCTGCTTTAGTAACTCCTCCATGCATCACCGGGCATTTGCCGTTTCCATTTTTTTTGAATTCTACACTCATACTATAACTACTTTATAATTATTCTAAAGTAGCTGTCAATACTTTTTAAAATTTTATTATTTTATGTTTTCTAACTTAATTACAACTTCAACGTTTTTTATTCTTTTTCCTGAAGGAGGAACGGGTAGCTTTTTAAAATTTATGTCTTTTTTTTTAATATCGATTAGCTTTCCAGAGTCATAAAAATGATGATGTGATGATATATTTGTATCGTAATACGAAATATTATTTTCCAAAGAAAACTCCTGTAAATGTCCTGCACTTTTAAATGCGTGAACTGTATTATATAGTGTTGCTAGAGAAATTTTTTTACTTCTTTTTGAATTTATAAGTTTATTCAAATCATCAACAGTGAAGTGAAAAGTTTTTCTTGAACCAAATAAAAATTTACTTATTTCTACTCTCTGTCTTGTGGGTCTTAGACCTGAAGATCTTAGTTTATCTATAAAAGGCTTATTTTTATTAATCATTTAGGCGTAATTATATATAGAATATTGTTAAAAAAACAAGTAATTGTTAATTGCTATAATGAAACAAAAAAATAGTTATACATATGAAGATCTTATAAATTGTGGAGATGGTGAGTTGTTTGGAAAAGGAAATGCCAAACTGCCCCTACCTCCAATGTTAATGTTTGATAGAATTACGGAAATTCAAAAAGACACTGGAAAATATAATAAAGGTCATATGAAAGCCGAACTTGATATAAAAGACAACTTATGGTTTTTTAAATGCCATTTTAAAGATGATCCTGTCATGCCGGGCTGCTTGGGTTTAGATGCAATGTGGCAATTAGTAGGTTTTTATTTAGGCTGGATAGGTGAGCCTGGTAAAGGGAGGGCTCTTGGGGTAAGCTCTGTAAAATTTACTGGAGAAGTTTTAAAAAATGTGAAAATGGCAACTTATAACATCGATATGAAAAGGATTTTAAAAAAACAAGGTGCAGTAGTTGGTTTAGCTGATGGAATATTAAACGCAGACGGAAAAAAAATATATAGCGCAGAAAATTTAAAAGTAGGTTTATTTAAAACATGAAAAGAGTTGTAATCACTGGATTAGGAGTTGTTTCGTGCTTAGGAAATAACCAAAGTGAAATCTTTGAGTCACTAATAAATTCTAAATCTGGAATTACATTCTCAGAAGAATATAAAGAGTATAATCTAAAAAGCAATGTGCATGGAAAACCCAAAATAGATTTAGAAGATCATGTGGATAGAAAGTTCATTAGGTTTATGGGGCCAGGATCTGCGTATAACTTTATTTCAATGAGTGAAGCGGTAAAAGACTCTGGATTAGAAGACAAGGAAGTCAGTAATGAATATACAGGAATGATAATGGGGTCTGGAGGTCCTTCGATTGAAAATGTAATCTTAGCCGCCGATAAAACAAGAGCAAAAAGTCCAAAAAGAATGGGTCCGTTTGTTGTTCCGAGAACAATGTCGAGCACTGCATCGGCCACATTAGCAGTTCCCTTTAAAATAAAAGGAGTTAACTACACTATAAGTTCTGCTTGTGCTACTAGTGGTCACTGTATTGGAAACGCCATGGAACTCATTCAGCTTGGTAAACAAAAAATTATTTTTGCAGGAGGAAGCGATGAAGT